>OGOY01000247.1_pt1 | contig 70344 bp, 51 predicted proteins | sample 1552811 | NCBI WGS metagenome assembly OGOY01 (sample SAMEA2580132, study PRJEB22360) | human gut metagenome | biome: human gut; feature: human-associated habitat; material: faeces | place: Denmark | collected 2008/2010 | reverse complement strand
TCCGCAGGCATACTGTCGTATGGCAAGGATTTTTGACGCAGTCACCGGCAAAATCTGCCGAAAAGACGTGCGGAAAAAGATGCGAAACAGGCTCTTAATGCCTGCCGGTGCATCCGGATGTGCGCAGACTGCGCGCGCTCGGGAAAGATGCACGAAAAGGCTTTTATAACATCGAGTCAGTCCGGCGATATCCTTGCCGCCCGCTCGTATGATCCATCATTTTTTGCGGCGGTTCCGGCCGCAGAGAATACAAAACCGGACGGAACCACTGTGGGTTACCAGCAGCCGTTCCGCCGTGTTTTCCGTTCCAAATTTTATCTGTTTGGAAAAAATGGCGGTCTGATCGTTCCGCCTTTTTCAAAAGCAGCACCGTGCAAAGCCATCCGGCAGGCTTCATGCGGGGCTGCCAAAAGCAACGCACAACAAATACATAGTTTTATTATACGATTTTCTGGATTCTTTGTCAATGCCATTTCTGAAAAATTTGCTTTTTTCACAACGAACCGATAGAAAAGCGGAAGCGTCCTAGAAACTTTGCACGGATGCTCATCCGGCAAGTTCCGCCACGATTCGCCGTGCAGCCGCCTCCGGCAGCGCCGTCAGCTTATACCGTTCCTGCCGTGTGCCGTTGCACACCAAAAACAGGTGGCAGACGTGATTCTTCTTTTGAAACACCGTCTGCACCATCTCGATCCGCACGATGCGTTCCCGGCTGACTGTAATGGTATGAAAGGTGAAGCCACGGCTGAAGTGAAACCGCACCGCCCGCTCATCCATGGCGATGTACTGCGACCGCAGGGAAACCGCCCGCACCAGCAGCATCCAGAGTGCCGGAATCACCAGCATCACCGCAAAAAAGCGGATGATGGCGTGAAATTTCGGAAACAGCAGCAGCGCCAGAACACGTGCCGCCAGAACGCCAGCCAGCCAGAACAGCGGCTGCCACAAAAACGACCAGAAAAACCGCAGACGGGAGGATGCTTTCAGATACGGTTCTTTCATGTTCTCCACCGCACGCACCTCTTGCAGGAACTCCTGCGCCACAGGCTTCCGCATCAGGGGAATGAGCACCGGTAGCGTATCCCAACGGTTTCCGTAGCCGGGACACCGAATGTGCAGCGACACCATCCCAAAAATCTTCATCACCAGATTCTGCCGGAGGTCGGAGAAGATCATGGCACTGTTCTGGAGGTGATACCGCCGTCTGGTCAGGATGCCGGAGTGCACCGACACATACTCGCTGCCGATGCGGATGCGGAATCTGCCGTACCGCAGCAGGTTCTGCACAAAGGAGATCAGCCACAGGGCGAGAATCAGAATACCGATGGTAATGGCGGCTCGCGGCACACCACGGAACACCGCCGCCGCACGGTCTGTGGCATCCTCCAAAAGCTTCTGCGCCCGAAACTGTTCCAGCAGGTCGGAGCAGATCCGTCCGCCCTGGACGAACAGCATGCCGATGTAAACGGCACCGGAAAAGCTGCTGGAAAACAGGGCGGAGAACAGCATCACCCGCCAGGGCGAGGTATGATAGGCGACGGTGTCCTGACTGTCATTTTGCAGCAAGGGCACGTTTTTGCGCAGCTGGTGCAGATCCCGCACCCGCAGCATCAGGCGCATATCCGCCTCCGGAATCGCCCCTGCTGCCGTATCCACCTGAAGCCGTACCGCATGGAACGGGCGGAGGTAAAAGGGGTGTTCCTCCACCGTTGCGGTGATGCGTGCGCAGGGAATCACGGTTTCCTGCCGGACAAACACACCGCTGTAGGCACGGATGGAGACCGCATCGAAGCGGTAGCTGCAGCAGTACCAGCGCAGCGCACCAAACCCCAGAATCAGCAGCGCCACCAGCAGGTCAAACCATGCGCCGGCTCCCCACTCCACAAAGTTTTGCAGGGAGAACGGGTAGAACCGCAGACTGCGCAGCAGCGGAAAGATCAGAAGCCAGAGGTTCTTGGCACTGTACCGCAGAATCTTGATGGGGTGTTCGTGATAAGCCGTTTTTTCCGGCGGGTCGTGTATGAGCATGCGTCCCTCCTCATTCCGATGCCTGCACAGACTGCGGGCGGTTGTACACCGTATTTTGCAGGAACACCTGAATCTCCTCCGCATCTTCCCGCCGCAAAAACGACAGCAGGATCGTTCCGCCATAGGCGTGGAGCGGAATGAAGTTCAGCCCCGTCTTCTGGGAGAACGGCGCACGCAGAATGGTACAGTATTGCAGCGCCTGTGTCCGCATGGTCTGCTCCCGCAGGAATATGATCCCGCAGCGTTTGGTGATATGTGTGGCAGACACCGTGTAGGAAACGGTATTGAACCACATGGGAATCAGCAGCACTGCCATCAGAATCGCAGCCAGCAGCAGGAGCACGGTCAGCGTCCACAAGAGCCAATCCGGCAGGATCGCCAGAAAGTACCAGATGAGAAAGAGCAGAATCGCCGCCGCCATCGGTGTTGCAGCCTGCAACACACGCTGTGCCTGACGGTCTGCGGTATATTGTTTCATCGCAATCCTCCCTCCCGAAAAAGCCTGTCATATTCCTTCCCTATGTATGATATAGATTATTATACCCGCAGAAGCCGGATGCGTCAAGAGCGAACGCCATATCTTATGCAGAAGTCCTGCCGGAAATGCCCGAATTTCGACAAGGGCTAGATGGCTACAACTTCATCGTACAGAATCTGTACCTTTTCCCGCACCAGCCGGTTCACGTGAAAGTGTCCGGCATACCACATGCGGAACGAGAGCGTTTCATACAGCCATTCCAGATACCCCGTCAGCTCCGCATCGTGGGAATCCGGCACCAGACCAAGGCAATGGATGACCGACTGCGGAACGGTGTGCGTCAGCACGTAGTCCACGGCGTATCCGCAGGACTCCAGCGTTTGTCTGGCTGTCCGGTAGTCCTCGCTGCCGGGAATTTCCTGATGCCACCAGCTCCGCCCCTCCGCACGGAACGCCTTGTCCACAGAGTATGCACCGCCGAAGGTGAAAAATATCTTTCCCTCGATGGTAAAGCACTGTCCCCGCATGAGGTGGAAGATGTTGCCGGCAATGCGGTGTGCGTTCCCGCCGTTCCATGAAACAACGGGATACATCTCCAAAAGGTCGAAGTTCTCATGGTTGCCGTCCACAAAAGCGATGGAAAACGGCATTTCCGCCAGCTTCGACAAAAGCTCTCCGTCCTGCGGTTCCTCCCAAACAAAGCCGAAATCACCGCACACGATCACCGTATCCCCGCTGCCCACAGGGAGGGAGCGCAGACGGTACTGAAAGTCATCGTAATCCCCATGGGTATCACCCGTTATGTAAATCAAATTTTCACACCTCGTTTCACCAGACCAGGAGGCATTATGCAGCAGTTTCTCTCTCACGTGCAAAATTTCCTCTGGGGCCCTGGCATGCTGGTGCTGCTTCTGGGCACCGGGCTGTGGCTCAGCTGGAAGAGCCGGTTCTTCCAGCTGCATGGCTGGCGCACCATTCTGCGGCGCACATTTGGCAGCCTGCGCAAATCCGCAGCATCCGCCGATTCGGCGGGCAGTGCCCCAGCCCTGACGCAGTTCCAGACCTTTTCCGCAGCCCTCGCCGCTGCCATGGGCACGGGAAACATCATCGGCGTTGCCGGTGCGCTCTGTTTGGGCGGTGCCGGCGCCATCTTTTGGATGTGGATCTCGGCGCTGCTGGGCATGATGCTGACCTATGCGGAGAATGTCCTCGCCGTGCGGTACGCCGGCACACGTCCCGACGGCTCGGCAGTGCGTGGTCCTATGGCATACCTGCGCTTCGGGCTGGGCAGCCGGGTTCTGCCGTTTCTCTACGCCGTCTTTTGCATCCTCGCCTCATTCGGCATGGGGAATATGACCCAGAGCAGCGCCATCTCCACCCTGTTGCAGGATGCCTTTCCCCTGCCGGTGTGGGGCATTGCCGCCGGAATCGCCGTTCTGCTGGGCTGCATCCTGCTCCGTGGGGTGCGTGGCGCAGGCAGTGTGCTCCAGTGGCTCATGCCGCTGCTGGCAGCCGGATACATGCTGGCAGCGCTCGCCGTCATCCTCCGCCACAGTGCAGCGCTGCCGGAGGCATTCCGTGCCATTTTTCGTGGCGCCTTTGGCATGCGTGCCGTAGGCGGCGGCATCTCCGGCGCCATGCTCCGCAGCGCCATTGAAACCGGACTCCGGCGGGGCATCTTCTCCAACGAGGCCGGACTCGGCAGCAGTGCGCTGGTACACGCCGGCAGCGACTCCAAGGATGCCTCTCTGCAGGGACTGTGGAGCATGACCGAAGTGGCGCTCGACACGCTGGTCTGCTGTACCCTCACCGCCCTTGCCCTGCTCACCAGCGGTGCTGCCCAGACCGGTTTGAGCGACACGGAACAAATCGTCGCTGCATTCTCCGGCATCTTCGGCAGCTTTGCACCGCAGATCATGGCAGTAGTCACAGCGCTCTTCGCCTTTTGCACCATGATCGGCTGGTGCTGCTGCGGAGAACAGGCGGTGCACTATCTTCTCGGCGCACGGGGTCTTCTGCCCTACCGGCTGATGTTCTGCGCAGCTGCCGGTGCCGGTGCCGTGATCGCACTTCCCACAGTCTGGGCACTCTCCGACATTGCAAACGGTCTGATGGCGCTGCCCAATCTGCTGGGACTTGTGCTGCTCTGCCGGCACGCCGGACTGGAAAAGCTCATTTCACGATCTCGTCGGAATCCAGCACCACAGTAAACGGGCCGTCGTTCAGCAGCTCTATCTGCATATCCGCCCCAAAGATACCGGACTCCACCACCGGAATCGTCCGGCGGCAGTACGCCTTGCAATATTCGTAGAGCGCCTCTGCCTGTGCCGGCGGTGCAGCGTGAACAAAGCTGGGACGGTTGCCCTTGCGGCAGTCGGCGTACAGGGTGAACTGGGATACCAGCAGCAGTTCCCCGTCCACATCGGAGAGGGAGCGGTTGATCTTGTCGTTCTCGTCGGAGAAGATCCGCAGACGCATCATCTTGTCCGCCATTTTTTCTACAATTTCCTCGGTGTCGTCCGGCCCGATGCCCAGCAGCACCAGAAAGCCCTGCCCGATTTTTCCGGTGATCTTGCCGTCCACTGTCACGCTGGCGTGCTTCACCCGTTGAATGACCATGCGCATTTCTCACGCCTCCTTTTCCGGAACCTGAATCTGTTCCATCACTGCACCAATGGCATCCCGTATGCAGAGATCTGCCATCTTGTCCATTTGTGTAGCATCCCGATTGATGAGCACCAGCGAATCCCCCTGAAAATACCGCAGCAGTCCGGCAGCCGGATAGACCACCAGCGAGGTTCCGCCCACGATCAGCAGGTCGGCGCTGGCAATGGCGGAAATGGAGCGGGTCAGCACGTCCTCCGACAGCGACTCCTCATACAGCACCACATCCGGTTTCACCATGCCGCCGCACTTGTCACAGTGGGGAATGCCGTTTGTCATCATCACCCATTCCGCATCGTAGACCGCACCGCAGCTCCGGCAGATGTTCCGGTGCACGCTGCCGTGCAGTTCCAGCACATTCCGGCTGCCGGCCATCTGGTGCAGCCCGTCGATGTTCTGCGTCACAACGGCAAGCAGACGCCCCGCCTGTTCCAGCTCCGCCAGCTTTTTGTGGGCGGCGTTGGGCTTTGCCGTCAGGCAGATCATCTTGTTCCGGTAGAACCGGTAGAACTCTGCCGGATGCCGGTCAAAATAGGTGCGGCTGAGAATCGTTTCCGGCGGTACGTCGTACTGCTGGTGATACAAGCCGTCCTGACTGCGGAAGTCCGGAATCCCACTCTCGGTGGAAACACCTGCTCCGCCGAAAAACACAATGCGGTGAGCTGCATTGATCTTCTGCTGCAGCTGCTGTACTTTTTCCATATCCATCACACATTCGCTCCCTTATCATGCGCTTCCATCACGGTGACCAGAAAGGTTCTCCGCCGCGGCCCGTCGAACTCGCAGAAATAAACACCCTGCCATGTACCCAGCACCAGTCTGCCGTTTTTCACCGGAATCATGGCGCTGCTTCCCACAGCGGAAGCACGGGCGTGCGCCGAGGAATTTCCCTCTGCATGGCGGAACTCCGGCCGATCCGGAAACGCTTTCCGGTATGCCAGCAGCAAGTCCGTCACCACGTCCGGATCGGCATTTTCATTGATGGTGATTCCGGCGGTGGTGTGGGGACAGTAGACCAGACAGATGCCGTCCTGCACACCGCTCTCCGCCACAGCGCCCTGCACCTGTGCCGTAATGGGACAGAAATCCTCCGTCGGCGTATCCAAGGTATATCGATATAACATTGCTGCACGTCCTCCCCGTTTGGTTTCTTTTTGGTTTCTTTTATTATAAGCGATTTCCGGAAAAAAAGCAAGGTGTCACGACGTGGCTGTGTGCAAATCCATTTTTGCGGGAACTGCTCATTTCCGGTGTGCCTTGTTTGCGATGCTTCATTCCTCCGTCCCTCCATAAAATCGTCATTTTATCTCCGAATCCAATTGCAAATTCAAACCGTACACAATAAATTATATTGCAAGATGCAGGTGTTTTCTTTCCTTTTCAAAGAAATTCAAATTTTGAGAATCTTTTTTCGATTTTTGCTTGACAAAGTCCAAACTTTGTTGTATAATAAAAAAGCTGTTTGACACAGTCTGGAGAGGTGTCCGAGTGGTTTAAGGAGCTGGTCTTGAAAACCAGTGATTCCGAGAGGAACCGTGGGTTCGAATCCCACCCTCTCCGCCATTGAAAGCGCTACGACACATTGATACAATGTTTTCGTTTTAGAATAGGTTTTGCAGAAATACCCAAGTGGTGAAGGGGCTCCCCTGCTAAGGGAGTAGGTCGGGAAACCGGCGCGAGGGTTCAAATCCCTCTTTCTGCGCCAAGTAAATATACTTGAGAAAATCACGTAATTCCGTACTTTTCGGGGTTGCGTGATTTTTCTTTGCCGTATTTTCCGAAAAGTCCCCACTCCAAAGAAAAGCCGGACAGGCGCAGCTTTTGGCGCACCTGTCCGGCTCTTGTTTGTTTCTATGATAGATGAGCGATTACTTCAGGGTGCACAGGAAACGCCGGAACGCCTCGCTGCCCTCTGCATTGCGGGCGAATACACCGGCATCGCACAGCACCTGTTCAAACACAGCGCCCACCTCCTGCTGGAGAAGCGATTCCGCATTTTCTGCGCAGAATTCCGGATGACGTGCCAGAACCTCCTGCGCCCATACAGCGTGGGATGCCGTCCGGCTGTCCGCAGTCAGGTCAGCGCCGGTGAGCATAGACTCCCGCAGCACCTCCAGCTCCGTGGCAAGACGTGCCGGCAGTACTGCCAGCCCCATGACCTCGATCAAGCCGATGTTCTCTTTCTTGATGTGGTGCAGGGACGGGTTGGGATGGTAGACACCCAGCGGGCGTTCCTCTGTGGTAATGTTGTTGCGCAGCACCAGATCACACTGATAGGTATCACCGCACATTCTGGCAATGGGAGTGATGGTGTTGTGGGGCGTTCCATCGGTTTCCGCAAAAATGAACGCCTCCGGATCGCTGTAGCGCCGCCAGTGCTCCAGCACCAGATCGCACGCTGCTGCCAGCGCCGTCCGGTCCTGACTCTCCAGACGGATGACAGACATGGGCCATTTTAAAATGCCGGCGTTTACCGTAGGATAGTCCGGCAGGGTGAAGTGCTGCTCCACCGGTGCTTTTGCCATGGCGAAGGTATAGTGACCGCCCTGAAAATGCTCGTGGCTCAGAATCGAACCGCCCACAATGGGGAGATCGGCGTTGGAGCCGATGAAGTAGTGGGGCAGGAAATCCAGAAAATCAAAGAGCTTCTCGAACACCGCTGCGTCGATCTTCATGGGGACGTGCTTCTGGTTGAAAGCGATGCAGTGCTCGTTGTAGTAGCCGTAGGGGGAATATTGCAGCTGCCACGGCTCATCATGAATGCGAATGCTGATCGGCCGCAGATTCTGCCGTGCCGGATGAGTCGCCGTTCCGGCAAAGCCGGCGTTCTCCGGACAGAGCTGACACTTGGGATAGGAAACCGCCTGCTGCGTGCGGGCAGCTGCAATGTCCCGCGGGTCTTTCTCCGGCTTGGAGCGGTTGATGGTGATGTCCAGCACGCCGTATTCCGAGGGATATGTCCACTTGATATCCTTGGCGATTCTGCCGGCACGGACGTAGTTCACATTCTGGTTATAGGCAAAATACCAGTCGGTCGCCGTCTGGGGAGAAACGTCGTATTTCTCCCGAAATGTCCGCTGCACCTCTCTGGGATAGGGTGTCATGCAGCCCATCAGACGGGTGTCAAACCGATCCCGCATACCGCTGGTGTTTTCGATCAGACCCTGTTCACAGGCATAGTCCACCAGTTTCGCCAGAATCTCGTCCACACTGCGGGAATCCTCCGCCGGTTCCGATGCCTCCCACGCTGCAACATGCAGCACGTCCATCAGCTGGTTCCGAACCACGATCTCGTCCTCCGGCTGAATCAGTCCGGTGCGGATCGCATACGCCAGCAAGTTCTGAATTTCCTGACAAATCATTGCGCTACCCCCTCATTTATTATTTTTCTGCATATCCGTCGGGATGGTTCTTGTGCCAATTCCATGCGCTGGAAATGATCTCCTCCAAGCTGTCGTGCACCGGATTCCAGCCCAGCACACGCTTTGCCTTTTCGCTGGATGCCACCAGACGAGCCGGATCGCCGGCACGGCGAGGTGTTTCCACCGCCGGAATGGGATGCCCCGTCACCTTGCGTGCGGTTTCGATCACCTCACGGACAGAATAGCCGATGCCGTTGCCCAGATTGAAGATATCGCTTGCACCGCCCTCCGCCAGATAGCGCACCGCCAGAATGTGCGCCTGCGCCAGATCAGTCACATGGATATAGTCCCGAATGCAGGTGCCGTCCGGTGTATCGTAATCTGTGCCGTAGATAGAAACGGACTCCCGCTTGCCGTTGGGCACTTGCAGAATCAGCGGAATCAAGTGGCTCTCCGGATTGTGCGCCTCACCGATATTGCCGCTGGCATCGGCACCGCAGGCGTTGAAATAGCGCAGGGAGACATAGCGCAGACCGTGCGCCAGCCCCGTCCAGTGGAACATCTTCTCCATGGCGAGTTTGGTTTCGCCGTAGGGATTGGTGGGGCAGGTGCGGTCGCTCTCCAAAATCGGCACATGCTCCGGTTCGCCGTAGGTGGCTGCCGTGGAGGAAAAGACGATCTTGTCAATGCCGTGCGCCACCATGGCATCCAGCAGGACTTTCGTTCCGCACAGATTGTTGTCGTAGTATTTCAGCGGGTTGGAAACGCTCTCTCCCACCAGCGAAAAGGCGGCGAAATGAATAACAGCGTCGATCTTCTCAGTTTCGAACAGGTGATCCAAAAATGCACGGTCGTGCAGGTCGCCCTGATAGAACGCAGCGCCCTCCGGAACTGCACGCCGGTAGCCGGTCACCAGACTATCCGCAACCACGACTTCCTCGCCGGCACGAATCAGTTCCAGCGCCGTGTGCGAACCGATATAGCCTGCTCCGCCAAATACCAGAATTCTCATTGTAACTCCTCCTTCATCTCAACCCCGCCCACCGGACGAATCCGGAGGACATAGCAGCTGCCCTCGCCGAACAGCTGTTCCATTGCCTTTGTGTACATCGCCACCTGCGCCTGCGGGACAAACGCCTGAATCGTGCCGGCGAAGCCGCCGCCGTGAACACGAACTGCGCCCGCTCCCGCCAGGAGCCGCTTGCTGACGGCAATGGCAAGGGGAATCTCCTGCGCCGTGGGCTTGCTGGCGGAATAAAGGTTTTGCAGCAGCTCCGCCGAGGAAGCGCCGGACTCCTGCACCAGCGTCAAGAACTGCGCCATATCCCCGGATTCCAGCGCCTGCGCCTGTGCGCCGGCACGCCGGTTCTCCGCAAAGAAATGCATGGCACGCAGAATGGCACGGTCAGAGCAGCTCCGGCGCAGCTGCGGAATGGCAGCATAGAACGCCTCCTCTGAAACGCCCCGCAGCTCGGTTTGTCCGAACTGCGCTGCGACCTGCCGCATCTCCGTGGGAATCGCCGTGTAATCATCGGTGAGGTCAGCATGGCTGCCCTTGGTGTCGGTGATACAAATGGCGTAGCCGTACCTGGCGAAATCCACAGCGTGGGCTGTGACCTTGGGACTTGCCGTGTCCTGAAAGTCCACATATACCACACCGCCGGAGGCGCACGCCGTCTGGTCCATCAGACCGCTCTGCTTTCCGTAGTAGATATTCTCGGCATACTGCCCTGCCTGTGCCAGCGCCACCGGTGTCATAGCGCCGTCGTTGTCGTGCTCGTTGAAGATCGTCCCCAGCAGAATCTCGAACGCTGCCGAGGAGGACAGCCCACTGCCGGTGAGCACCGCCGAGGTGGTGTAGGCATCAAAGCCGGAGGGCTGCACGCCGTTCTGCGCCAATTTCGCCGCAATGCCGCGAATCAGTGCGGCAGAGGTGCCCTGCTCCGACGGCTGGGCTTCCAGCCGGGACAGGTCGATGGTATCCATGGGATAGCCCTCCGACTGAAGCCGCAGCTTTCGGTCTGTCCGAAATGAAACCACTGCCACCACATCCAGCTGAATGGCTGCCGCTAAAACGCAGCCGTGCTGGTGGTCGGTGTGGTTGCCGCCGATCTCTGTTCTGCCCGGCGCAGAGAACACGGAAATCTGGGACTCCGCATGTTCCGGAAATGTTTGCACAAACTGCCGGATGGCACGGACGTAGCGCTGACGCTGCGCCGGAACTGCATCTGCGCCGTACAGCTTTTGAAAATAGGTATCCCATTTGCCGTCTTGAATGGACGGAATCCATGCATTGGACTTCATAACAGACCTCCCATTGATTCACGGAAACTTCTCTTCCCATTATAACATCTATCGTTTTCAGAATCAAGCAAAAATTTTCTTCAGGTGGAACATCACCGGACAATAGTCGCCCCATGTCTGCGGCAGCAGCAGTCCGCCGTGCATCAGTGCTGCACCGGTGTAGATCTCGCCGGATGCCGTATCCTGATATCGGCTCTCCGGACAGAGTCCTGCCAGACGCAGTGCCTTCCGGCGCATGTTGGGAGCGGTGCGGAACACCACGCCCTGTACCAGAACCTCACTGTCATCCTGTGCCACAAAGCTCCAGAAAGCGCTGTTTTCCGTGAACGGATCGCTGAGGCGGTAGTACTTGCCGCCGTGGATCAGCGGGCCGTATTCCTTGAATTGCTTGATCTGCGCCGCAGCCGTTTTCTTGTCCTCCTCCGACAGCTTTTGCAGATCCAGCTCGAAGCCGAAGCTGCCTGCCATTGCCGTAATGCCTCTGGTTTCCATGGGGGTGATTCTGCCGGTCTGGTGATTGGGAACGACAGAAACGTGAGAGCCAACGGCGGAGATGGGATAGATCATGGAAGTGCCGTACTGAATCCGTGTGCGCTCATAGGCGTCGGTGTCATCGCTGCACCAGATCTGCGGGCAGTAGTACAGCATGCCGGCATCAAATCTGCCGCCGCCGCCGCTGCATCCCTCGAACAGCACGTCCGGAAATTCTGCGGTGAGGCGTTCCAGCAGCGCATACAGTCCCAGCACGTACCGGTGCGGCAGTTCGCCCTGCTGCGCTGCCGGAAGCGTTGCGGAATACCAGTCGCTGATGCTGCGGTTCATGTCCCACTTCACATAGGAGATCGCTGCGCTGTGGAGCACACCGCTGATCTTCTCGTACAGATAGTCCTGTACCTCCTGACGGGTCATGTCCAGCAGCAGCTGATACCGGCTACGCATAGGTGCTCTGTCCGGAATGCGAATCGCCCAGTCCGGATGGCTGCGGTAGAGGTCACTGTCCTCGGAGATCATCTCCGGTTCAAACCACAGTCCGAACTGCATGCCCAGCGAGCGCACCTGCTCCACCAGTTTTCCCAGTCCGCCACGCAGCTTGGTTTCGTTCACGTCCCAGTCGCCCAGACCAGAACAGTCGCCGTCCCGCTTGCCGAACCAGCCGTCGTCCAGCACCAGCATATCCACGCCCAGTTCTGCGGCAGATTTGGCGATGCTCCAGATCTTCTCCTCGTTGAAGTCGAAGTAGGTCGCCTCCCAGTTGTTGATGAGCACCGGACGCTCTGCCAGCTGGTACTTGCCACGGCAGACGTGCTCCCGAATCACCTTGTGGAACCGCTGGGACATCTCTGCCAGACCGCTGTCGCTATAGGTGAATACCGCCTCCGGCGTGTGGAATTCCTCGCCGGACTGCAAAGTCCATGCAAACAAATCCGGATGCAGTCCCATGACCAGACGCACCTGATCCAGCTGATCCAGCTCGATCTGTGTCTGGAAGCTGCCGCTGTACATCAGAAATGCGCCGATGCAGCTGCCGTTCTGCTCTGTGCAGTCCGGCGCACACAGAACCGCAGAGGGGTTCTGCTGATGGCTGGAAGTGCCTCTTGCGCTGGAGCTCTCCTGCACGCCGTGGAACAGCGCTGTCCGCTCCGGCATCCGCTCCATGGCGTGTCTGCCGTGGAAGTGCATCCACTCCCATGTGCCGTCCGGCAAGTCCAGACACAGGCTGGCTGCCTTCTGCAAAACCACAGGGGATGCGCCGGTATTCCGGAACACAGCGCTTCTGGTGATGATGTCCAGTTCCGGCAGAACGCCGTATTGCAGGACAACTTCCACGCCGGATGCGGCATCCCGCAGGGTGATCTCCAGCGTTTCCGCATCCGCTGCATCGGCATAAACTGCCGGCAGTCCGGGAATGCTGTACTTGCCCGGTTTGATGGCATAGTTCTGATACCGCAGATCCAGCGCCTGGCTGCCGTCCGCATGGCGGACATTAGCAGCGCTGATGCGGTAATCCCCCACGCCTGCGCCGGCATACTCCTGCGGCAGGGTGTTCAGGGAATAGGTGCGGTCATTTCCGGCCTCATAGAGGTTTCCAGCAAATCCCACATCCGGATACTTCCGGAGATAGTCCATGCTGTGTCCCACCGGTACGCCGTACCAGAGGTGCTTCAGCACCCCATAGGAATCTGCGCACATCTGATACTCGGTGTGGGCGGTCCGGATACGAAACAGTCTTTCCTGCACTTCTGCGAAAATCGGCATGGTAATTTCCTCCTTTAGTCAATGGTAAAGCGATAGTTGGTGAGATCAGCGTGGAGCGTCAGCTGGGCATCGCCGCAGGTTCTGGTGATGGTGAGCTGGTCGCCCTCTGCCGTTACAGCAATGGCACCGTCCAGTCCGAATGCCGGATGGGTGTTCCGCAGCTCCATGAGCCGCTTCAGATCCTGTACCACGCTGCGCTCCTGCTCCTTTGCCACTTCCTCGCTGGTGTAATAGTGGCGGTTGATATCTCTGCCGTTCTTGGTGCGTTCCATAAGGGCGATGTCGTTGCTGCCTGCCAGCATACCGACATAGTACACCTGCGGAATGCCCGGCGCAAAGAACTGAATGGCACGTGCCAGCAGATAGGCATCGTCCCGATTGCCCAGCGCAGAATAATAGGTGGTGTTCACCTGATAGATATCCAGATTGTTGTACGCCTCAGAGCTGTAGATCTTCTTGACGTTTGCGCCCTGCTGGTACATCTGTTCCTTGACGGTTTCGATCTCTGCGTCCGGCAGCAGGTCCTTGACATCCACAATGCCGATGCCGTCGTGGGTGTCCAGTGTGGTGAACTGCTTCATGGGGCACTGCTCCAGCCACTTTTTCAGGTACACGCCGGTGTGGTTGAACAGAGCGTGCAGCGTGAGAACCGGCAGCGCAAAATCGTAGATCCAGAAGCCCTTGTCTGCAATCTTCATGGGGATGGTGTAGTGCTCATGGATCTCCGGCAGAATCTCCGCCTGTTCCTCCTGCACAATGCCCTCGATCTCGTGGAGCAAATCCCAGATCTCCGGCTCTACAAAGAAACAGTTGGTATCCTTTTTCTTGATGGCATAGGCAAACGCATCCAGACGGATCACCGCTGCGCCGTGACGGCACATGCTCTTCAGTGTCCGGCGAATGAATTCCTTGACAGCAGGCTTTTCCACATCCAGATCGATCTGTTCCTCGCAGAACGTGCACCAGATCTTTTCCGTGGTGCCGTCGGCGAACTCTGCCTCGATGTAGGGAGCACGGGGCTTTCTCTTATAGATCAGATCCAGCTGCTCCGGTGTGGGCTCGCCGTTTTCCCAAAAGGAGGAATAGCGGATAAAGAAGTCACGATACGGCGACTCGTCCTTGTGCTGTAAGAAGTCCTGAAAATACTCGGAGTGCGCCGAGATGTGATTGACCATGAAGTCAAACATCAGGTAGTAGTCCTCGCCGAGGGCTTCCACATCGTCAAATGTGCCGAACGCCTCGTCCACCTTTTCGTAGGTGACGGGCGCAAATCCACGATCTGCCGACGACGGGAAAAACGGCAGGATATGCACACCGCCGATGGCGTTGTGATAATACCGGTTCAGCACCGTGTGGAGTTCCTTCAAATTTTTTCCCATGCTGTCCGCATAGGTAATCAGCATAATTTGGTTGTTCAGTTTTTTCATCATACACACCCTGTCTTTCATAATATCAGTTTCAGAGAATCCCGCACAGAAAACGGTTCTGCACGGGATTGCTGAAATCGGTCGGATTCGAATGATTGAGGAGGATCAAATGCTGCTGTTTATCCCTTGACTGCGCCGTTGGCGATACCGCCGATGATCTGCTTCTGACAGAAGATGTAGAAGATCAGGATCGGGATCAGTGCCAGCAGGTAGGAAGCGAATGCCAGGTTATAGTTGGTGCCGAACTGGGTCTGGAAGTTCAGCTGCGCCAGCGGAAGTGTCGTACCCTTCGAGCTGGACAGGATAACCAGCGGGGTCATAACGTCGTTCCATGTGCCCAGTGCGGTCAGAACCGCAACCGTTGCGTGCATGGGCTTCATCATCGGGAAAATAATTGTCCAGTAGGTCTTCCATGCGGAAGCACCGTCAATGTCTGCGGCCTCTTCCAGTGCAAGGGGCACATTTTTCAGATAGCCGCTATACAGCATGACGTTCATGGGCATATAGAATACCACATACAGGAGAATGACACCCAGACGGTTGTCCAGTCCCAGAACTGCGGTTTCCTTTACCAGCGGCATCATCAGGATGGCAAACGGAACGAACATACCGCTGACGATGTAATAGTACACCATACGGAAGCCCTTTTTCCGAGCCATACTTCTGCCGATGGCATAGCCGGTCATGGAGTGCAGCAGAATTGCGATCACGATGGTTGCGCCGGTGATGAGCAAGCTGTTTCCAAGAGTGTGCCAGAAGTCGGTGACTTTCATTGCCTCGGAGAAGTTGCTGAAGCTCCAGTGGCTGGGGAAGCCCAGTGCGCCGGCGATGTCGTTGGTCATCTCTGTGGGGCTTTTGAATGCGATCATTACCGCCATATACAGCGGGAACAGAATTGTAATGCATCCCAGGAACAGCAGCACGGTCAGGAAAACGTTGGTGCGTCCCGGTCTTTTCTTTGTCATACTCATAGCTGCTCCTCCTTTCTTCCCGTCAGCTTCATCTGAACCACTGCAAAGATGACAATGACAATGAAGAAGATCACGGCGTTGGCGCTCTGGAAGCCGAACTGGCCGCCTGCCATACCGTTGTTATAAATCAGGTAGGAAATTGACTCGGTACTCTGTGCCGGACCGCCCTTGGTCAAGGACATGATCTGGTCGAATACCATCAGCATGTTTTTGGTACTCAGGATCAGGTTGATGGAGATGAACGGCAGCAGCATGGGGAACGTCAGCTTCCAGAACTTCTGCCAGCCGGTCACGCCGTCGATCATGCCTGCCTCGTAGATATCGGTGGGCACGGTCTGGAGACCAGAGATATAGATGATGGTGTTCATGGCGACTGCCTGCCATACGCCGACGATAAGCACGCCGATCCATGCGTATTTTTCACTGGCGAGGATACTGTTTTCCAGGAAGCCGATGTGGGCAGCCTTGCCAATTGCCGGCACGATATAGGTGAAGAAGAAACTGAAGATATAACCAATGATCAGTCCGCCGAGGATGTTGGGGACGAAGTAAACGCCCCGCAGCAGGCTCTTGCAGCGGATTCTGCTGTTCAGTCCCAGCGCAAGCAGCAGGCTGAGGAAATTGATCAGAATGGTTCCGGCAACTGCATATTTAAATGTAAACCAATAGGAGTTCCGGACACGCTCATCACTGAACAGATCGATGTAATTGCGGAATCCTACGAAATCATAATCACCATAGCCACGGTAGTTGGTGAAGCTGTAAATTGCACCGGTAATCAGCGGAATGGTGTTGAATGCAACAAATAGAATCAATGCGGGGAGGATCATCAGCAGGAAGGTCCGTTCCCGATTGGACATCTTTTTTCTGCCTTTCATTTAGTTTCCCTCCTTTTCCTGCTCGTACTTCTGAACCTTTTCGATCAGATCACGATTGTAGCGCTTCCAGTCCTTGTCGAACCGCTTGAGGAATTTCTCGGTGGCGTTGTCAGAATCATCCATCAGATAGGTCTGAATCATCGCATCCACACTCATCTCAGTGGGATAGTGGTGGTCGTGGAAGTCTGCCATGTTGCCGTCGTCGATGTCCTGCTTCATGCCGTCCAGAATCGACGGGAGTGTGAAGTCGCCCTCCTTACAGGGAACTGCACTCTGGTTGTCCAGATAGATCTGGATGGTATCGTCCTGGAACATGAAGTCCAGCACCTTATAAACGGCTTCCTTGTTCTTGCTCTCCTTCATGACAGCGAACAGCAGGTCTACACCGGAGTTCAGCACGTTGTCCTCTGCGTTCTCGTTGGCAGGGAAAGTGAAAGAGTCGATGTTGATGTCCGGATTGACGGACTGGATCTGCGGAACGGCGTAGCTGCCGATGGGGAACATTGCCGACTCGCCACGGGCAAATGCCGTACATGCATCGTTGTAGCTGTAGGCGTAGGGATTCGGCTCCGCATACTGGAGCAGCGCCTTTTCCTTCTCTGCGACCTCAGCATATTGCTCTGTAAATGTGGTGTTTCCGGCGTTCACCTGACTGCAAACGTCAGGGGGTGTCAGACCGACTGCAAGAGCGTTCCACGGTGCCATACAAGTCCAGGTATCCTTGTATCCCATATAAAGCGGATAGGCAACGCCGCTCTCGGAAATCGTGTCACAAAGGGCTGTGAACTCGCTCCAGGTAGTCGGAATCTCCCAGCCGTTTTCCTCGAACATATCCTTGTTGTACAGGATGCCGGCACAGTTTGCCACGTAGGGCAGCGCATGCACGCCATCCTGCGGAATGAATTCCAGCTCCTTGACGATATCCATGTACGCCGGCTTGATGTCCGAAATGCCGTCAAAGTCTGAGATGTCCATAAACATATTGGCATCTAAGAAGTTGGAGTAGTTGATATCGCCGCCAATGCCGATGATATCCGGATAATCCTCACGGACAAACCGTGTCTTTAAAACCGTCATGGCATCGTTGGGCGATTCGATCTCAAGATAAATCTCATCCTGAGAAGCATTGAACCGCTCTGCCATCTCATCAAAAGCGGAAACCGCCTCCGGTTTATACTGGAGCATGGTGACGATTGTTCTTCCGTCTTTCGTCTTGTCACTTCCGCAGCCAGTCAGAACAGCTGAAGATGCTGTCAAAACCAGTGCCATTCCCAATGCAACGCATTTTCGCTTGTTCATGCAAAATTCCTCCTTTTTTACGTCAATTCGCTGCAGTCTTACTTGAGTAATTTTATTATACCATCCATAATGCGCCTTGTAAATATCAGAAAAACGCTACATTTATACCATTTTGCGATTTTTCTTAGAATAGTGTAAAATCGCCTTGCATTTTGAGATATCTCATGGTATAATATTACAATAAGGATATCTCGAAATAAAAAACGACTGACAAAATCATCAGGAGGCTACAAATGAAAGACCTGATATTCTCCGTATTTCCCAACGAAAATTTCGTCGATCTAGGGCTGTTCCAGTTCGGCATGGAACGCTGTGCGCCGTCCCATTCTTTCGGGCCGGCGAGCCGAAACCACTTCCTGTTCCACTATGTGCTCTCCGGTATGGGAACGCTTATGGCGGACAATGCCAAAGGGCAGACCATCACCTACAATGTCCGGAGCATGCAGGGGTTCATGATCTTCCCCGGACAGGTCACCACGTACATCGCCGACCACCAGACCCCATGGGAATACCTCTGGATCGAGTTCGACGGACTGCGTGCCAAGGGAATGCTGGAGACTGCCGGATTTTCGCTGGACTCTCCCATCTACCACGCCCGCAAAAAGGAGCTGCGGGAAGAGATGAAGAGCGAGATGCTGCACATCATTGAACACGGCGATGCCCCGCCCTTCCACCTCATCGGACACCTCTATCTCTTTCTGGATTATCTGGTGCGTTCCGCTGCTGCGCTGAAAGTCATGAGCAACAGCACGCTGCGGGATTTCTACATCCACGAGGCACTGGAATACATTGAACACAACTTCCAGAACAACATCTCTGTGGAGGATATTGCTTCGGTCTGCGGACTGAACCGCACCTACTTCGGCAAGATCTTCAAGGACTCCATCGGAAAGACACCGCAGGAATTTCTGCTCAGCTTCCGCATGGCAAAGGCGGCGGAGCTGCTCAAGCTGACCTCCCTCTCCATCGGCGACATCGGAAACGCCGTGGGCTATCAGAACGCCCTACATTTTTCCAGAGCCTTTAAGAACATCTACGGCATTCCCCCGAGAGAATGGCGCAACCGGAACTGCCTGCACTAAGAACCTGTCTTCACAAGCGTATATGCGTGTCTTTTCGGCAAATTTTGCTGCATCCTGCGTATTTTTGCCTTGTCTGCAACAAAATTATGCTCGAAAATCCACATATATTTCTTGTAAAGCAGGCTCTAAAGCAAAAACCCTGTCAACAGGTCTTACACTGCTGACAGGGTTTCTTTCTATTCTTTTTTCTCTGCGGCACGCACTGTGACACGGCTCTGACCGCTCAGCGTACAGGTGAACAGCGTCAGATCCCAGTTCTCGTCCCCCTCCGCCATGGCGGAAACATCTGTTCCGATCAGCAGGTCAGTCTGCACCACCTCGTAGGTGTGCACCGCACCGCTACACTCCGTGAAGAGAATCTCATCGCCGGAATTCAATTCCCCAATGCGCCCGAAGTGCGACCGGTAGTTATGTGCTGCCACAATGAGGTTGCCATCCGCCACCGTTCCGGCGTACCGGCAGGGAGCGATCTTCAGGTTGGGATAGCTCCACTCGTCCTGCACCGGCAGTTCGATGCCCAGCGAGGGAATGGTGAGGATGCCAATATACGTGTACTCATACACCGTGAGCACCGTTTCCTCCTGCGGTTCGGAAACGCCGTACTCCTGAAACAAATCCTCCTCCGGCAGTTTCCCGGAGGGCGTTCCGGAGGGCTGCGTGCCGGTAACCGTGCCGGCGGTTTCGCCTGTGCCGAATTCCTCCGGCAGTTCCGTGGTCAGCGGCGGCAGCTCCTCCTTCAGCATCGTCAGAATCTCCTGCGCCGTTTCCCCGCTGCGGATGCTCTGATGCCAATTGTATAGACACAAGGACAGCGCCGCTGCCAGCAGCACTGCCCCTGCAAGAATCCAGCACAAGCCACGTGTGTTTTTCATGCGCTATCCTCGCTTACTTTTTCGAATGCAGCCGGAAGCCAACGACTACCAGCACCAGCCCCGCCCCCGCCAGCACAGGAACCGGCCACCACAGCTGTCCCGTCTGGGGAAGCTTTCCGCCGCTGCTGGCGGTGGTGTTTCCGGTCTGGCGCACCGTAGTCACGGCAGCGCCGCCCGTTACGGACGAGGTTGCCGGTGCTGTCGTATCGCCTGTCACCTGCGAAGTTGCCGGTGCGGAGGTGACCGCCATGGTCGTAGTTTCCGTAGTCACAACGGTGCTCTCCGGCGTAATGGTAGAAGCCTTGGTGCTGTTGTGGGTGTTGATCATCAGGAACTGGGTTTCATTGCCGCGATAGACCACCGTATATCCCTTGGGGACATCCATCTCCAGAATCCGGCAGTCCGCCAGCGCATCCGCCGACCAGTGATACGTCCAGCCGTTGCTCTCGTCCAGCCGTACTGTGTCCGTCAGTGTGCCGTCCTGATAGAGTCCGACATCGATGAATGCGGTGCGATCCTGCGGCTGGGATTCGTCGTTTTTCCAGACCTTCCGCACGGTATACTGAATGGTATCCGAGGTGGGGAGTTTCCGCACCTGAAATTTCGGGTAGGCGAGGAGGTTCATCTCCTCCGGCTTTCCGGCGATCTCCACCAGCACCGGCGAGGGAATATAGCGCTTGTCGCCGGAAACAACCATCTTGCCGGCAAGGAGGTACAGCCCCTTTTCCAGTTCGCCAAAGGTCACCGAGCCGGAATCGTCCGTCTTATCGGTGGACTGGGGCTGGCGCTGTTCCAGCACGGCGTAGTTTTCGAGGGTATCGGCTGCCGTCTGCATTTCCGATGCGGTGGTCAGCTCCATGGAAACGGGGTCGCCTGCGAAATCCCCCTCCAACTGATAGCTGCCGTCGGCACTGCGGGCGCCGACACGGTAGAGATTCCACTGCATGCCGGAGAGCGTCACGGGATCCGACCTGCAGATCAGTGTCAAATTGGAACGGGTATCCTCCGCCGTTGCCGGAAGCAGCAGGCACGCCGTCAGCCACAGACAGACACCCAGCGCACAGAGCAGTGCGCCAAAACGATGCAGCGCCGTTCGGGTCATCGATCAGTCACCTTCCTTTTTCTCAGGTTCTTTCAGTTTTGCGAGAAGCTCCTTGCGGGAGCGTGTTTTCTGCTGTCTGCTGCTCACGATCCAGAACACCAGCAGTCCCACGAACAGCGGTGCAGCGATAAACGGCACCACGGACATAGAATCCAGCTGGACGGCATCGGCTGCCACCTTGACGTTGTGGGGGTAGACGGTGTCCACCCGGTGCGCCCGCACCAGAAGCCGGTGGGAGTTGACCCCGTAGGGGGTGCAGGTCATGAGGGTGACGTAATCCCCGCCGGGGATGATGGCGAGCTTGTCAAGCTCGTCGGGTTTGACGATGAAAATTTTCTCCACCTCGTAGGTGAGCACCTCATCCAAAATGGTGACGGTGAACGTGTCGCCCTCGACCAGCTGGTCCAGATCGGAGAAGAGCTTTGCGGAGGGCAGTCCCCGGTGCGCCGAGATGACGGCGTGGGTGTTCTCCCCGCCCACGGGAAATGACGAGCCCTGGAGGTGTCCCACCGCCACGTTCAGCACCTCGGCGCTTGTCCCGTGGTAGATGGGCAGCTCCACCTGAATCTTGGGGATAGAGATATAGCCCATGATACCGGTTCCGCTGATGTCGAGGATTTTGCCGTAGTTTCCGGCATCCTCCCAGTTGGTGAAAGGGGCGGTAAGGTGGGAGAGGGTGGCGTTGTAGGAGTGCGCTTCCATGAGGAGGCGTTCCTTGTCGCCGGTGTCCATCTGTTCGACGGACTGGTTATAGGTGGCGATGGCACGTGTCTGGACACGGGAATTCCACCAGTCGCTGACAGTCGGGTACAGCATCACGGAGAGCCCCACCAGCAGCAGCACGACCAATATGGCGGTTGAAATCACATTTCGTTTTTTCTTCATACAGAAACCACAGCTCCTTTGGCGGAGGACGGTTCTGCAAGAGGTGTACTGCTCATGGGGTCCCCCCTAATGCCTGCCAGCGCAGACATGTTCAGGTAATTTCGGGTAAATACCGCAGAGGCTTCCGCACGGCAGACTGCCCATGCCGAAGTGCCGGGCGCACCGGACAAGCGGGAGGTCTGTGCCGTACAGAAGCTGCGGTCATTGGATCAAAACGGGAAAAATGCGGGAAAATCGGTTACTGGGCGTCTTTTGCACGCTTCTTGGTGATGAGGAGCACGCCAGCGCCGACAACCAGCACACCGCCGGCAACGTAGAAGATGGTCGTACCGATGCCACCGGTGGACGGGAGGGTAGAGCCGGAACTGTTTCCTACGGTAACCGTACCAATACCCTTATTTGCGTCTACTGTGCCAGCTACGTTATCCAGCTTAACTTCCAGAGCGGTCAGCGCCTCACTTGCTGTGAAGCTATCCCAATTCTGATCGTTTATAGTGGTTGCAGTGAGTTCTACCTTGAAAGCCTTATTCGGGGTCTTGTATCCGGAAGGAGCAACTGTTTCTTTCAGGTTGTATGTGCCGCTATCCAGACCGATTACGGCAAAGGTATTTCCGGTTGTGTTTTCGAATTCGGTAGCGTCAGCCTCATCTGCAACCCATTCCAAAATCGTATAATTGCCGTCCGAATTTTTAGTCAACTTAGCCCACTGATCTTTATGAGCACCGCTAGCATCCTGAAGCTTGAACTTTGCGCCCTTCAGATCAGCACCACTGTTTGCGTCGACCTTCTTTACGTCCAGCTCATAGGTGAAAGCGATTACCTTGTCTTTCGGTGTGCTGCCAGTTTCGCCTTCGCCACCCTGATTCGGGTTGTTGGAATATTCCAGATATACTTCGTTCGTCTGACCATTCAGACCAATTACGGCACCAGAACTCAGTACAGCATTGTATTCCACCGTGATGATGCTGTCCTTGGTTGCTCCAGCAGCCTTAATGTCAGCAAACTCCACATTGATTTTTGCGCCTTCTGTTTCACTTGCAGCGGTTACAGTGATTGTAGCTTTATCAGTAATATCTACAGGTGCTGCATCACCAGTCTTGCAAGTAACCTTGATATTTCCCTCAGCCGGAGCAGTGAATTCCTTGCCAAGTGTATCGTGGAATGTGTACTTGTAGGTCTTATAGTCATCCAGTGTGCTCGGCAGAGTACCGATTAGCTTGAACGGAACAGCATCGCCGATGTTGTAGTCTGCAACGTCATTATAGCCAGTACCTACATAGGCTTCCGTTTCATTTGTCTCTGCTCCATAAGCAACATTCTTGGTATTTTCTTTGATCTTCTTTTCTACGCTGGGAAGAGAACTCTTTACAGTGATGTCCAAGCCCTCAGAAGCATCTACCTGTGCAATCAGATATCTGGTCTTTGCGCCAGTTGCATTATCGCCAGTAAGAGCAGATACATCTTCAAAGAGGTAGTAACCATCGTCAACTACAGTAATGCTTTCAGCTGCAGCTGCATTCACTACTTTCAGATTTTCCTTCTGGGATGCTGCGAAGGTTGCGAAATTCTGGAGCAACGTAGAATCTGCCTCCTGTTCTCCGAGAACAGCAGCAACAGCAGCAGCGGTTTCACAAGCTGCAAAGCTATTTCCAATTGTTCTATCAGCCTTCAATGCTGCCAGAAAATCTGCGCCCTTGTCTGCATTTGCCCACTGAACATTGGTCAGCTTGTTCTCGCCGTCAACTGAGCCAGAGAAAATCTGGTATGCTTTATAAGTATGTGTAGCCGTATCATCCGAACCGCTCTTCATAAATGTTACTGTATTTGCTGTAACCGCACTAACCGGAAGAGCCGACATAGTAGCGGGAACGACTGCGCAAGCTGCGAGGATGGCTGCGGTTGCCAGGGATGCGAATCTTCTTGTCTTTTTCATAATAAAAACTCCTTTTTGTTCAATTTCAGGGGGTGCGCTCCGGCGGTTCTGCCGGAGTCCCCTGTATGCATCAGAATTTATTCAACACGGTTGAGATATCGCCGTCTGAACCATAGATAACCGGCCGCTGTTCCGCAGAGAATTGCGGCACCTGTGATGGTGTACCAGCGTGTGCCCCTGCCGCCGGTGGCGGGCATTGTCACGGAAGCGGATTCTTCCTTGGTGTTGGTGATCGTGATGACGCCGTCTGCGCCGCTGATATAGTTATCTGCGCCGCCGGCGTAGGTGTAGCCCGGCGTGTAGCCGCCCACCGCCGTTTCCACCGCCCAGTAGTAGTACGGGTTGCCGTTCTCGTCACAGGCGGGGAGGTTCGTGCGGACTGCCTGCCAGCTGCTGCTGTCGCTGCCCTTGAGGGTTACGGTGTCCACCAGCTCCACTTCGGCCGACCCGCTCGTCATCACGTTCGCTGCCATTCGCAGCATTCGCATCGCACTCGGCGCAGCGAGGGATTGGGCGGAGGTGTCGGTGGCGTAGGTGATGGTGTAAGAATCAATCATCCATATGCTGTTATCTTTACTGCCATTAACTATTTCAAGTTTGTCAGTTGAAATAGGTGTTGTAAACACATATGTTAAAGAAGCACCATTGATTGTACAAGTTCCTCCTCCATTATTCCAACTAGCTTCACTTATCGAAGAATTTGAAAAATCCCATGTAAATCCTACCGAACCACCTATAGTTTGATTTGCTTTTTTGAATTCAAAATAGAACACATTGTACCATTGATTTGTAGTTGATGTCAAACTTATATTCAATTCTAACTTACTTACCGTTTTAGTAGAATCCAAATTAACTGAATGGGCATCCTTTTCTAACACAATACTTGACCCTGTCACCGTATCCCCGCCAGAGGGCGGCGGCGTGGTAGTCGTTGTGGTCGTGGTTTCTTCGGGTTTGGTAGTGGTCGTTGTGGTTGTAACCTGAACTTCGGTATAGGTGACTTTGACCTTTTCAACCGGTGGATAGCCATTGCCAGCCCACCAAACTTGGAATTGCAAACTACTTCCGAAATCATCCGGTACAGTAAACTCAACTTCCAGATTGCCATTTGCATCATACTGGCGCTGTTTGTTGTCTCCATCCATGCTGCAATCCACTGTCACATAGCCATCATGATCTGTCACTACTGTAGAATGGTAGACACAACCAACGCTTGCATATTCCCACGGCTTTCCGCCAGTGACTGTAAACCTGAACGTCTTTCCAGCTGCTGCATTGCTAACATTCACTCGTTTTGTCGCATCTTTGACTGTCAGCTGAATGGTTGCGTCCTCGTAGCCGTCCTTGTGGGCTGTGATGGTCACAGTGCCAGCCACTTTACCGGTTACCAAACCGCTGCTGTCCACTGTCGCAATCTCGTCACTGCTAGATTTGAATGTTACGCCGTCCGACGGGTCTGCCGTCAGCTGCAGCTTTCCGCCCTTTTCCAGCAGCTCCGTTTTATTGTCTACTGCGGTGAGCTTGAGTTTGGGCTGCGTGGTGGTCGTGGTCTCCTCCGGCTTCGTCTCCTTGGCGGAGGTTGTCGTGGTTGTGGTTGTCGTTGCCTTGGTTGTCGTTTCTGTCGTTGTCGCCTTAGTTGTTGTTGCCTTGGTTGTCGTGGTTGTGGTTGCCTTGGTTGTCGCTGTCGTCACAACCGGAACAACGGCTGGATTCGTCGAGCGGTAGATCCTTACTTCAACGGGATCGTTCTGGTGGTTGTTGGTATCGCTGTCCGACCACTGCTTTTTCAGCGTCAACTGGAGCACCTTGGTGTTCACGATCACGATGGGATTCTCCGCCGTGTTGCCGTTCACACCGTTATTGTTCTTGTAGGTCGCCTGGTAGCCGCCGGGAACGTTTTCCTCTACGACATCATACAAGTATTGGTTTCCGCCTGCGTCCGTTTTGTCCAAGCTGCTCCACGTGTGCGTCCAGCCGTTGCTGCTGGAAAGTTCTGCCGTTTCCGAAAAGCCTTTATCATAGTCTGTGCCACTTCCCAGCTTTCGCCGAAGCGTGACATTGACTGCGCCGTGTGATGCGCCCGCCTCGTCAACCCACTTCTTCTCCACCGAGATCGATGTCTTCTCGATGGTTTTGGTGTTGGTGACGGTGATGGTGGCACCGCTGGTTCCTAGGATTTGACCGTTGCTGGTGTAAGAAACATTCCATCCAGAAGCGCTTTTTTCTACTACATAGTAAAGATAGCCTTTCTCTAGGTCTGTAAAGGTCGTACTCCAACTTCCATTTCCCAATGTAATTGTTCTATCAAGCGAATACAATTGATTTACACTACCATCAGAATTATAGAAATCGTCTGGCAATCCATCAATCGGATCTGGAGCATCGGGTTCATCCGGCTTAATCACTGTGCCTTTGAAATAATTCTCAACCAAATATTCTGCAACATAATCGCCAATCAGCTTATGTCCCTTTTCATTCGGATGACAATAATCGTTCAAATAGGAAAAATCAGACTGCTTCTTAAGGTATGCGTTTGTGTCTATGCATTTGCAATTCTTTTGATTTGCAGTATAATATGCAACAACATTTTGAACTGCTTCCACTGCATTCTTAAGATTCGACTGAACATAGGAATCCGCCAACCACTCCGCTTGACTTGAATCTATCGGTGTTGGTGTCATGACATACACCGCTGTACTTGCACATTGACGATAGATTTCATCTATCAAGGACTTATAGCGACTTTCGTATGTTTCAACTGGTAATATTTCTTGACGATAAGTCATGCTGTCATTCATAATATCATTGGCACCAATCAAAAGCAATACAATATCAGGCTGCTTTTCTTGAACTATATTTTTGTATTTAGCATCCTTAGTATCTTGTATGCCCTCTTGTAATTGTGCTATTGTCAATCCTTGAGTTCCAACGTACCCATCATCATATGCTATTGCACCTGAACCATCTCCAAAATCATAAGTGGGAATTTGCCATTCCGGCATTCCGACCATATCAATAGAATAGCCATATTGCTTCTTCAATTGATAATACAAATACTTTCGATAACTTCCAGCAAATCCTCCATAACCTTCCGTAATAGAATCACCCATTGCCATAATCTTGGTGTTCTCTTCCGGTGTTTCTGTTGAAGAATCTGTAGTAGTTGTCGTAGTTGTCAGCGGTCGTTTATACAAATCTAAAGCAATAGTTGTTGTTATGCCAGCAGAAATATCTTGACCTTTGTCATCCTCCCATTTCTTGCAAACTGTCAGACTTCCCGGTTTGTAGTTGGTAATCGTCGTTTTCTGCTCTGAAGCTCGTTCTGTTCGATCATACTTTACCTGATACCCCTCCGGCACACTGGATTCCACCACATAATAGTAATAGCGGCTTCCATCCTGTGTCTTATACGGGAGATCACTCCAAGTATAAGTCCAACTGTTGCTCTGATTCAGCGTCTGTGTTCCGGATGACTGATACACCTGCGCATCCGAGGGCGGCGTTCCGATATCGCTCCATACCGTTGTGGATTGATAAAGCTTTACCTCTACGCTATCCCCTGTATGCTGTTCTGCACCATCGCCCCAAATCTTTTCCACAGAAACTGCGATCTCTGTCGGTTCATTGTTTCGATTGGTCAATATCAGTGTACCGGTCGTGCCATTGGTAGTACCCGTAGCACTGATGATCCAGCCATACAAGCCCTGATTCGGAGATTGAAATTTATCTTCGCCTTTCTTCTTCACGCCGGTTTCCGACACTCGGAATTTCGTATATGCTTCGAGCGAAACCCCGTCCGCCAAATACGATTCCAATGTCAGCTTCCAGCCGTTTTCAGCGGTCAAAAGCGCATTTTCTTTCAGAGCGATCTTTTCCCATGTTCCGCTGGCGTTCAATCCCTCCAGCTGGAACTGCACTTCCGTTGCCGGAATGCCGCTGCTGGGAATCGGATTTCCATCGGAATCTCTCCAAAGCTTTTCTACAACCAAGCCCTGCGAATTGTTGATGGAAATGGTACCGTCTTTGTTCGCTGCGTTGCCTGTTGTATTCGGTCGATAAGTGCCGCTTGTGCCATCACTCGCCTGAAACGTTCCATCCGTCTGCTGGATATATGTTTTCCCGCCGTACGTATATTCTGCTTCCTTGACGTAATAGTAAATCGGCTTACCGTTCTTACCGCTGGGAAGATTCTTCCATGTGTAAGACGGATTCTGGGGATTTTCGCCGCTGCCAACAGCGGCAGTGGAGAATTCCTTCGGATTTTCCAATCCGGAAACGCCCAGATTTTCTGCCGACGCCAATTCCATATTCTCCGGAAAACCGGAGCTGGTCTTGGTGTACGACCAATAGAGCGCAGCCTTGATGGAAGTGCCCGAGGTATCTTCCAGTCCCGTCCATGTTTTCTGCACGGTGAGGTCGATCAGCTGGTTGTTCGGAATGTTTACCGAACCTCCCTCCTGCACCTGAATGACATCGTCCACAGTCACACCATCAGGATAGCTGCTCAGCGCTTCAGAACCATATACAAAATAGTAGGTGGAATTGCTTGCCGTCAATGCCTCATAGCCATCCGGCGCTTTTGTCTCTACAATTTTATATAGGGTAGCCTTATCGAAGGAGTCCAGTTTGTAATCCTCATCCGCTTTCACAGAAATCGAAACAGCGCTGCTCTGATTCTCTGCATCATATGTCAGTTTATGTGTCTGAAGCTTATCGTTTGTAACAAGTTCATCCTTGCTTGCAAACAGCCACTTTCCATCCTGATATTTCGCAATCTGGAATGTCGCATCCAGCTTCAAACTGTAGTCGCCTACGTCATACTTGACAATTTGCGGTTTATTCTCTGCGGAAATCCCCGCTCTTGACTTAGAAATGCTGAACTTTATGCTGTCTTTCTGATCGCCTGCACTGGCATTTCCAGTATCCAAAGAAATGGAATTGGAGGAAATCACGGTTTTTGTTTTGCTCAGACTCTCCGGTGTAACGGGCTTTCCGTCTTTCAGAAGTGTATACTGATACGTAACTTTCAGCGGTTCGCCGTCTGGTACTGTAAGCTTTAAGCGGGAGTTGATTTCTTTCACTTGTACTGCCTTGACTGAATCGACAGAAAACGTATCACTCGAATCTGAAGCATCCAAGGAAATCACCCAATTTATCACATAATCAATTTCAATTTTAAATGTGATATCTGCGTATCCATTTTCATCAAATGTGACACCCGCAAAAGGATATTTCACTATCTCGCCACCAAATGAATTATTAACGCATTTGCCGTATACCGTAATACCGCTGCTTAACGAATGATTCGGTTCTCCTTTTAGGCGAATGGTAACAATGTCTCCCTTTGGAAATTCCGGTGAAGTGCTAACATACGGCTGGTTTGTTGTCCACTTCTTATTATCGCTCGTTGTAAACTGATACAAATCACTTCTCTTCGAAGGCGTTTCTTCTTTGATATTGTGTTCTACCAGATACTGATACTCCGAAGTAGAAAGCTCCCGCACAACGGTGGCATCGGTAACCGCACCGGATGCATCTACAACCGGCTTTTCAATTTTTTCCACTTTTACCATGGAAAGCACTGCGTCAATTCCAGCTGCAGAGGCGCCTTCATAACTATCCAATGTCAAATCATCCGTCAGGTCAATTCCTCCTGAATTCGAAAGGTATTTCCCATCCGGATTTACATAGACAGAATAGTTCAGTTGCCCGTTTTCTGCGGTATATGCACCGTTCTTATTCGAAGAAGCAATGTTTTTGGTCAGCAGATTCTTGTCGCCGGTATCCGCCGTGCTTCCTGTCACCTTTACGCTTGCAGTCTTGGCATCGCTGCCCTTTTGTGCAATGGTATTGGTCACGGTGTAGCCATCTGTTCCGGCACTTACCGCAGATTTCAGGGTTTCTACTGGAATGCCGGTATAGTAGGTAACATAAAAATATGACGACTCCGCTCCACTATTTTTATCAACATGTATTGTAAGTTTTCGAGTCGTATCATCAAAAGAATACTCTCTAGGAAAAAGATGATACCCATGATACCGACTGCGCTGAATATATGGTCTATATTTATCCTCTACATTAAATTTATCATTCTTATCATAAATTCCAATCAATGTTGAATTTTCTGGAAGCACATCTTCAAAATCATATGAATAATCTTGCACAATATCATAGATTTTCCACTGTATCAGATAATAGGTGGTATCTCCGACCGTCAGCGTCGGCAAATCCGACAGTGCAATGGAATCGCCATCGGCAAGCACATTCCCATCCGCATCCAGCGCAGCCTTTTTGAAGTCCTGCTTTGGGCTGTTGGTAATGGTAATGCTGCCGCTTCCCACGCCATTTTGAAGATCTGAATACGAAACCGTATACCCATCCACCGGCGTTTCAACGACCCGATAAAGATAGTCGCCGTCATGGGCAAGGGTATCTTTCGGCAAATCGGAAAAGGTCTGTTTCCAGCCGTTACTGCTGTCCAGCGTAAAGGTATAAGGGTTGCTTTCGTCCGCTGTAACCTCTGTCCACTCGCCGTCTACCAGATAGATCTGTGCCCAGTCCGTTGCATTCGTCCCCTGCTTTTTGCGCTGCAATTGGAACGTAACGCTTGGCTTCTTGTCTGTATTTCCATCAGAATATGTCTTATTTACTGTAAGCGTCTGTTTCTCCACAGTATCCTTGCTCTTTTCGATCAAATCGTAAGAAGGAGTACTGGGGTTCAGCGTTCCGAAAGAAGCGGTATTGGAAAACTTGGAGCTAACCGCTGTCTTCCCGTCCATCTTCACACCGGAAACATCTGCCATTGTCGAATATTCGATCTCGGCAAATCGGTACGCCTTGTCGTCCACTGTCTTAGTAAAAGTAATTGCAAAGCACTTTGCGTTTCCCGCTGTGATCTTTTTAGTTTCCTCTTGACTGTCTGTGGAATAATACGTGATCGCGTAATCTGTTCCAAGTGTCAGCTGCTCATACTTACCGCTTTCTGTCTTGGCTTTCACAGAAATGGAATTGGTGCCGATCGTGAAATAATGCGATGCGCCAGTTCCCTCTGCGGTCATTACGTCAACCAGGACCTTGCTGTCCGACGAAAATCCCGTATCGGAGGTAACATTGATTTTCCAATGCAACGTTTGGTTATTCTTCGAGGGATCGTCTGCGTTATAGAACGCATCGCCGCCCTCAGCTTTCACAAAGGTCTTTGTGATCTGGTCACGATTGCCCACATCAATGCTACTCGAACTGCTGTTTCCCTTGTTGTCAGAAACTGTGTTGGTAACTGTGTCGCCGTTCTTAGCTGTGCCATCTGTACCGGCAGTGGCTGCATCGGTTTCGTAGGAAAACGCTAGCTCAGAAATTGCACGGATATTTGTTTCATTCACACCAGCCTGATACGGATTCGCTTCCTGAATTGTCAGCGTATTTCCGCTCTTGGTAATGGTCGCATACAGACCAGAGGAAGTTCCAAGTTCGATCTTATCTTCACTCTGCGACAAAACCTTAGCGCCATCCAGCCAATAGCCAAGTGTAAATCTGATATCTTTCAGATCAGTCAACTTGATATTTGCAAACGCTTCATCCGTCAAAGTATATCCATTTAATGTGGATTTCGTATTGTTCTTATCCGATGATGCGGTTATGTTCCACTTCAGCTTATTTGCTGCACGGTCATAGCCAACACCTTTTTTGACCAATGTGTAAAGCTTCTTGTATTCTACTTCTTTCTCTCCCGTATCTCCAGCGGTATTGCCATCGGGATACAGCAGATACGCACGGTTTTTCAGCTTCTGCGGTTTCGGCTGTGTCGGATCCAATTTCATCTGATACGAAACTTCCACCTTTTTCACATCGCTGCTAATGGTGATCGTATCGCCTTCCTTGGAAAACCCCACAGTGTTTCCGTTCTCATCTTTCAGCGTGATTTGATTCGCCTCCAGACTGCTGAACGCCTCGTCTTTTACTTTCCAGCCATTCAAAGAACAGCCAGCCGGCTCTTCCACGGTGATATTCCAATTGACCTTGTCATCTGAAATTCCTGTTTCATAGTCCGCCTTACCATTTTTTTGGATCGTCGGTTTTGAAAGGGAAACTTCACCCTTTGCTCCTTTCTGAACGCCATCCTTTGCAATTGTCGCAGTGTTCTCGATCTTCTGCCCATTCTGCACATGAGTGAGCCATTCTTCCCGAGACACTTCCTTTTCGAAGGTAAATGTGATCTGCTTTTCCTTTGTGTCGTTGAAGGTAAATGTTTTTCCTTGAAAGCTGCCAACTCCAGCCGGCGTTACTGTAACGCCAGAAGTGTCTTCCGGAAACTGCTCATCAGTCAAAACATAACCATTCATCGACTTAGAACTATCTGTATCATTATAATAAGGATTGTCTACTGTAATTGTCCACTGAATCTTGGGATTGTCTGTGGGAGTTTTTGCGTTTTGAATTGTACCGGACTTTTTGATTTCGACTTCTTTTTCCGGAAAATCTACCTTGATTGTAATTCCGCCGATTGTCACTTCCTGATCGCCAGATGACGTATTATCTCGGTTGATCGTTCCATCAAATCTAATAAATCCAGTCATGTCACTATTGGCATGCTTATTGATATACTCTTTTGTCAACCGAATCACAATAAGACCCGACTGAGAAATGGAGTAATAGCCTGCCAATTCATTGCCATCTTTGACTTTGCAATCTTCCCCAGACTCCGGGCTTACCACAACTTTATCCGTCAGCTGATAATAAATATACGGATTTTCTTCCGTGACGCTGCCCGCTTTTAAGTTGTAATTCAGTTGAACTTCTAGTTTTGTAGAATCTTTGGTTACCGATATTTCATATGGAGCATCCACTTCTTGACCTTCATGCTTGATATTTACATTTGTAATGCGAATACCGGCATTTTCTTCTGCCGTCATAGGCTGTGCACCCGCCGGTATTTCCGTTACCGGTTCGGTAAACCATTCATTGCTATTTTCTCCCACCATCTGTACCTCACTCTCCGCCATTTCCAAAGCGGGAGCGGTTTCCTCGGTGGAACCGGTCATGCTGACTGCCGGCATAATCAAACTACCGCACACAGAAAACGCAACCATCAGAGCCAGCATGACAGCGATCACTGCATGCTTTTTGTTTTCCCGATGCTGTTTCAAAAACTGCTGTACTCTCTGGTTGAAATTCAACATACCAATCCCTCCTGTCTGTACAAAATGGAGCATAGTTTCCTATGCGTCAGATTCTCTACGGATATCATTTTCAGATAACGTTACAGGACTTCGAATTGCTTTACGGGCCAAACCCGCAAAATCACCTTTCCGACAACAGCTTCCTCTGCCACGCATCCGACGGCGGTGGAGCGGCTGTCTACTGAAGTGGATCGGTGATCTCCCATTACGAAAACCCGTTCATCCGGCACCTGATACGGCAGCTCAATGTCGCATTCCCCCAATGCCTTTTCATTCAGGTACGGCTCTTCCAATGCTTCACCGTTCACATAGACCGTTCCCGAATCATCAATATCAATGATATCCCCTGCCACGCCAATCACACGCTTCAGCAGGATCTTATTATTAAAGTAGAAAGCAATGATATCGCCGCTCTGAAATGTGCCGCGCTTCCGGCACACCACCAGTTCGTCGTTTTGCAGCGTCGGCGTCATGCTCGTTCCGGTAACTCGCAGCACCGGCAAAAACAGCATGGAGACCAAAACTGCAATGGCTGCAACCACGATCAAAGACGAGATCGTGTTTCGCAGCAGCTTTCTGTATTCTCTCTGGTATTTCGCCCGCTTCAGTTCCGCTTCCAGCTGAACCGCCGTGGGAATCTCTCGCTTCGCTTCCATGCTCATTTCGCCTCATCATCCTGCATCGATGCTTCGGCATCCGCCTGCGCCGGACACATTCGTCCCAGCTGCGCCTCCATGGTGTGCAGCAGTTCCAGAATCGCATCTGTCTTTTCCTGCCGCTCCTGTTCGGCTGCGTTCAGCTGTTCCCGCAGGCTCTCGTTTTCCTGTCTGGCAGCATCCCGTTCCCTGCGCAATTCCAGCAGGATCTCCAGCAGTTCTGTCCGCCGAAGCTTCCGAAGTTCTCTCTCCGTCATCTTGCCCATTTCCTTTTTCGATTCTTTTCAAATAGTAGAATCTTGCTCTTTTTTCATTTTACCGATTTTCCTGAGATTGGTTCCCTCAGGATGTTTCTTATTATACTATTTCAGATTCATTTTGTCAAGAGGATTTCACTGTTTTCGTATAACATCACAAATGCCCCCCTCCTGTGTGTAGTCAAAATGCACAAAATAAAATTTTATTTTTTCATCCGGTTTCACAAAAATCACAATTTTCAGAACTACCACAAATTTCTATTATATGAACTAAATTTCAATTCCAATATAAGCAGCTGTTTTCCTGTGATTTTCGTCAAAACTTCAGACACAAATTTATGAAGAAAAATCACATTGCCAAAGCGAACAAGTTGCACAAAAAGAACGGTCTCATCCCACCTGTTTTTTCACAATTTCGTCATCAAAAGCAGCAACTTTCTGATTCTAATCGGCATATTCTATAAACAGTTTCTGTTTTTCCGAAAAAAATCATTGTTTTTTCTCAAATGCACCTCAAAATTCCGCCAAAGCCGCTGCTTTTCGACAAAAAGACGGAGCAATCGACCGCCATGGAACGACTGCTCCGCTTCTCTCACCGGCTGAAATTTTGCAGGCTCTGGTGCTTCATTGCCGCCTCCAGCAATTCCGGCAGCCGCTCCGGCGGGCAAGCGAAGCACGGGATCTCCAGCGCACTGACCTTTTCCGCCATCATACTGTCATAGCAGGGCTTGCCGCTGTCAGAGATGGCGAGCAACACGATCACATTCACGCCGGAGGCTTTCAGCTCCTCCAGCCGCAGCAGCAAACCGGCACGATTGCCGCCCTCCTCCAAATCGGTGATGAGGAACAGCGTGGTCTTTGCCGGCTCCTGCACCAGCTCCGCACAGTAGGCAATGGATTTCTCGATATCCGTTCCGCCGCCCATCTGAATGCCGTACAGCACCTCCACCGGATCGGCGCAAAGCTCCGTCAGGTCGGTGACCTGCGTGTCAAACGCCACGATATGCGTTTTCAGGGAGCGCATGCTGGCGAGGATACAGCTCAGCACCGAGGCGTAGATGATGGACTCCCCCATGGAACCGCTCTGATCGATGTCCAGAATGATGGTGCGGGAGGCAGAACGGGCAGCGTGTTCGAAAAAGTAGAACTTCTCCGGCAGAAGCACCTGCCGCTGCGTGTCGTAGTGCTTCAGATTCCGGCGAATGGTCATGCGGTAGTCCAGCGCACTGGCGGAGGGAATGGGCGAGTGTTCCCGCCGGTTCAGCGCTGCCGTGACAGAGCGCTTCAGATCGTCCGCCAGCCGCCGGTTGATGTCCTCCACGATCTTGGCGATGTACGCTCTGGCGTTCTCCCTGGCACAACTGGGAATCTGATCCTTGAGCGTCAGAAGCAGCGCCGCCGTTCCGATGCTGGGTTCCAGCTGATCCAACACCTCCGGTTCAAACAGCAGCTGGTTCAGCCCCTTCCGCCGGATGGCATCGTTCTGGATCACCTGCACCTCCATGGGCGAAAACAGCGCACGAAGATCGCCCAGCCAGCGGGACAGCTGGGGCGAGGACGGGCCACTGCCGGCACCGCCGCCGAAGCCGTCTGCTCCGCCATAGATTGCCCCCAGCGCACGATCCATCAGCAGATCCTCCTGCGAGAGCATTTCGCCGGAAGCCATCTGTTCCAGCGTCTGCTCCGCCTCTTTGCCCAGAATCAGCCGCCAGCGTTTCAGTTTCTCTTGTGTTTCCATAGGTCATATATCCTCAAAATCAAAGTCATCCAGTTCCTCCAGAACCGCCTGTTCTCCTGCTGTCATGCTCTGCCCCAGATACGCCGCAGCAGCAGCCGGCGAAACACCCAGCACCTCGCCGATGTTCTCGGCAATCTCCGCCTTTTCCGCTCCGGAGAACTCCGCAAACGTCCGGCGCAGACAGATCAGCACCCCACGGAATTCCGTGTCCTCCAGCGTCGCCACAAAATCGCACAGCGTCTCCCAGATGGAGAGCCGGCTGATGAGGGCACGGTGGTTCTTGCGGGAGAGTCCCTCGAACCACATGGCACCGTCCTGCGGCGGAATACCGCCAGAGAGCCGCCGGCACATCCAGACCGCCAGCACATCCGGCGCAGACTCGCCACGCTCCAGCAGAATCGCACCGGCAAATCCGGAGAGCAAAGGCTGGACACTATCATCCTCCGCCAGCCCACAGAGCATGTCCAAAAACCGCTTCTGCTCCAGGAAGTCGTGAGACAGGCAGGCATCGTTCACCGCCGACATTGCCGACAGCAGTTCCGCCGCTGCATCGTAGTTGCAGTTTGCCCCCTGCGGCAGTTCCAGACAAAACCGCAGGAACAGCTGCTGCATCAGGGGAATCAGCGGTACGGTGTCGATTTTCCGGATGCTGCCGAAGCGCACAATGCCGGAGAGATTTCCAAGCGCTGTTCCCACGTCCGTCGGAGAAAAACAGCCCGCCGACTGCCGCTGCAAGGCGGCAATGACATCGGGCACCAGTGCCGTCAGTCCGCACTGGAAGGCATCCCACAGCAGTTCTGTGGTTCGGGACAGCAGCTGGGAATTTGCCAGATGCTCCCGCAGCTGCGCCAGCGCCGTCTGCTCCACGGTGTCCCCCATGAGGGAGGCCTCCACCACCTCAATCTCCGTCTCCGGATTCCACTGCAATTCCCACAGCTCCGCCCAGGTGGCGTTGTCCTGCTGCCGCTCCAGCTGTTTGCCGAAGCGGATGCCGATGACGGACAGCTGGTGCAGGAAAAACGACCGGTGCAGCCCCAGAAACGCAGACTGTTCCGACTTGACCCGCAGATTCTCCCGCAGATCCAGCGGCAGCTGTTCCGCCTTTGCCTTGCGGTAGCGCTCCAGCTTCAGCACCTTCAGCTGCCGCTGGAAATCCGTTTGCAGCGCCGTGCACACCGTTCCCTCCGGCAGAGAACCGATCTTTGTCCCGATCTCCGTATCCGCACAGGCGAGAGAGATTTCCCCGAAGCTGCCGTGCCCCATGCAGGTGATGGCAGCGTCCCGCAGATCAGTCAGGCAGGCGTGCGTTCCCCCACGCATGGCAGCGAGGGTCTCCGCCAGCCGCAGCGCCTCCATGACTTCCGCCGAGGAGGTGACGTTGCCGTGGGTTCGCTGGTATCCCGCCAGACGGGAGAGGTATTCTGCCCCGCTGTCAGCCAGCGTCCCACGCTGCCGATTGTTCCACAGGATTTCGAAGTACGCCGGCGCACGGCTGCCTGCACCGTAGCCGGAGCGGTTGGAGAGCTTATAATAGGAGTAGGGCATCAGCGTCGCCTGCGACGGCGCAGTGGGCAGATGCGCCGTCAGCTTTGCGTCCTCCGCCGTATACGGCACATTTTTCAGTCCGGCAGTGTGAAATGCGCCGGTGATGACGGCGATTTTCTCCGTGGGCACACCGGACTGCTCTGTTTCCGCAATGACACGGCGCATATACGCCTCCCGCAGCTGATTGTGCGCATCGTTTGCCGAAAATTCCCGAATGGATGCGCCGTATGCCTCCACTGCTGCCAGAAAATCCGCTTCATTCTCATTCTGCTCGAACTGGTACTCCCAGAGCACGTCCGTTTCCTGCCCCGTCACACGCTCCATCTTCCCGTACACTGACTCCGCCGGCGCATCGGCCGGGGCAGAGGCTTCGGACTGCTCCGCCAGCACACAGGCAGCCGGCAGGTCGCAGAACCGCACCGGAACGCCGTGCGCCACTGCCCAGCGCATTGCCTGATATTCCGGCGAGAACTCCGCAAAGGGCCAGAGCACCGTCTGCACCGGCGGTTCTGTGGTGTACGCCAGCAGCGCTGCCGGCATGGCGGACTCCATGCTGCAAAGCGGTGCGATCCACTCGTTCCCGTCTGCCGGTCCCTCAATGAGAACGGTTTCCGGCTGGACACGCTCCAGAAACGAGAGGACATAAGCAGCACACGCCGGCGAAAAGTGCCGGATTCCAAAATATACTGCCATTATCCGTTCTGCTCCCTGCATGCTGCATAGAGTGCAGCGTAGTCTGCGCCACGCTTGCGCATGACATTTTCCAGATACTCCGTCCACGCTGCCTGATCTTTCGCCTCATCCTTGACGATGGCACCCTGCAGCGCTGAGGCAAGGTCTTCCTCGGTGACGCTGCCGCTGCCAAAGCTGCCGGCGAGTGCCATGCTGTTGATGAGCAGCGAGATCGCCTCCGCCGAGGAGAGCACGCCGGAAGTGGGCTTGAGCTTATACTTGCCGTCCACGGTCTGTCCCTGCCGGAGTTCCCGGAAGATGGTGACCACCCGCTCCACGGCGGACTGGCTGGGAAGTGCTGCGTGCAGCTGGAAGCTGTCCGCCATCTGTGCCACACGAGTGGTGACGATCTCCACCTCGGTCTGAATGTCCGCCGGCGTGGGCAGCACCACAATGTTGAAACGGCGCTTCAGTGCGGAGGACATCTCGTTGACCCCCTTATCTCTGGTGTTCGCCGTGGCGATGACGGAGAAGCCCTTTTTCGCTGCGACCTCCTGAGAGAGTTCCGGAATGGAGATGCGCTTTTCCGACAGGATGGAGATCAGAGCGTCCTGCACCTCGCTGGCGCAGCGGGAGATCTCCTCGATGCGGGCGATGGTGCCCGTTTCCATTGCCTGATAGACGGGGCTTTTTACGAGGGAGTCGAAGGAGGGGCCTTTTGCCAGCAGCATGGCATAATTCCACGAATAGCGAATCTGTTCCTCCGTCGTTCCGGCAGTACCCTGAATGACACGGGTGGAGTTGCCGTTGATGGCGGCGGTGAGGTGCTCCGACAGCCACGACTTCGCCGTGCCCGGCTCACCGATCAGCAGCAGCGCACGGTCGGTGACCAGCGTTGCAATGCAAATTTCCACAATGCGCCGGTCGCCCATGTACTTGGGTGTGATGACCTGATCCCCCACTTTTCCGCCCATGATATAGGTGAGCACCGAGCGTGGCGACATGCGCCAGCCCTCCGGCACGGGATAGGTTTCTGCTGCGATCAAGGCATCCAGCTCCTGCTGAAACTGCTGCTCTGCGGAGCGCCGTAAAATCTGTTCTGACATAAGTATTTCGTTCCTTTCCTTATCGATGGAGCAATGCGCCGATCTGCAAAATTTTTTTCGCCCGATTCTGATAGACTGGCGGAAGATCTGCGGCACAGATCAGCGCCATCTGCTTGGTAAGCTCCAGCAGCTCCTCCTGCCGTTCGCCTCTGATCCGGTACTGCCCGATCTGCCATTCGATCCGGCGGTAGCCTGAGACGGGCTGATCCACAAAGACATAGAACAGCGCACACCGGAGCACTGCGTTGGGCGGCAGCGGAACACCGTAGTACTCCGCCAGATCCCACAGTCCTCCGCCGGAATAGCGCTGCAAGACCTTTTGCAGGAACCGGCGTGTCTGTTCCTGCAGCATGCTGCGATCCTCCGGCGCAACGATCTGCAACAAATGCTGGAGGGCGAAAGCCTGTTTTTCCGCCAGCTCGTACCGTGCCTGTTCCGCTTCCCGCTCCTGTGTCGTGAGTACATCCCAGTGGCGCATGCCCAGTTCCGCCGGAAGTGTTTCATGCGCCGGCAGATACGAGGTATCCGTCAGAAACTGTATCAGTTCCTCCGGCATGGAAGAAAACAGCGGATGCGCCAGCGGCAGACGGGACAGTCTTTCGTTCATCCAGTACATACCGTAAACCTTCTGCGACGGACAGTAGCGCAGCCCGTTCCGCAGGATATCCAGCGCCTCCGGCTGATGCGCCTGAAACAGCGTCATCAGCTCCGCCGGATGCGTCCAGTCCGTCTTCCAGATCTGCCAGTAGAGGTATGCCAGCAGGAACTGCGCATTTTGCGCATACAGCTGTTCGATGACCGCACCATACGGCTGGAACTTCTCGTGGTCGCAGACGTTGTTCATCAGCACCCGATTCATCATCAACTCAAAAAACAGATAGTGCTTGGCATATTTTGACATGGCATCGGCAATGCGAAGGAATGCCGGTGCAGCGTCCGGCTTGTTGGCGAGCATGCGGATACAGCCATCCAGCCGCTCCTGGTCGCTGGCGTGCTCCGCGCGGTTCTCCCGTATCATCGACAGGACTGGCTCCGCTTTCTCCATTACCACATCGAGGTACACCGCATCCTCTGACGCTGCAATAGGGGCGCAGAACTTGCCATCGTTGGATTGGGCGAGTTTCCGAAGGTACGGCTCTGCCTCCGGCACATGATTCCGCACCAGTGCCGTCAGCGCAGCCTCCCGCACACTGCCACGTTCCGTCCGGTACAGCTCCAGCAGTTCCTGCCCGTATTCCGGCGCATTCCGCAGGGCATCCAGCGCCTGCAGCCGGATGTTGCGGGGATTATTCTCATCCTGCGCCATCGCCAGATACCACGGGTTTTCCGAAGCGCCCGCCAGCTTCCAGACCATCAGCACCAGCTTTCCCGCCGTCCGTGGACCGCACTTTCGGCAGGCGTCTTTCAGCAGGGGCACCAGCGACGTGCCATAGTACAGCGCCATCTGCTCCGCCAGCTCGTCTTTCACCGACGACCATTCCTTAGAGGTATCGTCTGCATTCCGCAGATACGCCGCCAGAATCCGTGGGTCGCCCAGATACTGGTGGGAGGGGTCACGCAGCATCTTCACACTGTTGCTGTTCAGCATCGTCAGCGTGGACAGCAGCGAGTTGGGAATGTCCACTGGATGCGTTCCCAGCGCTTCCGCTGCCCCCTCCTCCACTGGACTGTCATCCTGCGATTTGCCCTGTGCCACAGCGAGGGCATTGGCGAGGGCGATGCAGTCCGCCAGCAGCAGACTGTCCGGCGTATGCAGCAGCTTGTCACACATGGCAGAAAGACGGGAAAACGCCTTGTTTGCCGCAGACAGGGGCTGGAAATTTGCTGCAGCCCGATGCAGCCGGAAGTCCTCTCCGATTCCGGTACAGCCGGCTGCTGCGGTACAGATCAGACGGTAACGCAGCTCGTAAAACGGTGTCATATCCATAAAAGTTCCTCCTTTAGCAGAGCCGAATGATGCCGGTTTCCGTCACGATGGAAATGGGGCACAGAAAAAAGCGCCGTTCCCTGCTGGAATAAAACATCTCTCCCAGCAGTGCGCCGTCTGTTCTCGCCGGCTTGTCCAGAACGTGCAGCACTTCACAGGTGGCGGGATAGCTGGCATTGCTCCGCAGGGCGATGCGCTCCGTTCCACGCTGCATCACGCCGTGGCCGTCTTCCTGTGCAAACTGAATGGTATCAAACGCCAGCAGTACCGCAAGTGTCTCCGGTGCCATTGTGTTTTTCAGTTCCGCCTTTGCCTGCTTGACGGCTTCGCCCAGCGTGGGAAGCGCCCTGTTCCGAATCGCCGCACAGTGCGCCGGCAAAAGTTCCTGCACCTCCGCCTGCTCCCAGCGCACCCGGGGGTTGCTGCCGCCGGGATACCGGCAGAGGGTGGGAATCTGATAGAGTCCGAACATGCTGTCCTCCTCCTTAATGTGCTTGCCCGCCCGATAGGGACGGATGTTCTGGGTGCTGACGATCTCGCCGGTGTCCAGATCGCACCAGTAGCCGAAATCCACGTCCGCCTGCCGCTGCTCATCCGGGAGCACCGCAAAGGACAGCTGCACCAGCCGTGCATTGTTCCGGCAAAGCCCCAGCGCCTGAAGCTGTGTCAGTTTCCACACGTTTCCCACCGCCTCATACAGCACATTGCCGTCCGGCAGCACTTCGCCGGATTCCAGCTTCTCCTGCAAATAGCGCTTGCTCTTCTGCACCACCGCATTCAGCCGGACGCAAAGGGTCACCAGCTGTTCCATCTGGGCGTCATCGGGGTTTTCCGCACACGCAGATGCCTTGGCAATCAGTTCCAGCATGATGGTCTGCGGACCATAGAGGGCGTAATCCCCCATCTGCTTGGCAAGGGAAAGGTACTGCTTCGCCGTCACCGCATGAATGGAGGAGATACCACGTTCCAGCAGGTCACGGACAAACTGTTCCGCCAGTTCCAGCCCCTCCAGCTGCCGTTTCAGCTTCTTGGCTGCTGCCGATGCGCCGGACGGCTTTCTCTTTGCCGGTTCCGGCTGGGCTGCCTTTTCCGCACGCTTTTCCAGCTTCTCCCGCTTCCGCTGCACATCCTCCGGAATTTCTGCCGGCTCGAAGGGCTTGCCCTCCAGATAGTCCAGCAGGATGGCAATGCCGTGTTTGCAGGGAATCTGCCGGCTGGGACAGGAGCAGCGAAAAACCGGCGTATCTCCGGAGAAATCCACCGAGGTCTGGTATGCGCTTCTTCCGCTGCCCTTGCATGTTCCAAAAAGCAGGGTATCGTCTTCGCTGCGGAAATGCGTCTGAAATCCGCCGATGCGGGAAATTTTCTGTGCGTTGGAAAATGCCGAGGGATTCGCTGCCATGGAGCGAACCCACTCGAGCGTCACGCTTTCTGCACGAGCCATTGAAAAATCCTCCTATACTTTTGTTCATTCTTCTTTCATTATACCAGATTTCACCGGTAATTTTCAAGTGTTGTGTGACAAAAATCCTGCATTTTTCCGAACTGCTTTCCACAATTTTTCCCGACACTGCGGAAAAGCGGGCAGCAAAAAGCGCAGACGGAATTGCTCCGCCTGCGCCTGCACATTATTGTGATACTTAGAGCTCGTGTTCATAGGTGTCTATCTACGTCTTTTCGGCAAATTTTGTTGCATACTGCGTTAAAAATTCTTGCCATACGAAAGTATGCCTGCAAATTTTTGCCTTGTCTGCAAAAAAATTCGCTCGAAAATCCGCATATATTTCCTATGAATACAAGCTCTTATTTATTTTCCGGCATTCCCCTTGGGCTTGCGCATGGTCAGGGAGATGCGCTTGCGCTTCAAGTCCACGTCCAGCACCCAGACCTGCACCACATCGCCCACCTTCACCGCCTCCAGCGGATGCTTGATGAAGCGATTGCAGATCTGCGAGATGTGCACCAGTCCGTCCTCATGCACGCCGACATCCACGAAGCACCCAAAATCGACGATATTCCGCACCGTTCCGGTGAGTTCCATTCCCGGCTTCAGATCTTTCAGTTCCATGATGTCCCCGCTCCGCAGCAGCGGCGGCGGCAGCTCGTCACGGGGGTCACGTGCCGGCTTTGCCAGTTCCTTGAGGATGTCCGTCACCGTGGGCACACCCACACCGGCGTGGGCAGCAATGGCAGCATAGCCGCTCTTCCTGGCGATCTGCTCAATGCCGCTCAGGTCCTGCGTTCCGGCATCTGCCAGACGGAATCCGCACTCCTGCAAAATCTGCTCCGCAGCCTTGTAGCTCTCCGGATGCACGCCGGTATTGTCCAGCGGATTTGCGGACTCCGGCACACGCAGGAATCCAGCGCACTGCTCGAACGCCTTTGGTCCAAGCTTCGCCACCTTTTTCAGCTGCTTCCGGTCGGTAAATGCGCCGTTTTCGGTGCGGTACGCCACAATGTTTTTGGCGATGGTCTGGCTGATGCCGGCGATGTGGGACAGCAGAGAGAACGACGCTGTATTCAGGTCCACGCCCACCCGGTTGACGCAGTCCTCCACCACGCCGTCCAGCGCACCTTTCAGCTCTGCCTTGGGCATGTCGTGCTGATACTGCCCTACGCCGATTGCCTGCGGGTCGATCTTCACCAGCTCCGCCAGCGGGTCTTGCAGCCGTCTGGCAATGGAAACAGCGCTGCGCAGGGAGACATCGTATTCCGGAAACTCCTCCGCTGCCAGCTTGGAGGCGGAGTACACCGATGCGCCAGCCTCAGACACCACCATATACGCTGCCGGATGGGGCAGCGCTTTCAGCAGCTCGGAGACCACTGCCTCGGCCTCCCGGGACGCTGTGCCGTTTCCGATGGCAACGGCGGTCACGTGATGCTGAATCATCATCTGGCGCATGAGGCGCTTGCCCTGCTCCATGCCCTTTCCTGCGCCGAGGGTGATATGGGCAACGCCAGTGTCCAGCACCTTTCCGGTCTCGTCCACCACTGCCAGCTTGCAGCCCGTCCGGTAGCCGGGATCGACACCGAGCACGGTGCGGTTTTTCAGCGGTGCTGCCATGAGCAGCTGCCGCAGATTGGAGGCGAACACCTGAATGGCTGCCGTATCCGCTTTCTCCGTCAGTTCCCGGCGCACCTCACGCTCCACCGCCGGAAACAGCAGCCGCTGGAACGCATCCTCCGCCGCCTCCTGCACCAGCAGACCGCAGGGGCTTTGATTCCGGACAAACTTTCGCACCACGATCGCCTGCCCCCTGCCCTCCGGCAGAACCACGCTGACTTTCAGGGCATTTTCCCGTTCGCCACGATCCAGCGCCAGCACCCGATGGCCGGCAATCTTTTCCACCGGCTCCTGATAGTCGTAGTAGTTCCGGTAGGGCGTTTCTGCGTTCTCGTCCGCTGCGTGGGAACAGATCGTGCCGGACAGCATGGTGAACCGGCGCATCTGTTTGCGCAGGTCGGCGTCGTTCGCCATCTCCTCCGCCAGAATGTCCTTGGCACCCTGAATCGCTGCTGCCGCATCTGGCACTTCCTTTTCCGGGGAAATAAACGCAGCGGCCTCCCGTTCCGGCTGCACACCGGCATCCTGCGCCATCAGTGTCCGTGCCAGCGGTTCCAGTCCCCGTGCGATCGCCATGGATGCCCGTGTCTTTCGCTTGGGGCGATACGGCAGATACAGATCCTCCACCTCCACCAGCGTTCCGGCACGCTGAATCTTCTCCGCCAGCTCCGGTGTCAGCTTTCCCTGTGCCTCAATGGCGCTGGTGATCTCCGTCTTGCGCTGTTCCAGCTTCCGCAGGTATTGCAGCCGGTTGTCCAGTTCCCGAAGCAGCTGGTCATCCAGCGAGCCGGTCATCTCTTTCCGGTACCGTGCGATAAACGGAATGGTCTTGCCGTCGTCCAGCAGTGCCACTGTGTTCTCCACTTGCTCAGGGCGCAGGTGAAACTCCTCCGCCAGCACTTTCAACATCTCCACGATTCGTGTCCTCCTGTCTGGTTTTCTGCGGCAGCGCCAAACACAAAGCCGTAGGCTAGCTTTGTGCGGAAGTTGCCGAAACACTTTTATTGCTTTGCCAAGTCCCAATTGGGAAGAAGATAGTAGATTTTATCGGACATTGTTTCATAGGAATCCTGTTCATAGAAGTCCATGATTTGCCATTTCCCATTCTGCTTTTCTATCTGAAACTTCGTCCCCGCCTTAGGACCGCCTTGATTGTGCATAATTACATCGCCGTTCTTGTCAACAACATCAAAGTGAATCACAACCCAAATATATCCGGAATGAAAATTATGCAGCGTATACGTGCGGCGAATCTCTACATTTTGTATGGTATATCCTTCCAGATACGCTTCGATTGACATTTCACGGGTAGGAGAATAGTACAGCCGATAATCGTCAAATATCTGATCCCAGTGATATTCTTCATATTTCACTTGATTTTCATGCAGCAGCAGACGTTCTTCCATGGTAAGTCCATGCTCCGACACCGCACGATATGTGTCATCCCGCACGGCGTTTTCGATTTTCCGAACAACAGCATTTGTACTTTGCTGCATCATACCCCATATCGCTGCCATTCCCAACGCCAGAAGCACGACTGCAACAATTATCACGTTGCGCTTTTTCCAACCTCTTCGCATATTCTCACCACGATTCTTTCCACATCAAAAGCTCTCCCTCGAGCGATACCGCACAAAGCCGTCAAATGTGCTTGTGCGGGGTTGCCTCTGCAATACAAAAAGACGGAGCCGTTCTGAAAAGCCCCGTCCTCTGTGGATACACTGCATTTGCGAAGCGATCAGCCCTCGTTCTCCTGAAGCTCCTGGAAGAAGGTGAAGTAATCCTGACGCTTTTCGTTGGTGAAAGCGATCGCCGTCCGGGGATGCTGGTTCAGATAGCCGGTCAGCAGGTACTGGATGTCATAGCCCCATACCACGCCGTCGTTTTTCAGCTTCTGCATCTCATCCTGTAAGAAGCGGAGCACCGGCTTGATGTCGTACTTGGGATTCTTCAGGAAGCCCAGCAGCAGTTCCATTGCGCAGTTGCCAGCGCCACGTCCCATGGATGCCATGGTCGCATCCAGATAGCTGACACCCATCATGGCACACTCTGTGGTGTTGGCGAAAGCCAGCTGCTGGTTATTGTGGGCATGGATGCCGATCTGCTTGCCGTACTTCTCCGCAGCAGCCAGATAGCGTTCTGCCAGCTGGCGTATCTGAAGCGGATACAGCGAGCCGTAGCTGTCCACCAGATAGATGACCTCCACGCTGCTCTTGCCCAGCATCTCCAGCGCCTCGTTCAGCTCCGACTCCTGCGCCTTGGAAACTGCCATGATGTTCACCGTGGTGTGGTAGCCCTTCTTGGCACAGGTCTCAATCATCTCAATGGCTGCCGGAATGGTGTTGATGTAGGTGGCGATGCGCACCATGTCCAGAATGCTGTCCTTCTTGTCCGGCAGATCACGTGCCACGTTGGCACGTCCCACGTCTGCCATCACTGCCAGCTGCAAAGACGGGTCGAGAATGTCCCCCAGCACAGCACGAATGGCATCCTCATGACAGAACTTCCACTTGCCGAACTTGGACTCGTCGAACAGCTCCGGATCTGCCAGATAGCCGATCTCCATGACATCGACACCGGCACGGACGTTGGTCAGATACAGCTTCCGCACAAAGTCATCGGTAAATGCAAAGTTATTGACCAGACCGCCGTCACGAATGGTGGCATCCAGCACTTTTATATCAGGACGATAGGAGATCATCGTCCCCTTGATTGCTTCGCTCATATGGATTTCCTCACTTTCTGTTTTCCCGCACGAATGCGATACATTTTTATTATACCAAATTTTTTCGAATTTGGCAAGCGCTTTTTGCGCAGTTTTGACAACATCCAAGGGGTTCCGGACGGCTGCTTCCTTTCGCCGCGCATTTCCCGTTCCCCGAAAAATACACGAAAATCATACAAACTGCCTCTTTACAAGGGCGTCAAAACATGGTATACTTAAAATAATATACTTTTTAGGAGGTATTGTATGTTTTTTTCTGAGGATGACGTTTTAGAATTCATTGAGGAAAACGATGTCAAGTTCATTCGTCTGACATTTTGTGATACGTTCGGCAACATGAAAAATATTGCAATCATGCCCCGGGAGCTGCACCGTGCCATTGTGGACGGCATTCCCTTCAACGCCACAGATCTGCTGGAATCTTCCCACCAGAATCTTCTGCTGAAGCCGGATATCTCCACGCTCTCCGTCCTGCCGTGGCGGCCGCAGTCCGGCAGAGTGGTTCGGTTTTTCTGCACCCTGTACCGCATGGACGGCACCCCCTACGAGGGCGACCTGCGCCGCAATCTGCGGGAGACCATGAAGTCCATTCAGGAGCACGGCTACCAATGCGAGATGGGCACACGCTGCGAATTCTACCTGTTCGAAACCGACATGCAGGGCAAGCCTACCCGCACCCCCTGCGATCAGGGCGGTTATCTGGACGTGGCACCGCTGGACAAGTGCGAGAACACCCGCCGGGAGATCTGCCTCTCGCTGGACGAGATGGGACTGAACCCTACCACATCCTGCCACAAGCACGGCCCCGGACAGAACGAGATCGACTTTGCATGCAGCAACGCCCTCACCGCTGCCGACAACATGGTGCACTATAAGACCGTCGTCAAGACCATTGCCTCCCAGAACGGCTTCTACGCCTCTTTCATGCCCAAGCCCTTCCCCGATTGCAGCGGAAGCGCTCTGAAGATCACCATCAGCGTCAAGAAGGACGATGCCAGCATCTTCGGCACCAGCCACAAGAGCATGCTGCCGGAGGGCCGTGCGTTCATCGCCGGCATTCTCAATCGGGTGCGGGAGTTCACCATGTTTTCCAACCCCACCATCAACTCCTACGAGCGCTTTGGACTGCGGGCTGCCCCCAGCCACATCAACTGGTCCGAGGAGAACCGCATTCCCCTGATTCAGCTGCTGTATGCGCCGGGACGTGACGGCTCCATCGAGTTTCGCTCTGCCGACCCCTACTGCAACCCCTATATCACGTTCCAGATGCTGCTCAGCGCCGGCATGGCGGGCATCCGGAACAACGAGGAGCTGAGCGACACCATGAACGCCGCCAACGCCTCCTCCGCATTCCCCACGCTGCCCAGCTCTCTGGAGGAGTCCATCCGTCTGGCGCAGAACAGCAGCTTTGTCCACGCAGTTCTGCCGGAAACACTGATTCAGGATTACGCCGCTGCCATGGAACAGCAGGTTACTGCATACCATGCGGCGCAGGATTCTCAGGCGTTCTGCTTCGACCGCTATTTCTGATCGCACGTTTCACTGTGAAAATCGACTTTAATCTTTCAAAAACAGGAGGGATGCAACGGTGTGCGCAGAACGTACTCTGATCGTTTCCGGTTCTGAAAAAGGACTGGATGGCATGACCAGCTTTCTCAAAAACTGCGGATATCCATCCGTTGTCACAATCTCCAGCGGAAGTGAAGCACGGCGGATGATCCACCACGACAGCTATGGTCTGATCATCATCAACACGCCGCTCAAGGATGAAACAGGGTATCAGCTGTCGCTCAAGCTCAGCGAGGACACCTGTGCAGCAGTCATTCTCATCTGCAAGGCGGACATCGCCGACGAAATGACCAACCGCACCATTGATTACGGGGTCTGTGTTGTGCCGAAGCCCCTGAACAAGGTGGTCTTTCTTCAGGCCATCCGCACCGGCACAGCATTTCATCACCGCATGCTGGCGCTGCATCAGGAAAACGCCAAGCTGCGAACCAAGCTGGAGGAACTGCGCTATGTTTCCCGTGCCAAATGCCTGCTCATTGTCAAACAGCAGATGACCGAGGAAACGGCGCATCGCTACATTGAAAAAAACGCCATGGACACCAGACGCACCCGAAAGGATGTCGCCATGGAGATCATTGCAAAATACGAATACTAAGAGCCTGTTTCGCATCTTTTTCCGCACGTCTTTTCGGCAGATTTCGCCGCTGGCTGCGTCAAAAACCCTTGCCAGACACAAAGTACGCCTGCGGATTTTTTCCTTGTCACCGACAAAATCATGCGCAAAAATCCGCACAGAAAAAGATACGGAACAAGCTCTAAGAACACAAAAACCTCTGCGCCCGATTTTGGTACAGAGGTTTTTTCGACTTACGTCTATTTTGTGTTTGTCAATGTCAGACGACAAGTGCTGCAAGAGTGCCGTGCATTCGCACTCTTGTTACTTGTCGTCATTGACGTTCATGTTGCGACAGCGACAAATATATATTTATATATACTTGTCCCTGTCCCTGCGTCATCCGGTTTTTCCGAACTTACTTGGTGCCGAAAATCCGGTCGCCGGCATCGCCCAGACCCGGAACGATGTAGCCCTTTTCGTTCAGGCTCTCGTCTACGCCGCCGCAGTAGATGTCCACATCCGGATGTGCTGCCAGCAGAGCGTCCCGTCCCTCCGGACAAGCCAGAATGCACAGGAACTTAATGCTCTTGACACCCATCTCTTTCAGATCCTTGATGGCTGCGATGGCAGAAGTGCCGGTTGCCAGCATGGCATCCACCACGATGACCTCACGCTCTGCGATATCATCAGGCATCTTGGAATAGTACTTCACGGCATCGTGGGTGCCCGGCTCGCAGAAAATGCCGATATGACCGATCTTTGCCGCTGGAATCAGCGAAGTTACGCCGTCGATCAGTCCCAGACCTGCACGCAGAATCGGCACAAATGCCAGCTTTCTGCCGGAAATCACCTTAGTCTTTGCGATGCCCTGATGGGTTTCGATGGTGACTTCCTTCAGCGGAAGATCACGGGTTGCCTCATAGCAAATCAACATTGCTGTTTCCGAGGTCAGTTCCCGAAATTCCTTTACGCCCGTCAGCTTATCCCGCATCAGGGAAATCTTATGCTGTACCAGCGGATGATCCACTACATGAATTCCTGCCATAATTTTTTCCTCCTATTTTACCACTCTTGCTCCAGTTTCTGAATCATATCCACACGTGCTGCATGGCGGCCGCCCTCAAAAGGCGTATCCAGGAAAATCTCCACCAGTTCCAGCGCCAGACCGCTGCCCAGCGTTCTGGCACCCATGCACATCACATTGGCATCATTGTGCAGACGGGTGTACTTGGTGGAAAATGCATCTGCACAGAGTGCAGCACGCACGCCGCGAATCTTGTTGGCTGCGATGGACATTCCAATTCCTGTGCCGCAAATCAGAATTCCCATGTCCTCCGGATGGGAGGCAACCGCAGTTCCAACCGCCTTGGCAATTACCGGATAGTCTGCCCGTTCGCCGTTGCAGCCGCAATCCTCTACTTCCAGACCGCGTTCCCGCAGCAGGGCGACGACTTCCTGTTTCCGGTCAAAGCCGGCATGGTCACATCCAATCCAAATTTTCATGTTTTCTGGCTCCTTTGTTTTCACGCCTGCGATGCGCAGACGCACTTATTCTATTGCAATCCGTTTTGCAGCGGATATTTTTTATTATAACACATTTCTCTGACAATTGCAAGGCGATTTTTGTGAGAGCTCGTGTTCATAGGCGTCTATCTACGTCTTTTCGGCAAATTTTGTTGCATACTGCGTGAAAAATTCTTGCCATACGAAAGTATGCCTGCAAATTTTTGCCTTGTCTGCAAAAAAATTTGCTCGAAAATCCGCATATATTTCCTATGAACACAAGCTCTGAAAAAGCACAGGTTTCAGTGTGCCTTTCGCTCCTGCAAGTCCTTTTCCGCCTTTACCGGCTGCAAATAACTGGGCAAAAGCTGCTCCGGCGGAATCCACGCACCCCTGGCAGCAGCAGCCAGACAGATTCCGACACCGTTCTGCAGCTGCTGCACCGGCAGGACACGTGGCTGCTCCAGCAGGTTTCCCACGCTTTCTGCGCCGTCGCCCACCAGCAGCACCGGCTCGCCCAGCGCATTCAGCTGCTGCGCCAGTTCCTGCTGCTCCAGAATCCCGTCCGCCTGTTCACAGGTGACGGTAGCGCCGCTGCTGCGGTAGATGCCGGCATAGACCAGGGTCTGGCGTGCCGTCATCACGGGGCAGATCAGCCCCATGTGCGCCATGCCCTGCCATGCCAGACCCTCCAGCGTGGAGATACCGGCACAGGGAACCCCCAGCGCAAATGCCATTGCCTTTGCCGCAGCCACGCCGATGCGCAGACCGGTATATGAGCCGGGACCGACTGCCACGGCAAAGCCCTCCACCTGCTGCCACGTCATTTCCAGATCCGACAGGATGCGTTCCGCCAGCGGCAGGATCACCTGCGAATGGGTGCGGCGGGTGTAGAGCGTCTGCTGCGCCTTGATGCAGTGCTGTTCAGTGTCGTACAGGGCGGCAGCTGCCACCTTGCCGGAGGTGTCAATTCCCAAGATCTGCAAAGCGCTCATCTCCTTCTATTGTGATCTTCCGCTGTTCCTCTGCGATGCGCTGAATGGTGATGCGGATGCAGTCCGCCGGCAGTTCCGACCGGATGTTTTCCGACCACTCAATGGCGAACACGCCCTCGTCCAGCGGATAGTCATAGAACCCCGTGGACTCCAGATCCATGGCGCCGTCAATGCGGTACATGTCAAAATGGTAGAGGGACAGTCCGTCGCCGTGGTACTCCTGCACAATGGCGAATGTGGGAGAGGACACCACATCGGGCAGCCCCATGCCTTTCGCCAGCCCCCGGGTAAAGGTGGTCTTTCCGGCGCCCAGTCCGCCGAAATAGGCGATGACATCGCCGGCATGAAGCCGTGCGCCGATCTGTTCCGCAAGCGCCATCGTCTCCTCAGCGGAATTGGTGGTCACTGTAATTTTTTCCACGTCCGTGCCATCTCCTTAGAACAGACCCGTGATATTGCCCTCGTTGTCACAGTCGATCTTCAGGGCAGACGGTGCCTTCGGCAGTCCCGGCATGGTCATGATGTTACCGGTGAGCACAACGATAAAGCCTGCACCGTTGGAGAGGGTCACGTCACGAACGGTCACGGTGAAGTGCTCCGGCTTGCCCAGCTTGGCGGGATCGTCGGACAGGGAGTACTGGGTCTTTGCCATGCAAACCGGCAGGTTGGACGCACCCAGCGCCTCGATCTGTGCCAGCGCTTTCTTTGCCGGTGCAGTGAATGTCACGCCGTCGGCACGGTAGATCTCTTTCGCCAGGATCTCCACCTTTTCCGGAACGCTCAGCTCAGTGTCGTACAGCACGCGGAAGTTGGAGGGCTTGGTTTCGATGGTCTTGCAAACCTTTTCCGCCAAGTCCATGCCGCCCTCGCCACCCTTGGCGAATACCTCTGCCATGGACACCTCTGCACCCAGCTCCTCGCAGAAGCTCCGGATAAAGTTCAGCTCTGCGTCGGTGTCGGTGTGGAAGCGGTTGATTGCAACAACTACCGGCACGCCGTACTTCTTCATGTTCTCGATGTGCACCTGCAGGTTGACGATTCCTTTTTTCAAGGCATCCAAATTCTCGGCGGTCAGCTCGGTCTTGGGCACACCGCCGTTGTACTTCAGGGCACGCACCGTTGCCACCAGAACCACGCAGTCCGGCTTCAGACCGCCGTACCGGCACTTGATGTCAAAGAACTTCTCTGCCCCCAGATCGGAGCCGAAGCCCGCCTCAGTCACGCAGAAATCGCCCAGCTTCAGCGCCAGCTTGGTGGCACGCAGGGAGTTGCAGCCGTGGGCAATGTTAGCAAACGGGCCGCCGTGGATGAGCGCCGGTGTGTGTTCCAGTGTCTGCACCAGATTCGGCTTCAGCGCATCCTTCAGCAGTGCGGTCATTGCGCCGTTTGCGCCCAGATCCCTGGCATAAACCGGATTGCCGTCCAGATCGTATGCCACCAGAATCTTGCCCAGACGTTCTTTCAGGTCTGCCAGATCAGAAGCCAGACAGAGAATTGCCATCACTTCGGATGCTACCGTGATCTGGAAGCTGTCGCTCCGAGGAACGCCGTCTATCTTACCGCCAAGACCGATGACGATATTCCGGAGGGCACGGTCGTTCATGTCCAGCACACGCTTAATCATGACACGGCGCTGGTCGATGCGCAGCACGTTGCCCTGCTGCATGTGGTTGTCCAGCATTGCGCAGAGCAGATTGTTGGCGGAAGTGATGGCGTGCATATCGCCGGTGAAGTGCAGGTTGATGTCTTCCATGGGAACGACCTGTGCATAGCCGCCGCCGGCTGCACCGCCCTTGATGCCAAAGACCGGCCCCAGAGACGGTTCCCGCAGCGCCAGAACGGACTTCCTGCCAATGCGGCGGAGTGCATCCGCCAGACCGACGCTGATGGTCGTCTTTCCCTCGCCGGCAGGGGTGGGGTTGATGGCAGTCACCAGAACCAGCTTGCCGTCCGGCTTGTCCGCCAGCTTCTGGAACAGGGATTCCGAGAGCTTTGCCTTATAGTGGCCGTAACACTCGATGTCCTCGTCTGCAATGGCGAGTGATGCGGCAACCTCGCCGATGGGGTTCATTTTAGTCTGCTGTGCGATTTCGATATCCGATAACATAAATACGCTCCTTTTCTCGATTTTCTTCCGAAAAACATACTTTTATTATAGCATTTTTCCAAGCGCAATGCAAGAAACTTTTCACTTTTCGGCTGATTCGCTGAATTTCAACATGTTTTGCCTGCCACATTTTGCACTCTGCCATTTCTCCCGATTTTTCCATTGAAATTCTCTGCGAAAATTGCGGTTTTCCCTTGACACGGCTCGAATCTTCGGGTATAATAGAAACGGTAGCATTTTGCGATCCGTATGGCAGGAACAGCGGGACTGCCGAAAGACGGCACGCTGATAAATTTTCCTGAGAACCTGTTCCGTATTTTTCGGAAAAAATACCGAACAGGCGTTTATATACCTTATCAAGAGCGGCGGAGGAACAGGTCCTGTGAAGCCCGACAACCGGCTGATTGCAAGCGTCAGCAGCGGTGCCAAATCCTGCGGTATATCCGAAAGATGAGGGTCTTGTACAACACACAAAGGTACCCTTGCGGTACCTTTTTTTGTTTGTCCCCAAAGGTTAGAAAGGAACAAAACTATGGCAAGAAATCTTTTCACTTCCGAGTCTGTCACAGAAGGTCATCCCGACAAAATCTGCGACCAGATCTCCGACGCTGTGCTGGATGCGATTCTGGCACAGGATGCACAGGCACGTGTTGCCTGCGAAACCATCACAGCAACCGGCATGGTGCTGTGCATGGGCGAAATCACCACCACCGCAAAGGTGGACATTCCCCAGATCGCCCGTGACGTTGTGGTAGACATCGGCTACGACCGTGCAAAGTACGGCTTCGACGGCTACACCTGTTCTGTCCTGACGGCGCTGAACAAGCAGTCCCCCGACATTGCAATGGGTGTCAACGATGCCTGGGAGAGCCGTGAAAGCGAGTCCCACGAAACCGGCGCCGGCGACCAGGGCATGATGTTCGGCTATGCCTGCGACGAAACGCCGGAGCTGATGCCGCTGCCCATCTCTCTGGCGCACAAGCTGGCAATGAAGCTGACAGAGATGCGCAAGAACAAGACCCTGACCTACCTCCGTCCGGACGGCAAGGCACAGGTGACCGTGGAATACGAGGACGACAAGCCCCTGCGCATTGACACCGTTGTAGTTTCCACCCAGCACGCACCGGATGTTTCCACCGAGGTCATCCGCAAGGACATCATGAACTACGTCATCAACACCGTTCTGCCCAAGGAACTGCTGGACGAAAACACCAAGTACTTCATCAACCCCACCGGCCGTTTCGTTGTGGGCGGTCCGCAGGGCGACAGCGGTCTGACCGGCAGAAAGATCATCGTAGACACCTACGGCGGTATGGCTCGCCACGGCGGCGGCGCATTCAGCGGTAAGGACCCGACGAAGGTAGACCGTTCCGCTGCATACGCTGCACGGTACATTGCCAAGAACATCGTGGCTGCCGGTCTGGCAAAGCGCTGCGAAGTGCAGCTCGCCTATGCCATCGGCGTTGCCAATCCGGTTTCCGTTCGGGTAGACACCTTCGGCACCAGCAAGGTTTCGGAACACGTTCTGGAGGAGGTCATTCCGGAGATCTTCCGTCTGACCCCTGCCGGCATCATCGAGATGCTGGATCTGCGCAAGCCGCAGTACCGCCAGCTGGCTGCCTACGGCCACATGGGACGGGAAGAGCTGGGCGTTGCGTGGGAGCGCCGTGACAAGGTAGAGGCACTCCAGAAGGCAGTTGCCGGCAAGTAACCCATTCCTGATCTTTTCGTAAAAGAAGCGCATCTTCGGCGTAGTTCCGAGGATGCGCTTTTTGCGTCAGCGGCGAAGCAGTTCCTGAATTTCTTCCACCTGCTGCTGCATGGCCTCCACGGCGGTTTCCGGCTGGAACGTGGTGGCGTAGTCGTAAATCGCCACGCCGTGCACCTGCGCCATGGAGAGAATCAGTTCCACCTGCCGTGCAGGGATATCGCTGTGCTCCAGCCACTCCTGACTGCCGCTTCCTGCCCAGGTGTCCTCCCGTCCCATCTTGTGCGTTCCGATGCCCACGACGAGGGACACCGCCGGACAGGTGACCGTTTCCGCCCACATGGCTGTCGTCTCGGCAAACGGCGCAACTTCGTTCTCGAAGCCGAAATACACCTGCGGAATCAGCACATCGCAATAGCCCGCCTCCGCCGCCCAGCGCCGCACATCGGAGAACTGGCTCTCATAGTTGCCGTGCATGGTTCCCTGCGGACTGATGCTCACTTGCAGCGCCGGATTCACAGACTTCACCGTCTGGTAAATCTGCTGCACCATGGCGTTGGTCTGTGCCAGCCGAAACTGCGTCAGATCCGACTCCCCGCTCGCCCCAAATGCTGCCGCATCGAACGCTGCATCGGCGGTCGGATAGAAATAGTCGTCCAGGTGAATCCCATCCACGGGATACTGCGCCACGATTTCCCGCACGCCGTCCGCAATCAGCCGGCGCACCTCCGGATACGCCGGATTCAGCCACCAGAGCACACCGGATTTTACCAGATATGTCCCCCGCTTTTCCGTGTCCTCATACCACTGTTTCACCGGAAACTGCGTGCCCATCTGCTGCATACCCTCGTCGGTTTGTCCGCGCATGGGGTTGATCCACGCATGCGCGGACAGCCCCAGTTCATGCGCCTCCTCCAGCATGATCTCCAGCGGGTCGAAGTCCAGCGTTTCTCCGGCATACTCCCCCACGGGAAAGAGCGCCGAGGCATAATAGGCATCCCAGTAAGCCCGCACATGAAGATAGACCGTATTGATGCCCATGTCCGCTGCCTGCTGAAAGCGCCGGCGCATCTCCGCACGAAACGATTCCGCATCCTTTCCCTGCAGGGTTTCCGCATAGTCCATCACCGGAAACCACATGGCATAGGTCGGATCGTACTGCACACAGGCGGTTTCCTCCGCCGGCGACGCAGTGGTGGTAGTGAGGTGCAGCTGTTCCAGACTCTGCACCCGATCTGCCAAATTGTCGCAGAACTGTGCATTTTCCGGCACAGCACGTCCCGTGTGAAACGTGCATCCGCACAGCAGCAGCACCGCTGCAAAGATTCCAGCATAACCCGTCCGCATTGCTCCGCCTCCTTTTTCCATTATCTTATGCGGATGACAGCGGACTTATTCCAAAAACAAAGGACACCGCACCCCCATTCGGGAGCGCAGTGCCCTTTTCAAAACGAACCGAAGCTCTAAATCAGCCCGTTTTCATGTTGTACAAAAGTTGTACGAATCGCTTCGCCTTACTCCGGCAGAGCGTCGATCAGGTGTACCAGGAACTTCAGCAGGCTCATGCTGTCGTCAGCAGTGATACCAACGCCTCTGTTGCAGTCTGCATTCAGAGTAGCCTGTTCGTTCAGCTGAACTGCACCTGCAACTGCCTTGTTCAGCAGAACTGCGTCAGACAGATCAACATCGCCATCCAGATTTACGTCGCCCAGCAGAACGCCAACCGGTGTGCTGAATACGGTTGTTGTGGTAGTTGCACCCTCAGAAGTGGTTGCAGTTGTCTTGTTGCTGTTGCTGGTAGTAGTGCTATCGCTGTCAGAAGCAGTGGTAGCAGCAGTTGTGGTAGTAGTTGCGTTTTCGTCAGTTGTGGTAGTAGTAGTCGGCTTTGTGCCATCACGCTGAATGTTCGGAGCTTCGTCCTCGATGAAGGATACAACCCAGCACAGAGGAGAGTTCCAGTTGATGGTGCACTCGTTTACGGACCATGCCTCTACGTTATCCAGGTAGCACTTCATCGGAGCCAGAGAACCGATCTTGTAGCCCATACCCTGAACCATCGGGTCTTCCATGTTGGAGTTCGGACCGCCGGACAGAACGCCTGCCGGTGCATACGGGAAGTCGTTGCTATTCAGCTGACCAGACCACCATCTGTGGTGCGGATACTGTGTGGAGTGTTCGCCATAACCGGTTACATAAGACTGCTCCAGCGGGTTGCGGCCCATCAGGTAGTCAAATGCGGAGGTTACACCGTCGATGTACTTCACATCGCCAGTTGCATCGTAAGCCAGAGCCAGAGCCATTGCGTTGTTGATTACCATGGAGTTGGAACCCCACTCGTAACCATCCTCAAGCTCCAGACCAACCAGGTTGCCTGTGCCGCTTGCGCTGTCGTACTTCCAAACTTCGGTGTCATAGTTGTGACCTACATACGGAATGTCATATGCAGACTTGGACTGGATATCCAGATAGTAGTCACCAGCTCTGATGATGCTTTCCTTCATCTTGTCAACTTCGTCCTGAGTCAGCAGGCCCTTCTTCAGCATATCAGCCGAATTCTCATACATAGAGATGGTACCTACGCTGTTCAGAGTACCCCAAGTGAACAGAGAGCATGTGTTGTTGTTTTCGCCGCCGGCCAGAACACTGGAAACCTCGAAAGCCTTACCGTTGTCCTTGCCGTATACGTTCTGACCGTTGCCATACTGGCTCAGTACATCATAGTAAGCCTTATCGCCAGTAGTGATGTACAGTTCGCAAGCTGCCCAGTAGAACTCGTCGCTGACGTTGTCGTCACCGTACGGGCCACCGCCCTTGTTTGCCAGTACCATCGGCGCATACAGACCAGTGTCTGTGAAGCCGGTGAACGGTGCGTACTGATCCTGTGCTGCCTTAAATGCCTTGACTGCTGCGTCCTTCAGAGTCTTTGCATAAGTAGAATCAGAATCTTCGAACAGACGAGCGCCCTGTGCGCATGCTGCTGCGAAGTTCAGAGTTGCTGCATAAGTAGCCGGCTTTACGATACGCTTCGGCTGTCCCTCCTGAGACGGAGCAACTGCCAGACCGGTCCACTTGTAGTCGTGCATCTTGTGGTATACCATACCATCCTCACGCTGCATCTTCAGGAAGAAGTCCAGCTCAACCTTGCACTCGTCGAGGATGTCCGGTGTGTTGTTATTGGTTTCCGGAATAACAACAGTACCGGTGCCGTCTGCCCACTTGTCAGCCTTGCCGACAGCCACAGAACGCTCATACATATTCATGAGAGTCCACAGAGAGATACCGCCGTTTACGATGTACTTACCGTAGTCGCCGGCATCGTACCAGCCGCCGGTTACATCAATGCTCTTGCCGTAGCTCGGCTCTTCGGTGTAGATGTAAACCCACTCGTCTGCAACCTCAGCCTTATCCGGGTTGTGGCCAGCCTTACGAGCCAGAGTTGCGGAGCTGCCGTCAACAACCTGATTGGAAGTGATGTACTCAGCCTTGGTATCTATACCAGAACGGTTCTGGTAGAAGTAGTTGATTGCGTTGGTCAGCATGCTTGCGGAAGATCCGTCGCCGGACAGCAGGCTACTGCTGATATCGAACGGAATGGAGGTCTTGCCAGCAACTTCCAGAGTGTAGCCCTTGCCCTCTGTGGTGAAGTCGGTGAAGTCGATCACCTGGTTGTAGTTCCAGCCGCCGTTATCGTAGATAACCTTGCCATCAGTTGTGCCGGTGTAAACAACGTTGCCGCCAGAATCCTTGATGGAGTAGTCATACTGCTTGGTGTCGCTCTCGCTGTCCAGGATCAGAGTAGCCTTCTTGGCAGCGTTCGGATAGTAACCAACCTGGTTTACTTCAACGCCGGTGATCTCATAATCCGGAGTGGTAACATAGTCGGTCTTGTCGTCGGTCATATCAACCAGTGCCAGGTTGTCGAACCGAACGATTGTGCCAGCCGGAAAGCACTCTTCCTGAGTGTAACGACCAGTACCGCCCATGTGGAATGTCCACTCACCGGTACCTTCTGCGCCGTCGGTCTGATCTACAACGAATTCATAAGCATAAGTAGACCACTGGTTTGCCGGAATGGTAACGCCCTTCCAAGCGTCCCAGCCCTGACCGTAGTCAACTCTCTCGCCGGTCTTGCTAGCGCTCTTCAGCTTGCTAACCAGATCGTCCGTGCTGATGCCTTCCTCATAGGTCATGCTCAGCTTTTCGCCGTTGCCGTGCCACATTTCCTTGTCATCGTTGGTCATGTCGCCCAACTTTGCATACATATGACCGGAGTTGGTCGGGTTTACACTATAAGTTACACGATAAGTGTGACCCCTCTCGATGGTCAGATTTCTATGACGGAACTGGCAGTCCCAACGGTCCTCACCGCCGTAACCAGTACCGCCGGGAGTTTTGATCAGGATCGCATAAATGCCATCTGTGATGTCGAACTTCATTTCACCAGTTGCGTTTTCGCAAATGTGCCACGGCAAGCCCTTGCCGTTTTCGAAAGTACCTTCTCCAAGCTCATTGCCAGCAGAGGCAGTCAGTGCGATTGCGCCCAGACCGGTCGCAGTCGCAGAGGTTGCCATAACAGCAGCCGAGAGCACGGAGATGACCTTCTTGCCGAGAGTTTTCTTCAGCATAAGTATCCTCCTTGAAAATTGAAAAAAGTTTTTGTGATGGACATGGGTACGCATGTCCAAATACAACGATTCTTTCCCGCCGGCGAACCGGACGTGTTATGCGGTTGATAAGATATGCAAAATGGCGCAATAATCCCCTTACAAGCGCATAATTTTCTCGTTTTAAATATTATAGCATATGCGATTTTTGTTGTAAAGAGATTTTTCAAAATTCAGTAGAATTTACCGAACAGTTCCATTAGAATTTGGGCACTTTGACGAAAATTCAGCTTTTCTCCATGGAAATTCAAAAAGGGTGCAGAAGTCCTCAGACCTCCGCACTCTTTTTATCGGAAAATATTGCGCATCTTACTGCACGTTTTTAGTCGGTCGGCAGGTTATTTACCAGACGAACCAGGAACTTCAGCAGTGCCATGGAATCGTTTGCGCTCAGACCAATGTCAGTGCAAACGTTTGCATTCGATTTCTGCTGGTCGCTCAGCGAAACAGAGCCAGCGATTGCCTTGTTCAGCAGAACAGCATCTGTCAGGTCGATTGCGCCGTCCAGATTTACGTCGCCGTACAGGGTAGCTTCCGGCCAGTTCGGCTGTGTGCCAGTGGTCTTGGTAGTCGTGGTAGTTGCCTTGGTGGTAGAAGCGGTAGTTCTTCTTGTGGTAGTTGTCTTGGTAGTAGAAGCAGTGGTAACGGAGCTGCTGTTACCAGTGTAAACCTTGATGGAGTCAATGGTGAACTGTGTGCAGTCGATCCACCAGATACCAAACTTCAGCTGGCCGTCATAGTCCACCTGAATGATGGAGGAGGTTGCAGAATCTACGTCCCATGTGATGGTACCGCTCTTGCTGTTGATGGTCTGAGTCATGTCATCGCTCTGTGTCCAGTAGCCCGGTGCCACGCTGGTGGAGGAGCCGAATGCGCCCTGCCACTTGCCGATCTCGCCGGACTTTGCGGTGATGTTGACCTCAACCTTGGTAACCTTGTCACCGGACTTTACGCCCAGATCCTTCCAAGCCCAGCCGATCATACGATCAGTAGCCGGCAGCTTGTCATAATCTACAGCCTGGTTCAGGTTCTTGGAGTAGGTTGCACCGCCGGACGATGTGCTGCTCGACTGTGTGGTAGCCTGAGTAGCCTGAGTTGCCTTGGTGGTAGTTGTGGTTGCACGAGTGGTGGAAGCGGTGGTTGCCTGTGTTGCCTCGGTGGTAACTACAGCAGAACCGTTGACACCCTCGATAGTAGCGTCGATAGAACCGGTCTTATAAATAGAGTACAGACCTGCTGCTGCGCCGACAATGCCTGCATTGTAGTCCAGCGCAACTTCGTTTGCCTCATAATCGTTGACCGAGTCGGTGTAAGTAAAGTTTGCATCTGCCGGACCGCCGACCAGTGCGCCGACCAGTGTGTGGCCGTTTGCGCTATAGCCGGTCTGCTTCTTCATCTCGTCAAAGCTGCTGTAGCCGGAAGCTGCTCTGTGATGCGGATACTTTGCGGAGTTGGAGTCCATGCCAACGACAAAGTTGACGTTCTTGGGGTTGTTGCCCAGGATCATTGCCATCTGTGCCTTGCACCAGCCGGAATAATCCTTTCCGCTCTGTGCGGAATACTTGGAGGTAACCAATGCAGCCAGCTGCATGGTGGTGTTATACCGTGCGCTGCCCCAGGAAGCTTCGCAGTAGTACTGGCTCTCGCTGGTGCACTTGCCGTTCAGGTAAGTGGTGACCTTGGACCAGTCAGAACCGCTGCCGGTGATCTCACTCTGGAGAATGGCAGCACCCAGGCTGACATTGTTCCAGCTCATGGGGGAATATACGCCCCACTGGCAGCCGGACTGTCCGGACTTGCCGGCGTTTGAGGCATTCATAAAGGTGTTCAGGAATGTCTTATAGGAGCTGTCGCCGGTTGCCAGATACAGCCAGCCAGCTGCCCATGCCTGATCGTCATAATAGTCATAGGAGCCGTAGAAGTTGCCAGCCGCCGGGCACTCTGCCTTATTGGTGCGGATGGAATAGTTGTACAGTGCCTTTGCATAGGTCAGGTCTTCCTCGTTGCCGAAGTTGACATAGTTTGCTGCCAGTGCTGCGGCATATTCTGCTGCGATGTCGCTGGCATCATCCGAAGTCCAGTATGCGGTACGCAGGCTCTGGTCGGTCTGAGATTCCGGAGAGCACCAGACATCGTGGTCTTCCTGACCCTTGCCCACCTGATAGCATAAGCTGGAAACGTCATTGCCGTTCAGCTTTGTGCTCGCCTTAAAGAAGTCGCAGAAACGGTCTGTGAGCGCCTTCAGGTGTGCTGTCTGTCCCAGTGCGTCGTAGCTGTCCTTATACTCATAGTAGCCCCAGCCCAGTGTGGAAGCGGTGTAGCCTGCCGGCAGACCAAACTTTACGTGGTCGCCTGCATCGTGGTAACCGCCGTCCACCTCATCGGCAGTGTGGCAGTTATCTCTCCATGTGAACTGCGAAGCACTTCCCACATCGCTGCCGCACATATTTCCATCATAGAAATACATGGTGTACTGCAGCAGCTTTGCATAGTTGTCATAGGATGCAGCCGATGCGGTCAGCGTCTGCACCTGCATTCCCACTGCAGAGAGTGCCGTCGTTCCGGTCAGCAACGTTGCGGCACTTGCAACACAGGCAAGCACCCGTTTACCGAGCCCAATTTTCTTCATAAAAATACTCCTTTCGCAAAAAACGAATCCGATTTGTCCTGTCCGTTCCAAGAATCGGATGCGCCGCCTGTTTTTCCGGCTTTTGCCAAAATCCAAGCAGCTTTCAGTCCTTTCCGCATCCGGACACGATCCAATACTCATTTTATCACATTGGTGAAAAAAATGCAATATTTTTTTCTTTTCACATCAAATTTCTATGGAAACCAGACAAACCACGCCTGCCGTTTTTGTGCAGTTTGATAAATTTTTCCAGAGTTTCCGGTTTTTTCTGATGAAATGGTGCTCTAGAGCCGTGTCTGCACCTGCCGCAGCTGCATCTCCAGCTGCTTCCAGTCCGGCAGTTCCTGTGCCACAAACCCGTAGAAGTTCCCGGAGTGATCGGCGTAGAGGAAGTGGGTGAATTCGTGCATCACCACGTATTCAATGCAGCGCACCGGTGCTGCCAGCAGGCGGGTGTTGAATGTGAGGATTCCCCGCTGCGGCCGGCAGTTTCCCCACTGGGACACCATGGCACGGAAGCGGATCTCCGGAAAGGCGATACCGTGGGGTGCAAAGACGGGATAGACTGCGCGGCAGAGATTCCGCACCGCTTTTTCACAGGAGCGCTCCCACCAGTCGTCGAACGTCTTTTTGCGAAGTGGCTCCTGCTCCGGCTGGCGCACCAGCAGGCGGATGGTCTCTCCCTGCACCTGTACGCTGTCCCGGCTGCCCTGCTCCACCGACAGACGGCAGTATTTTCCCAGATACAGCACCGTTTCGCCGGCGGTGTAGTGGATGGGGTACTGCGGCGGCTGTTCTGAGACAGTATCATACCGGCGCAGTGTCTGCAAAATCCGCTCCCCATGCTGCTGCAAAATCCGCTCCACCAGCGCCAGCGGCGCATCTTTTGGCGCAGAAACCAGCAATCCCGTTTCCGGGCGCAGCCGCAGATTGACATTTTTCACTGCCTTGCGCTCCAACGTATAGGAAATTTGCGTTCCGCCGAGGCAGATGCTCCGCTGTTCTTTCATGGAAACCCTTCCTTTCTGGAATACTTGACAGATTCCGCAATTCATTATAGCACAGAAGCGTTGTCGGGTTTTGCTTACAGTTCACAATTCAAGATCGGGAATGATGTTCTCCCCTGGGATTCCAAAACCGCTGTTTCGCTGATGACATCTGCTTTTTTACGCAGATGCTGTCGGCTTTTTTATTTTTATGGAGATTCTGTTTATGAAATCAATCAAACTGCAATCCATTCTCCCCACGCTCCTGCTACCTCGCTCCGCCAGCAGTGTAATGAATGGGATACTGCCGCTGTTCCGAGTGCTGTTCCTGTATATTCAAAAGCTTTTGTCCGTCGCTCCGGAGCACATGCTCCACCGCCCAGTGTGATGCGAAGCTGCTCCCCCTGTTTTCACACTGCAAAAAGCCAGCGATGCAGCAGCTTTCCCAGAAGCACACCGCCAAAACAGCCGGCGACACTCAGCAGCACATACAAACTGCCCAGACCCCACTTGCCTCCCTGAAACAGCGTCACCGCCTCCAGCGAAAAGGTGGAAAACGTGGTGAAACCGCCGCAAACGCCCGTTTTCCAGAAGAGCGTGCTCCGGGCGGAGAGCTGCTGTCCCGCAGCCGTCTCCGCAATCAGTCCGATTGCCGCAGCACCGAAAAAGTTGATGCAGAGGGTGAGCACCGGAAATTCGCTCCGAACCGGAATCAAGCCGATGGCATACCGCAGCACTGCACCCAGCGCACCGCCGCAGCCCACCAAGAGAAAAGATAGCCATGCCATAAATACGTCCTCCTTTTTCGAAAAAACCGCACACGATTTCTCATGTGCGGTATTGCTTGAATTTTATCCGGAAAAGCGATGGTTAAAGCGGCTGGTTCGAGAAACGCTTCAGGAACGGGATCAGAATACCGCCCACCAGATTGCCCAGAATGACCACCGGGAAATACAGCAGCGCACGGCCGGGATCCGGACAGCCTGCCAGGAAATAGTAGAAGATATCCGCAACGCAGTGGTTGAAGCCGGAGAGAATGAACACCATAATGGGCATTACGATGACAAACAGTCCGGCAACGGTGTTCTTGCTCTCCTGACAGCGGCGGGAGCCCTCCACGGCGGAGGACATCATGATGCCGCAGAAAATCGCCAGCACAAATGCGCTCCAAAGATGGTCGCCCATTTTCGCCGACATGGATGCCTGCGCCCGATCCATCAGCGTCACATCCATTCCCGTGACCGCTGTGTCCCGTGCGAATCTCGTCAGGTGCACCAGTCCTGCCATGGCAGCTGCGCCGACGGCATTGGCGAGCAGTGTGAAAAAGGTCTCCGCCAGATAGGGCAGATCCCGATCCAGAATATAGCCCACCTTTCCGGTGTACAGTCCGTACCGGAACTGCACAATGCAGAACAGCCCCAGCGAGAATAAAAATGCCCCCAGATACCGGTTGTCACAGGACAGACTGACAATCCCGCCTGTGCCGATCATCAGACCGGACAGCACGCCGTCTACGAAAAAAGAGAGCCACCGGTTTTTCTTTTTTGCTGTTTCCATACCAAACTTCCTTCCATATATATTTAATCCACAAAATACTTTAATCCGCAAAATACGCTGCCGGATCCCCATCGTTTACCGAGAGGATGTCCAGCTTGTCCTGCAAGTCCGGCAGAAGAAATCCGCCCTCGATGCAGGCGCAGCTGCAAAAAGCAAACATGGACGGATAGGTATCCTCATCCATATAAAACGGTTCTCTTGCGTTGCCGGGATCTACGCCGACCTTATAGAGTCCCTGCGCATAGTGAAACAAAATCGAAACGCCGTCATTCCGGTGCTTCCGCATCAGGGCGATCACTGCCGATGCCGGCACGTGCACGCTCGCCCAATCAAAGCAATACTCTGGCTGCATGTTTTTTCCTCCTGTATGCACACAAAAACAGCACACCCCCAAGGCGGGCATGTGCTGCTGCTATGCTCTTGTGATTAGTCCTCCAGCTTTGCGCCGCACTGGCCGCAGAATGCGAAGGCATACTTTTCGTCAAACCGTGCACCGCACTTGCTGCAGACCCGAACGCCCTTCATGGAGGTGAGGTCGCTGCGCATGCTCTCGATCCGGCGCTTTCTGTCGTCGATGTCTGCGCAAACTTCCAGCTCTGCCTTGTGGTCGCCGTCCGGATTCTCGTAGAACAGACGGCCGATTTCCTGCAGCTGCTCCTGAATCCGCTCCTGCTCGTAGGCGATCTTCTTCTTCAGGTTGCTGGTTTCTGCTGCATTCTTGGAGCTCTCAGACACGCTGCGGCTCATCTGGTTGACTTTGTCGAATAATCCCATTTCTATGATTCTCCTGTTTCCGGGCTGCTGATATCGTCATCATAACAAGCCCTTGATAATCTCGTTATTTAAATTATACAGGATGAATCAATTTTTGTCAAGGGAATTTTTCTCAAAAATTTCCGCCGGATTATTTTTCCACCGGTTCGAACCGGATGCGCACCTTGGGTAGGCTGGTGAGGGTGGTGTCGCAGTGGAACATGCCGTCCTCCTGCGAGAGGTCGTTCTCCCCCGTTGCCGGCGGTGCGAAGATCTTCAGTGTCAGGTCTGTCTCACCCTGCAGCGGCTTCTCAAAGAACGCAGCCATCATATCCACAGTTCTGGTGCCCGGCGCCTTATAGAACCACTTACCGTTCAGCTCCAGCATCAGGTTGCTCTCGTCCTCAAAGACCGCCTCGCAGAAGGTAGGGTTCTTCTCGAAGTGCAGCGGAATTGCCACGCCCTCGGCATCCTCGGAATTGCTCCAGCGCAGGGTCAGCGGCAGTGCAGCTTCGCCCTCCTGACGGGTGATCTGCGGGCTGAACCAATCCCGGTGGATGATCTCCTTATAGGTTTCCAGCACCGGCTGCGCAATGCCCACCTCGGCATTGTTGGGGTCTTCGATCTCCAGTCCCAGTCTGCCACGGTCACGGAACTGGTAGAACGTAAAGGCGCTGAACCAGTCCGCCTGTTCTGTCTCCAGCTTATCGCAGAATTCCCGCACCATGTCTGCCTGCTCATAAGGGCCGGTGACATCGCCGTCTGCGTTGAACTCCGCCATGGTCATGGGCTTTGCCGCACCGCCGTTCAGGTGGCGGAAGCGCTCGAAGCTGCGCTTGGTCTTTTCGTAGGTGTCGGCAACGGTGCTGCGGCTGTGGGAGTTTCCGCCGTGTTCTGCCACATCATACGGCCAGCCCCAGTGGAGCGCCATGTACTTGTCCACCGACCAGATGTCCGCTGCCGGAATGGTCTGGGCGAACTCCTGCTCCTTCTCCATCTCCTCCTTGGCGAGGTCTTCGATGCCGCCGATACAGATGATGATCTGGACGTTGGGCGCATGCTCCTTGATGATACGGCTGGCACGGACAAAGAAATCCGCCACTTCCTGATAGGTGCAGCGCTTGTTGAACGAGAACCAGTTGCCGGTCGCCTCGTGGTTGATGCGCAGGAACACCCGTCCGAACGGGCGCAGATCCTCTCCGATGGCAGCGAGGTGCTCGTCGGACACGTGGGGGTCGATGGTCAGCGTCAGGCTGACATCCTGTCCGTGGCGGCGGATCTCCCGCATGTACTCGAACGGCTCGCCCTCGGTGCTGCCGCCCAGTCCGCCCTTATAGGTGAAGTAATCGTCATAGGGAAAATCCCATGCAAAGCTAATATCCGGACTGGCGTGCACCACGCTGGCACGTCCCGGCCAGCCCGCATCCAGCGGATAATAGCAGTACATCAGACTGATGCTGCGATGGGGTCTGCCCAGCTTGGACAGAATGTAATCCTGATTGACGTATTCGCCACGCTCGCTGCCGTCCCCCAGATCGACGGCGCACTTGGCTTTTCCCATATGAATTCGATAGCACTCCATGTGTTTGTTGCTCCTTCCGGAAATATTTTTTTCACGCTGACTTTGAAATAGCAATGGGTATTGCCTCTATTATATGGGAAACACCGCCGGCTTGTCAAGCGCTTTTGTGTAAACGTCCAAAATTTTTGGCAGTTTCCGCAGCGGCTGCGCCGGGGCAGGCGATACAGACACAAAAAGCGGAACAGGCGTTCGCCCATTCCGCTCATTGTTTTGTGGTTTGTGAAATTCAGAACCGGATCTCTGAAGCTTATGCCTTGTCGACAGAGCCGAACAGGTTCATCTTCTCCTCAACCTTTGCCATGATTGCCTCATAGCCCGGCAGGAGCAGCTTTCTCGGATCAAAGCCCTTGCCCTTCAGATCCTTGCCCTCTTCGATGTACTTTCTGGTTGCTTCTGCAAATACCAGCTGGCACTCGGTGTTGACATTGATCTTTGCAACGCCCAGAGAGATTGCCTTGGTGATCTGGTCGTCCGGAATACCAGTACCGCCGTGGAGTACCAGCGGCATATCGCCAACGGCTTCCTTAACAGCAGCCAGTGTCTCGAAGCTCAGACCTTCCCAGTTTGCCGGATATACACCGTGGATGTTACCAATACCAGCAGCCAGAATGTCTACGCCCAGATCAGCGATGGTCTTGCATTCCTGCGGATCTGCGCATTCGCCTCTGCCAATGACACCGTCTTCTTCGCCGCCGATTGCGCCAACCTCTGCCTCGATGGACAGACCCAGATTGTGTGCAACTGCAACCAGTTCACGGGTCTTTGCCAGGTTCTCTTCGATCGGGAAGTGAGAGCCGTCGAACATGATGGAGGTGAAGCCAGCCTTGATGCAGGCATAGCACTGATCATAGGTACCGTGATCCAGATGCAGTGCAACCGGAACCGTGATGCCCAGAGATTCGTCCATTGCCTTTACCATATCTGCAACAGTCTTGAAGCCGGTCATGTACTTGCCGGCACCGCCGGAAACGCCGAGAATTACCGGAGAGTTCAGCTTCTGTGCTGTGTTCAGGATTGCCTTTGTCCATTCCAGATTGTTGATGTTGAACTGGCCGACTGCATACTTGCCGTCTCTTGCCTTGTCCATCATATCCTTTGCCGATACTAACATAAGTGAGTGCCTCCTAATAAATTTCTGCAACAGGGTCCGCACCGCATGATACGGCCGAGTTCTCTGCTCTTTTATTATACCCCATCTTCTGTCAAATTGCAATGGGTTTCCGAAATTTTTTTCTTTTTCTCCAGTTGACAGTCTATTTCTCATCATATATTCGATGATGTGTCGAGAATGCAACGGTATTTTTCAATTTGGCGCTTGCAGTATACGGCAGGTTTCCTGTATAATGAATAGGAAAGAGAAATAAATTCAGCAGAAAGTGACAAACTGCGGAATTGAGAGGAGTTACAACGTTCATGGATATCCATCAGTTTTTTCTGGGAAATTCCTTTGATGCACATACCTATTTCGGGGCACACATCACCAGGGACGGCGTGGTGTTCCGCACCCTTGCGCCCAATGCCAAAGCTGTCGCCCTGATCTGGGAGGGCGGCGAGTGGGAGCCGATGCCCATGACACGCATTCATGACGGCGGTGTCTATGAGATCACCGTGCCGGATGCGCTGCCCGGACAGATGTACAAGTACCGCATCACGCCGCAGAACCCCGACGGCGAGACCATCGACCACTGCGACCCCTACGGATTCGGCATGGAGCTGCGCCCCAGCAACGCCTCCATTATCCGTGATCTCTCCAGCTACACCTTCCACGACAGCAGCTGGATGAAACAGCGCAGCGACCACCGGCACAAGCCCGTCAACATCTACGAGGTGCACCTTGGCTCGTGGATGACCAATCCCCACGACGAAAACGGCTGGTACACCTACGAAGAGATCGCACCGAAGCTGGTGAAGTACGTCAGGGAAAACGGCTACAACTACATCGAATTCATGCCTCTCAGCGAGCATCCGGCGGATTGTTCGTGGGGCTATCAGAACACCGGCTTTTTCAGCCCCACCGCCCGTTACGGCACAGCGCACCAGCTGATGCAGCTGGTGGACACCTGCCATCAGGCGGGTATCGGCGTCATCATCGACTTTGTTCCCGTACACTTCGCCGTGGACGGCTACGCCCTGAACCACTACGACGGCACGACCCTCTACGAATACCCGGAAAAAGAGGACACCTACAGCGAATGGGGCAGCTGCAATTTCATTCACGCACGGGGCGAGGTGTGCAGCTTCCTCCAGTCCAACGCCTTCTACTGGCTGGATGTCTTTCACTTCGACGGCATCCGCATGGATGCGGTCAGCCGGCTGATCTACTGGGGCGGCGAGGAATACCGTGGCACCAACCCGTCCAGCATCCAGTTCCTGAAACGCATGAATCAGGGGCTGCACCAGCGGTATCCGGATGCCATGCTCATTGCGGAGGACTCCACCAATTACAGCGGTGTCACCAAACCGGTGGAATACGGCGGACTGGGCTTCGACTATAAGTGGGACATGGGCTGGATGAATGACACCCTGAACTACTTCCGCCAGTACCCGTGGGAGCGGAAAAACGAGTACCACAAGCTCACGTTCTCCATGATGTACTTCCCCAACGAATACTATCTGCTCCCCCTCTCCCACGACGAAAACGTCCACGGAAAAGCGACGATTCTGCAAAAGATGTTCGGGCAGTACGAACAGAAGTTCCCGCAGGCACGGGCGCTCTACCTCTATATGTACGCCCATCCGGGGAAAAAGCTGCTCTTCATGGGCAGCGAGCTGGGACAGCTGCGGGAGTGGACGGAGACCCAGCAGCAGGATTTCGACATCCTGAAGTTCCCCATCCACGATGCGTTCCACCACTTTATGATGGAGCTGAACCGGCTCTATCTCACAGAACCGGCGCTGTATGAGGGCGACTATGAGGCGGACGGCTTCCGCTGGCTGGACTGCCATCAGGAAGAGCGGTGCATCTACGCCATCCAGCGCCACGCTGCCCACGGGGAAGATCTGGTGATTCTCCTGCACTTCTCCGACGAGGGCACACAGCACTATACGTTCACCCTGCCGGACTGCACCGCATTGCAGCCGCTGCTGCACACCGACTGGGAGCGATTCCACGGAAACACCGTGGAGGACACCAAACCCATCGTTGGCGAGATGACCCGAAACGGCTGCCAGTTCCAGATTGACCTGCCGCCGTTTAGCGGAATCCTGCTGAAAAAGATACCGCAGCAAAAGAAGCCTGCGGCAAAGCCAAAAAAATCCGCAGGGACTAAGAAAAAGTAAGAACCTGTCTTCACAAGAAATATATGTGGATTTTCGAGCATAATTTTGT
>OGOY01000211.1_pt1 | contig 74761 bp, 67 predicted proteins | sample 1552811 | NCBI WGS metagenome assembly OGOY01 (sample SAMEA2580132, study PRJEB22360) | human gut metagenome | biome: human gut; feature: human-associated habitat; material: faeces | place: Denmark | collected 2008/2010 | reverse complement strand
CCCGCCGCCGCAAGAAGCCGTGGCACGCATGAAAAAGGAAATCGCAGTGATTCAGGAGATGGGCTACGTGGATTATTTCCTGATCGTCTGGGATTATATCACATACGCACGGAAGCAGGGCATCCCCGTGGGGCCGGGAAGAGGTTCCGGTGCGGGGAGCATCTGTGCCTATTGTATGGGCATTACGCAAATCGACCCGCTTCCGTATCACTTACTTTTTGAGCGCTTTCTCAATCCGGAGCGTGGAAGCATGCCGGATTTTGACATTGGTGCGAGACGTTTTCTGTTGAAAAGGCAGGACACGTTTTCAGAATACATAGCAGTCTGAAAATGGAGAACTGCTGTCCCGATGGTCAGAATGATGGAGTAACGTCCGGAAATGGCCACCTGAAACTGCGGCATGCTGCCGGTTGGCGGTGTGAAGCCCGCTGGAGTCGGAGGAAGTTCGCCCAAGTCGGCGGATGATACTTCGGAGGTCTTTGCGCCTTTCGAGGTGCTGAAATCACATAGGATCAGAATGTGCATTAAGCACTGACGAACCTGCGAATGAAATGCCGTGCATTTTGGGGCGGAGTAAACACGATGTTATGAAATGCCCTGCGCCGTTACAGGCGGCGGAGGAACTGCATGGTAATAGCGGGGGTCTACGTGTGGATAAGAGAAGATAGGGACAGCGGAACGTCGGAAGCGGCAGAGCGGATATCTGTTTGGAGGACGAAGAAAATAAGCCTCCTTCATCTGCCGTGAAAGCGGTGGCACGAGCGTGGAAACTCCTGTAATGGGAGCGGAGCAACAGCCACCAGTCGGGATGGTGCATTCCGATGGAACGCCGTGTGCGGTGAAAGCCGCACGCACGGTGTGGCGTGGGGGAAAAGACGGAGAGGCAGGGAAATTCCTGCTCCAAACTCTTACCTATCACGATATTTTGGCGTAGAAGGTCGCCAAAAAGTAAAGGAATATGTGGTTTCCAAATACGGTGCCGATCGTGTCTCTGAGATCATCACGTTCGACTTTCTCAAAGCACGTGCTGCGGTAAAGGACACCGGACGTGCGCTGGGCGTTCCCTATGCCCTGTGCGATCAGATTACCAAGCACATTGACCCACGAAACACCATTGCCGAGGCAATGGCGGAAAAAGAAGATGGTGCAGAGCTGCGCAAACTCTATGAAACGGATTCGTCTGCGCATCAGCTGCTGGACATGGCAATGCAGCTGGAGGGTATGCCGCGGCACGCTTCCACCCACGCTGCTGGTGTGCTGATCTCTGCGTTTCCCATCGTGGAGCTGGTACCGCTGCAAAAAAATGACAACATCGTCATCACGCAGTATCCCATGAAAGTCCTGGAAAAACTGGGACTGCTCAAGTTCGATTTTCTGGGTCTGCGAAATCTCTCCATCATCCACGACTGTGTGCTTTCCATCCAAAAGCAGCAGCCGGCATTTTCACTGGACAAGATTTCCCTGCACGACAGCGCTGTCTATGCTATGATGTCAAAAGGGGACACGACTGGGGTATTCCAGTTCGAAAGCGCAGGAATGCGCAGCATCCTCAAACGGCTCCGTCCGCAAAATTTGGTGGACTTGACCATTGCACTGTCGCTCTATCGCCCCGGACCACGCTCTTCCATTGACCGGTATTTGGCGAACCGTCAGGAACCGGAAAAAATCACCTATGCGCACCCGCTGCTGGAACCGATTTTGCGGCCGACTTACGGCTGTATGATCTATCAGGAACAGGTCATGGAAATCTGCCGAGTTCTGTCAGGGTACTCCTATGGCAGAGCAGACACTGTGCGCCACGCCATGTCCAAAAAGATGAAAGAGGAGATGGAGCGGGAACGTCAGGTATTCATCTATGGTTGCGACGGCAAGGACGGCACATCTCCCTGCTGTGGTGCTGTGGCAAACGGCGTTCCGGCTGAAACTGCCAACGCCATTTTCGATGAGATCTCCGCTTTTGCATCCTATGCATTTAACAAATCGCACGCCGTCGCCTATGCAACACTGGCGTACCAAACGGCATATCTGAAATGCCATTACTTCGCGGAATACATGGCTGCACTGCTCACCAGTGTCATGGGAGAGACGGAAAAAGTGATGGAATATCTGTCCGCCTGCCAGAGTGCCGGCGTGGAGGTACTTCCGCCGCACGTCAACCGAAGCGGTGTGGATTTCCTGCCGCAGAATCATCAGATTCAATTCGGTATGCTGGCTGTCCGCAATCTGGGACGTGGTTTTCTGGAAGCCATGGTACAGGAACGCTCCAAATCAGGCGCATTCACAGGGCTGCAGGACTTTTGCCGCCGCATGCTTCCGCTCGGTCTGAACAGACAGGCGCTGGACAGCCTGATCTGCTGCGGTGCGCTGGATGAACTTGGTCTGAATCGGCAGCAAATGCGGCAGAGTGCAGAACAGGTGATGGCATTCTGCCGGGACGCACAAAATCGAGTGATGACCGGACAGATGAATCTGTTTGGCGGCGCAGATGATAGCACTGCTGCGGATTTGATACAAATTCCGTATGTGGCAGAATATTCTGCTGAGGAACTGATGCAGCTGGAACACGACAGCATGGGCTTCTATTTTTCCAGTCATCCGCTTCAGCAATTGGACTGGCTGGGACGGCTGCTCCATGTCCGGCAGGCTGCTGCACTACCGGAACTGCCGGACAATGCGTCCGTATTCCTGCTGGTAACGCTGCAAAACGTCCGAAAGCACACCACCCGACAGGGCGGAAGCATGTGCTTTCTCACCTGCGAAGATCGCACTGGCACAGCAGATTGCGTGGTTTTTTCGAATCTGTATCCGGATGTGCGTTCCAAACTGAAAAGACAGGTGACCCTTTGGATACGAGGCAAAATCACCCAAAAAGAAGAGCGGGTCAGCGTTCGCTGCGAGAGCATTCTGACAACCGAGGAGATTCGGCAGCTGTTTCCGCAGAGCCGGCTGTGCTTCAAGCTGCCGTCAACAGCACGGGATGCTTTCCAAAAAATTGCTGCACTCTCTGCGAAATTTCCAGGGAAAGTTCCGGTTTGCTTTTACCTGACGGATCAGAAACGCACAGTTTCCCCAAAAGTTCCATGCGTGCTTGCCCTGACGGAAACCGTCGATGCAGCTCTTTGCCGCATCGTTCCAGCCGAGCGAATCGGTCTGCTGCTGCCACCTGCTGGAAAAAACAGGTGATGGAAACACAGGTGTTCTCCCTTGAAAGACGCCGTTTTTCGGGAATTTCCGGCTATATTTTCTCAAAAACATGTTAACTTTTTAGGAAATCACTTGACAATACGAGATTTTTCAGTATAATAGAATATAGGTGAAGTGGAAATCAGATGATGTTGCAGAGCGTTCCTGAATCGGGGCTTTGTTTCTGTTTTTCATTTCAATTTTTTTGCCATGCGGCGGAGGAGTTTGTATACGGTATGATTAAGACGATTGGTGTATTAACAAGCGGCGGCGATGCCCCTGGAATGAACGCAGCAGTACGTGCTGTTGTTCGCGCTGCATTGAAAAAGGGCATGAATGTGTACGGCGTAAAGCGCGGTTACTGCGGTTTGATTGAAGATGATATTGAGCCGCTGAACGAGCTGAGCGTAGCCGGCATCATTCAGAGAGGCGGTACCATGCTCTATACCGCACGAAGCGCAGAATTCCGCACAGAAGACGGCGTGCTCTTGGCAAAGGAAAACTGCGAAAAGCACGGTCTGGAGGGTCTGGTTGTCATCGGCGGTGACGGCTCGTTCCGTGGCGCAGCAGATCTGTCCGCACACGGAATTGCCTGTGTTGGTCTGCCGGGCACCATCGACAACGATATTGCCTGCACAGAGTATACCATTGGTTATGATACCGCAATGAACACAGCAATGGAACTGATGGACAAGCTTTCTGATACCAGCCAGTCTCACTATCGTTGCAGTGTTGTTGAGGTTATGGGTCGTGGCGCTGGCTACATCGCTGTGAACACCGGTGTTGCTTCCGGCGCACTGGAGATCATCACAAAGGAAATGCCTTACGATCTGGATAAGATTGCAAAGAAGATGCTGGAATTCAAGGCAAGAGGCAAGCAGAACTTCATCATCGTTGTGGCAGAAAACATCGGCCATGCAGATGAGATCGCAAAGCTGCTGCAGGAAAAGACCGGTATCGAATCTCGTTCCACCATTCTGGGTCACGTACAGCGTGGCGGTTCTCCGACCGTTCGTGACCGTGTTGTTGCAACAGAAATGGGCTATTATGCTGTAGAGCTGCTGGAACAGGGCATCGGCAACCGTGTCGTTGGTATGCAGGGCGGCAAGATTGTTGACTTCGACATTCAGGAAGCACTGGCAATGTCCAAGCCGTACGATGAAAAGCTGCACCACATTGCAGAAGACGTTGCATTCTAAGAAATAGATGTGGTTTCGACCATTTTTCATACAGGGGAGTGTGTGGATACCAAGGGGTATCTGTGCGCTCCTTTTGTTATTACAAGAAAGGACTGTGGATTCACATGAACACAATTGGTTTTCTCGGAACCGGCAATATGGGGACTGCCATTTTGAAAGGCATCGCCGGAAGCAGCATGAAATCGGAGACAAAGCTTTACGCCTACAATCCGACCGCTGCCAAGGTGGATGCGCTGGCGTCCTATGGCGTACAGAAATGCAGCAGTGAAGCGGAAGTTGCGGCAGCCTCGCAGTATCTTTTTCTGGCAATCAAGCCGCAGAAATTTGATGAGGTTCTGCCCCGCATTGCTGATGCCATCACGGAGGACACTGTGCTGGTTTCCATTGCTGCCGGCATTGGCGTGGAGTACATCCGAAAGCTGACCAAACCCAACGCAAAAGTTGTTCTTGCCATGCCGAACACGCCGCTGCTTCTCGGCTGCGGTGCAACGGCACTTGCCACAGAAGCACCGGTATCGGATGCAGAATTTGCTGTTGTACGCCGTATTTTCGATGCCTGCGGCATGACTGCTGTGATTGAACCGGCACAGATGAAGGAAATCATCGCAATTAACGGCAGCAGTCCGGCGTTCATCTATCTGTTTGCCAAGGGATTTCTGGACTATGCGGAACAGGTTGGACTCTCTGGCGATGTGGCAAAGGAACTGTTTGCGCAGTCGCTGATCGGCTCTGCAAAAATGATCACCGATTCCGGCTACTCCATTGCAGAACTGATTCGGCAGGTATCCTCGCCCGGCGGAACGACTCTTGCCGGTCTGGATCGATTCTATGCGGGGAATCTGACGGATGTGGTGCAGGATGCCTGTGACCACTGCACCAGGCGTGCATACGAACTTGCAAAATAAGTGGTTCTAAACCGCCCCTCGCTTCATATGCTTGTATTACCTAGATCAAGTATTTCAAAGCGAAGGAGTGGTCTTATTCATGATCCGAAAACGGACAACATTGACATCCTCTGAAAAGTGCCAGCGCCTCTTCTGGATATTGGCAGGAATTGTGCTGCTTCACGCCGGCGAAGGTGTGCTGCTATATCTCTTGCAGGATACCGTGCCGAAAGCCTCCGGTGTATTCCGTCTGTTTGACACTGTAAGCCTCCAGTGGGAGAGTTGGGGCTGGCTGCTTCTGTTTGCAGTCCTGTTCTTCGCAGGCTTTTCCGCAATCGGACAGCCACTCACCATTCTCATTCTGATGTGTTACGGAGTCAGCATGGGTATAACTATTTTAGGGCAGCTCCGCACTTCCGGAAGCTTTCTGCTCCACAGTGTCGGACTGCTGATCTGTTTTGTGCCACTCTCCTTGATTTTTGTGGTAGCTGCCAGAGAATCTTTGCGGTTTTCTGCGAAATCCGCCTGCTATCTCTTTCGTGACGAGCCAGCGGACAACATGTACCATCACCTTCGGATGTATTGTCTTCGATTTCTTGTCCTGCTGATTTTTCTCATGGCACTGCTGGTCTGCTGTCGCTTTTTGTGTATCTCTCAAATTTAAGCACCGTTTCGTGGACTGAAACGGACGATCAAAAGAAAGGACTTGATGAAAAAGAAATGGGTCTCTTCAAAAACAATTACGAACGTGCCGGCGTGGGAATCGCCAAAAATGCACCGAAGAAAAAAGGCTTTTTTCGGTACATGGAGATTTTCGGCCGAAAATTCTGGAAGCTGATCGAACTAAATCTGCTGTATTTTGTGTTCTTTCTCCCGCTTCTGGCGGCAATTACGTTCTTTTTCCTCTGGTGGAACAGTACATTTTCCTTTGGTTTGATTCTGGCAGGAATCTTTGCGATTGGATTCGCTGTACTCTTCGGTCCGGCAACCGCAGCGGTGACCAAGATCCTGAAAAATTTCGTGATAGAAAAGCCGACATTTCTGGTGCACGATTTTTTCCGGACTTTTCGCTCTGAATTTAAATATTCCTGCGCAGTGGGAATGCTGGACTGCCTGATGGCATGCTGTCTTGCTGCAGCATTCTATGTCTACCCGCAGCTCATCAGCCAGACTGGAAACAAGCTGCTCTACGTTTTCTTTGCAATCACCATCAGTATCGGCATCATCGTTCTGCTGATGAACTTCTATATTTTCCCCATGCTGATCTCCACCAATCTGTCTTTCAAAAATTTGCTGAAAAACTCTCTGGCGTTGACTGTGGTCGCACTGAAAACCAACATCGTTACCACATTGATTGTCGGCGGTGTTACAGCACTCTTCACAGCAGTGATTGTCTTTATCGACCTCCGCTACTCCATGATTCTGCTGTTCCTGCTGCCGTTTCTGCCGGCTGCCTGGCTGGGGCTGGTCATTGTGCTTCAGTGCTATCCCATCATTCAAAAATATATCATCAATCCATACTATGAGCAGCGTGGCGAGGTAAATCCGGAGCTGCTTCAGGAAACACCGGAGGATGAGGTGCTATTCGAGGATATGGGCGGAAAAGAAAAGCCCATCGAGCCTGCCAAGAGCGGAGCAAAGAAAAGCACCGGTTCCAGGGCAAGTTCCCGCTCTCACAAGGGAAAAATCATTTCCTGAGCGCCATATAACGCCCTTTTCAGGCGGACAGCACAATGCTGCCCGCTTTTGTTGCTTTAGAAACTATACTGAAATAAATTCACAAAAAAGATATTTACAATGCGCAGAAAATATGGTATAATAATTTTTGTCATGTACTTGGATTTTGGAATAAGCCCGATACGGGAAATCACCTTACCTTTTTCTATGTGCTTGACGAAATATTAAATGAGGTGAAAGAACATGCTGTTGAAAGAAGAAAAAACTGCAATCATCGAAAACAACCGTACCCATGAGACCGATACTGGTTCTCCGGAAGTACAGATCGCAATTCTCACTCAGAGAATCAACGACCTGACTGCACATCTGAAGACACACAAGAACGACCATCACTCCAGAAGAGGTCTGCTGAAGATGGTAGGTCACAGAAGAAACCTGCTGAACTACCTGAAGAAGAAGGATGTTGCACGGTATCGTGCTACCATTGAGAAGCTGGGTATTCGTAAGTAAGAATCTGACAAAAGAAGGAAAGGCAGTACAGAGGTCTCCTCTGTCTGCCTTTCTGTGTATGGAATCGATTTCCTGTGATTTGACAGAATTGAAAGGACAGAGCAGCAAACAGAAATCGAGAAAGGGATCTGAAAAATCATGTTTGAACAATATCAAAAATTTGAAACGACATTTGCCGGAAGACCGCTTGTCGTGGAGACCGGCAAAACTTGTGCACTTTCAAACGGTTCTTGCTGGGTTCGATATGGGGATACTGTCGTGATGGCAAACGTCACAGCCAGCGCAAAGCCACGGGAGGGCATTGATTTCTTCCCGCTGTCTGTTGACTATGAGGAGCGGATGTACTCAGTAGGGCGAATCCCCGGTTCCTTTACCAAGCGGGAGGGGAAGCCCTCGGAAAAGGCGATTCTGACCTCTCGTATGGTTGATCGTCCGATTCGTCCGCTGTTTCCAAAATCCATGCGCAACGATGTTTCCGTAGTTATGACCGTTCTGGCAGTTGATCCGGATTGTGCACCGGACATTACCGGAATGCTGGCAACCTCCATTGCCATTGCCATTTCGGATATTCCGTGGAACGGCCCGATTGCCGGCATTAGCGTTGGTCTGGTTGACGGCGAGATCGTATTGAACCCCACGCTGGAGCAGCGTCAGCACAACGACCTCCAGCTGACCGTTGCCGGCACCAAGGACAAGATTGTCATGATTGAAGCCGGCGCCAATGAAGTGCCGGAGGACACCATGCTCCAGGCAATCCTCACCGGACACGAAGAGATCAAGAAAATGGTCGCATTTATTTCCGAGATTCAGGCGAAGATCGGAAAAGAAAAGTTCCAGTTCGATGCCCACGAAGTAGATGCGGAACTGTTTCGGAACATTGACAATTTGGTACATGATCAGGTGGCGCACGCACTGGACACTAACGATAAGAACGAGAGGGACGCACGCCTGCGCCCGATTATCGATCAGGCACACGAAACCTTTGATCCGGTTTGCGGCGAAGACACCGGCTGCATTGACGAGTGCCTGTATCTGATTCAGAAGAAAATCGTCCGTGCCTGGCTCTATGAGGGCAAGCGTGTTGACGGCAGAGGCATCGATGAGATTCGTCCGCTGGACGCAGAGGTCGCACTTCTGCCGCGTGTTCACGGCTCCGGACTGTTTACTCGTGGACAGACACAGGTTCTGACCGTTGCAACGCTGGCGCCGGTGAGCGAGAGCCAGAAGCTGGACGGTTTGGACGAAGAGACCACCAAGCGCTACATGCACCAGTATAATTTCCCGTCCTACTCCGTTGGTGAGACCAAGCCCAGCCGCGGCCCGGGACGTCGTGAGATCGGCCACGGCGCACTGGCAGAGCGTGCACTGGTTCCGGTACTGCCCTCGGTCGAGGATTTCCCGTATGCAATGCGTCTGGTTTCGGAGGTGCTATCCTCCAACGGTTCCACCTCGCAGGCATCGATCTGCGGTTCTACACTGGCACTGATGGATGCCGGCGTGCCTATCAAGGCACCGGTTGCCGGTATTTCCTGCGGTCTGATCACTCTCCCCAACAGTCAGGAATTCAAGACCATGGTGGACATTCAGGGTCTGGAAGACTTCTTCGGCGATATGGACTTCAAGGTCGGCGGCACCAAGAAGGGCATCACGGCAATTCAGGTGGACATCAAGGTTGACGGTCTGACACCGGAGATTATCCGTGAAGCGTTTGAAAAGACCCGTAAGGCTCGCCTGTACATTCTGGACGAAGTGATGGCAAAGGCAATTGCACAGCCTCGTGACCATGTGGCAGAGTATGCGCCGAAGATGGTACAGATCAAGATTCCGGTAGACAAGATTCGCGAGGTCATCGGACAGGGCGGAAAGGTGATCCAGAAGATTTCTGCAGACTGCGATGTTAAAATCGATGTCAATGAAGACGGTCACGTATTCATCAGCGGCATCTCGCAGGAGGGCTGCGATAAGGCATACCAGATCATCGAAACCATTGCCATCGATCCGGAAGTCGGCTCGATTTACAAGGGAAAAGTCGTTTCCATCAAGCCGTTTGGCGCATTTGTTGAGATTGCTCCCGGACGGGACGGATTGGTTCACATCTCCAAGCTGGACAAGGAGCGGGTAGAATCCGTAGAGGACGTGGTTTCTGTCGGCGATGCCATCATCGTCAAGGTCATGGAGATCAAGGATGGAAAGATCAGCCTCTCCCGCAAGGATGCTCTGGAGGAGCTGGAAGCTCGCCGGAAGCAGAAGGCAGAAGCACAGAAGTAAAATTGCACTCCATTTTCCAAAAACAGAAAGCACTGTGTTCGTTTACAAAAACGGCACAGTGCTTTTTGTTTTTTGGAATATGTGCGATTGATTTACTGCAGGTTTACCGTCTGCTTCAGAAGCGTGTCCTCATTGATGAAGTCCAGGCTGGTGACTTCGATGTCAACCGGCGAGGTGGTGTCCTGAAGATGATAGCCGATTTTCAGAGCGTAGGTGGTGCCCGGCTGGATTTCGTTCATCTGCTGCTGGGAATCGATGTCGTCGCAGCCAATGACCGTGTCGTCGCATTCAATTCCGTTTTGAAATGCCTTGTCCTGGCAGGCGAAAATGAAAGACTGCGCCTCATCGGAATTGTTGGTGAAGTTATACTCCACAACCAAGACCGGCTTGCCCTCATAGTCCTGACTGACACTGGTTCCGAGCAGTTCTACCTGAAATTCGGTTTCTTCCGCAGCAGCCTCCGTGATGTCCTCTGCTTCCGTTTCTTCTGCTGTGCTGCTCTCTGCTGCACTGCTCTCAGCTGCCGAGGTTTCCTCTGCCTGTGAAGAGCTGCTGTCTGTGGTCTCTGCGCATCCTGCCATTGCAGCCATCATAGAAACTGCCAGCAGTCCTGCAATCCATTTTTGTTTCATAAGATCCTCCTTTACAATATCTGTCACGTTTTTCTTTTTTGTGACAAGTTCATTATAGCACGTTTTGTTCTAAAAGTCAATAGAATGATTCATGCTAGCATAAAATAAAACCAAACATAGGAAAGGTGGTATTTTATGCAATATGTACGAATTCGAAATTTACGGGAGGATATGGATCTCACGCAGACGGACATGGCAAAAAAGCTGTTCATCAGTCAGCGCACCTACAGCTACTATGAATCCGGCGGACACGACATGCCCACGGAAATTCTGATCCGCATTGCGGATATCTATCAGGTGTCCATCGATTACCTGCTGGAACGAACCAACAAGAGAGAACTAAACCGCTAAAATTCGCATCCTCCAACGCAAAAATCCGCCGCACAGGAATTTCTCCCATGCGGCGGATTTGTTTTTATGATTGTGAAAAGAGTGCGCGAAGCGGCTTCATCAGACGTAGTACGGATTCTTCTTGAACAGCAGCGAGATGAAATCCACCAGAACACCGATTCCGAACAAACCTGCAGTGAAGAGGTAAATGATGCCCATGACGATCTTGCCCTCATAGAACTTGTGTGCGCCAATTCCGCCGAGGAAGAGACAGAGCAGCAGTGCCACCCACTTATTCTTCTCCCGTCCTCTCGGAACGGCACCGTAATTGTTGTTCGTGTTGGTATTGGTGTTTGTGTTGTCGTTGTTGATGATGATCTGCGGCTGCGCCTGAACCGGTGCTGCCTGACGCAGCTCCTCAACCTGTCTGCCGCACTGTGTGCAAATAACAGCATCTTCCGGAATCTTCTGTCCGCAGTGCTTGCAGAACTTGGTTCTTTCCATCGTCGGAACCGCTCCGGCATTTGCCTGCGGCTGTGCACCAGGATTTACTTCGTTCATGAATAACATCCTCCTTATTCCATACCTATATCCTTTTTTCAAAGGCTTGCTTTTAGTATAACATGTTTTTCCTGAAAAGTCAATACAAGAATTCATAATATGATAAAATAAAGCCAAACATTCCAAAGCGCATCATTTTGCATGTGATTTTGCGTTTCGCATCGTTTTCTTTCGCTTTTCCACGAAATAAGCGCTGATAAAGTAACACACTACACATCCGATGCCGATTTTGCTGCACAAAATTCCCTCGGAAAGCCCCGGCGCACGATAGGAAACGGAAATCTGATGCGTTCCCCCGGCAATGGGGAAGCCGATAAAATCAGAATCTGTTCGGAAATATTCCGTCTGTTTTCCGTCCACAAGAATGTGAAAACCGTTGTCATAGGGGAGGGAGAGAACAAACCAGCCGTCCTGCTGCACGCTGATATCTCCGGACATGGAATCCCCGCCCATCTGATTGTGGTCGAGCTGCCATGCGTCCACAGATTTTCCGGCCTTCTCCAGCACACTGTAGCTCAGCGTGTACATCTTGCAATCTGAGATCACATAGTTTCCGGCAGAAAACCGAATGGTGAGCGTCTGAATCGGTTCATCGGCGGACAGCGTATATTGAAAGAAATTGTTGTCGTTCTGATACTTCCACTTGGGATCGGTCAGCTTGTTGCGCACGCCATTGACAGTAATGCTGATATCGCCGGTGTTCTCTTTTTTTCCAAAGTCGTTATCTGCATGCATCTGAAGCAATAGCATGGCATCGATCGGCTCGTCCAGCGTCACAGTTACCACAAAATCCTTGTCGCTGTGAACATAGTATCCCTCACCAACATCCGTAATACGGCTGGAGTCGTAGGCGGAAACATGATAGGCTGGCGTAATTTCCCTTGTGCTTTCCGGAATCTGTATCTGTGTTTCCACGCTCTCCGGCAAATCCGATTCGGAGACCACAGCGTTTTCCAAAAGTCCCTCTAACTGCATGGGATACCCCATGCTTCGCACCTGCTCCTCCGTCATCACATGAGAAGTTGCAAATCCAATAGGGAAGGAGAGCATGTTCTGATAGCAGAGATAGTCCCCACGCTTTTCAATCAGCTGATAGCCATATCTGGAAATGGGTTTTTTGGTAATGAGATATTTTTCCCCCATGAGCACACCGAAAATCGGATTTTTGGATTGTACCATCATGGTTTTGTTTCGAATACTGTTCTCATTGTACGCTGTCTTGAAATAGAAATCGGACAGTGCTGCATTATGAACGGAAGAGTAGACCGAACTCCGATAGCAGTTTGGTCCCCAGACACAATTCACAGTGTCGCCGGCGTGGTACTCCTCAGAGATGCGATAAAACGAGCTGTCCTCCTCAGAAACCGAGTCCACGATTCCCTGAATTTCCGGCGAGTACATGACTTCTAAACTGGACTTTTTCATGTAGCCATCGCCGAGATTGACGGAAAAACAAATCAGCATGCTAAACGCCGCAACCTGTCCCCATACAGCCCACCGCTTGTTCCAGCGGTAGAACACTGCAACGGCAATCAAAAGCAGCGGTGCGTCAATGACGGCTGCAATTTGTTCTATGCCTGTCCCATCATAGAAGATCAGACCAAGTGCAACTACCGCTGCATAGAGGAGCATGGCAGAGCGCAGCGGAATCTGCCGTGCAAACAGCGACTCCAGGAAGCCGCCGCAGAGCAGCAGCAAAAGCGGTAGAAAAGGAATGTACGCTTTCGGATCCAAATACATGGTGCCGTTCATGAGATAGAGAGACAGCGGCAGAAACAGCAGCAGCACAAACAGAAACGCCAGCGCCCGATAGGGCCGCCGTTCCGTGCGGAGCATAGCGACTGTGGCAAAGATGCCGATAGCGGTTGTCCCAATGGAAAATGGGCTGTAGGTCAGATAGCGCAAATGCACTGCGGGAAAAAACAGTTTCCAGAGGGAAATGCTCTCACTGGAAATATCTCTGCCGGAGAGCAGGGTAAAAACTACAGGCATAAGGAAAAACATGACCAGCATGGCAGCCAGCATCAAGTGCAGCGCCACAATGCTGCACGCCCGAAACACCTGCTGTCTTACATGCAGATGATGCCAATGCAGCGCCAGAACGATGCTATAGCAGAACAGCACCAGAAATGCGCCGACACTAAAGAAAAAACTGGACAGCAAAATGCACGCAGCTGCGAGAATGAGAGAGAGGCTTCTGCCTTTGAACAATGCCCGATGAATTGCCAGCAGTCCCCAAAAAAGAAATGGGAAATAGTTGACAAACATTACATGGTGATGCCCGTGAAAAATAACAGGCGCTGCTGTCAAAAACAGAAATGACAGGAAAAAGGACATCTTTGCCGGATGCCATTTTCTCATCCAGACATAACAGAGCATGGTGCTGAGCCATGTGTTCAAAATGCTGACCGCTTGCAGATAGACCGCCATCGTCACATGGGGAAAGCAGTAGGAGAGCAGTTGAATCGGATTGTACAGCCCATAATATGCGAAGTTGTAGATGTTCTGTCCGCCGCCCAAATGCAATGCAAAATTCGGGAAAAGTTCTCCGGTGGCGTAGAAACGGGTTCGGAAATATTCCGGAATGGCAAAGTGCTGGTTGCTCCAGTCTGTCTGAGAGCCGTAGACCGAATCCGGATACACCAGATGCACCACCAAAATCACAACCGCCAGAAACAGCGTTAAAATTCCGCAGTGCACCCAGCTCTCCCGCAGCCGACCGGAAAACAAGCGACGTATCATGACCAATCTCCACCTCTAGTTTCCGTCCACATCTCATAGGGATTCATATGGGACAGCGATTTTACCACTCGTTCCTGTGAAGCATACAGCGTGAGCAGCGATTCCTTTTCCTGAAGCGCCTCCTTAGAAACCGGTGTCAAGGTTGACTCCACACTTGGGAGAACCGCAGCACGGTAGTACTTGCCGAAGTTATAGAGGGGCATATCCAACTTGGAAGTATCGTAGATTTCCGTGACAAACTGATGGGTCATCTTGTGATGGATATGTCCGTATTCTCCGGCAGCGTTGTGGGTGACGATGCGCTCCCACGGACGATATGTCATTACCAGTTCCAGATCCTGTTTCATTTGTGCCTGAACATGATTCCAATTGTCCCGCTTTCCTCCGACCTTGTCCGGATAGGAGAGAATCAGCCCCACATTACCGGACTGCGCCATCACTGCCTGAAATTCAGCAGCACGGGTTTGGTTGTTTCCGTTGGTCAGGCAAACTACGAGATATCCGCCCTCCGACAGGTGCGCCCCGCCCCAGATTGTTTCATCGTCCGGATGCGCCACGATCATCAGCCGTTTGGCATGGGAAAGATCTAAGTCAGTTAGTTCCGCCTCTGTCAGTGCCGGAACATCGTATGCCTTTCGTGCATCGACAGCGCTCCAAATGCCGAAGACGCTGCCGCACATCAACAAAATAATAAGAATGACTGCAATTCCAGTCCGCATTCGATTCCATATTCTTGTCATATTCATTCGTTCCTTTCTCTTCCGTTTTAACTGTTGTATCATCCATACAACAGTATAGAACCAGTATACCATACTCTCTGAAAAAAGTCAAGAAAAAGTCGAAAAAAACCGCCCGAAGCACCAGCCAAAGGCGGGAACTCCAAGCGGTTATAAGAAAATGGAGGTATTACCAGATTATTTTTTTGCCAGATAGATTAAACGTTAAAGATGATATCGCTGTATGCGGGAACCGGCCACTTTTCAGACGGTGTGATAACTTCCAGACTATCCACGGCCTCACGAAGTGCATCCATTACCGGAATTACCTCAGAGCGATAGGCCTTTGCCATCTCCAGAACGCAGGACTCCTTGGCAGCAGCATCTGCGACAGCCTCTTCCAGCTTTCCGGTTGCCTCGTAAGCAGCCTTGGTCAGGGCGCTGACCTTTTCTGCCAGTTCCTTTTCAACGCACGGGCAGATGTCCAGAGATTTCTTTACTGCAACGGAATCGCACAGTTCCTTGGTGTATGCGATGCAGGTCGGAATATACTTCTTCTTTGCCATGTCGATCATGGTTAGTGCTTCGATGTTGATGGTCTTTGCATAGTTTTCCAGCAGCACTTCCATACGAGCGTTGATTTCCTTTTCGGACAGCACACCAAATTTTTCCAGCAATGCAACGTTCTTCGGATCAGCATAGTGCGGTACGCAGTCTACGGTAGACTTAAAGTTCGGCAGACCACGTCTTGCAGCCTCCTCGACCCACTCCTGCGAATAGCCGTTGCCGTTGAAGATAACACGCTTGTGCTCCTTGATGATCTTTACCAGCAGAGTCTTCAGCGCATCATCAAACTTCTCAGCCGAAACGCCTTCCATCTGGTCAGCGATCTCAGACAGCTCGCCGGCTACGATCGCATTCAGCAGGGAGTTCGGGCAGCCGATGTTGTCGGAAGAACCAACCATACGGAACTCGAAACGGTTGCCGGTGAAAGCAAACGGGGAAGTGCGGTTCCGGTCGGTGGAATCCTTCGGAAAGTCCGGCAGAGAGTCTACGCCGATCTCAAATACCTTGGATTCGCTCTTGTAGGAAGTGCCTGCTTCCAGTGCATCCAGAACACCCTGCAGCTCTTCGCCCATAAAGATGGAGATGATTGCAGGCGGTGCTTCATTTGCGCCCAGACGGTGATCGTTGCCGGCAGAAGATGCGCTGATGCGGAGCAGGTCTGCATACTCATCAATGCCCTTGATGATTGCACACAGAAATGTCAGGAACTGCATGTTCTCCATGGGTGTGCTTCCGGGATCCAGCAGGTTCTGCCCATCGTTGGTTGCCATGGACCAGTTGTTGTGCTTACCGGAACCATTGACACCGTCAAACGGCTTTTCGTGCAGCAGGCAAACCAAACCGTGCTTCAGAGCAACCTTTTCCATTACTTCCATTGCCAGTTCATTCTGGTCAGTGGAGATATTGGTAGTAGAGAATACCGGAGCCATTTCGTGCTGTGCCGGTGCAACTTCGTTGTGCTTGGTCGTTGCGAATACGCCGACTCTCCACAGTGCCTCATCCAGATCTGCCATATATGCAGCAACGCGAGGCTTTAGGTTTGCGAAATACTGGTCATCCAGTTCCTGACCCTTCGGCGGCATTGCGCCGAACAGGGTACGGCCGGTCATAATCAGGTCTTCACGTTTGTCATACATCTTCTTATCGATGAGGAAGTACTCCTGTTCCGGACCAACGGTAGAAGTCACCTTGGTTGCAGTGGTGTTGCCGAACAGGCGCAGGATACGAACCGCCTGCTGGCTCAGCGCATCCATAGAGCGGAGCAGCGGAGTCTTCTTATCCAGCGCTTCGCCGGTGTAGGAAACAAATACAGTCGGGATATACAGCGAGCCTTCCTTGACGAAACAGTAAGAAGTCGGATCCCATGCGGTGTAGCCTCTTGCTGAGCAAGTCTCACGCAGACCGCCGGACGGGAAAGAGGAGGCATCCGGTTCGCCCTTTACCAGCTCCTTGCCGGAAAAGTTCATAATTACCATGCCATTGTCCGTCGGACTAATGAAAGAGTCATGTTTTTCAGCAGTGGAACCGGTCATCGGCTGGAACCAGTGCGTATAGTGTGTTGCGCCGTGTTCAATTGCCCAATCCTTGATGGCGTTGGCAACTACATCTGCATAGGTGGGATCCAGCGGAGTGCCCATCTTACGGGTTTTTGTCATTGCCTTGTAAACCGGCTTCGGGAGTCTTGCCTTCATGACTTCGTCGTTGAAGACGTCACACGCAAAGTATTCTGCAACATTTTTCGACATGATAATAACCTCCTAAAAATAAAAAGCATTTTCATGATGATACACGCATACAAAGCCATAGAAAAATTGCCTTGTACAGGTTCGATCATGGAAACGCCTTTGTTTCACATATCATGCAAGCCGTCCGGACGGGACAAGTAAGGCGTTCATCTTTCAAAATGAATGCTTCTGCTGTGCTGTCCTTTCGAATTGACAATATCATCATACAGGAATTTTTGCATTTTGTCAAGTTGTTTTTCGCTTTTTTCGAAATTGTCTTGATTTGAAAATTGAAAAAACGGATTTCCTATCAAAAAAAAGAAAAAAAGTGCCTTTTTCATAAAAAACAATTCCCTCGTCCAAAATTCGGCCGTAAAGTCCGGCGAAAACATTTTTTTAAACAGAGAATTTCAAAAAATCAAATGAATCCCTTGACAAATGGCGGATTTCATGGTATATTAGAATAGCTGCAATGAATACAGTTGTTTTTTCTGCACGGACGGGTTGAAGCCGTGACATATTTCATTGCGGGGACAAGACACCTTTTTCGGATCACAGCCGTTCTGGAAAAGGTCACGCTGTCATTGATTTCGGTGCGGGCAAAACAGGCTCTGAGAGATCACGAGAAAGAGGAGGATTCGGCTATGCGGATGCATGGTCAAAGACAATCATGAACAAACGGACACGATACATTGTGGTAGATACCGCTGTTCTGCCGGAGATTTTCAGCAAAGTGCTGGAAGTCAAGAAGCTGGTCGCAGACAAAACCGAGCGAAGCTATTCCGCCGCATGTAAGCGCATGGGCATTTCCCGGAGCGCTTTCTATAAATATCGGGAATGTGTATTTTCCTATCATGACAAGATGACGCAGCAGATCGTCAACTTTTCCATTACGCTGCGGGATCAGGCGGGTGTCCTCTCCAACGTCCTCACCACATTATATGGGATGAATGCCAATATTCTGACTGTGACACAAAACATTCCGGTGGACGGCGTTGCACTGGTTTCCCTTTCCCTGAAGATGAACGGCGAAACCTCGAATCCCATTGAGATCACCCATGCCATTTCCAGCTTGAGCGGTGTTGTAGAAGTGCGCTTGCTCTCCGGCGAGTGATTTGAAATGTTCTTATAAAGTATATCATATAAAAATTTGGAGGAATATAAGAGATATGAAAAAGATTGCAGTTTTAGGATACGGCGTCGTTGGTTCCGGTGTCGTTGAATTGTTTTACCGGAACCGTGCCAAAATTGAGAAGAACACCAAGACTGAATTGGACATTGCCTATATTCTCGACCTGCGGGAATTTCCGGATGACCCTTACGGAAACCGTGTGGTACACGACATCCAGACCATTCTGGACGATCCGGAGGTCGGCTATGTTGCCGAGTGCATGGGCGGTGTGAACCCTGCCTACCAGTTTGTCCGCAGCTGTCTGGAAGCCGGAAAGAGCGTTGCCACTTCCAACAAGCAGCTGGTTGCTGAAAAGGGCGACATCCTGCTTCAGGTAGCCAAAGAGCACCACGTCAACTTCTTCTTTGAAGCAAGCGTAGGCGGTGCAATTCCGATCATCCGTCCGCTGCACACCTGTCTGGCAGCCAACGATATTTCCGAGGTAGCCGGCATTCTGAACGGCACCACCAACTTCATTCTGGAAAAGATGTTCTGCGACAAGATGAAGTTCGCAGATGCACTAGCACTGGCACAGAAGCTGGGCTATGCAGAGCGTGACCCCTCTGCCGATGTAGACGGCGAGGATGCCTGCCGGAAGATCTGCATTCTCTCCTCGCTGGTATTTGAAAAGCACGTCTATCCGGAATGCGTTTACACCAAGGGCATCCGTGACATCTCTCTGGAGGATGTTCAGCTCGCCCAGTCCTTTGGCTGTGCCGTTAAACTGATCGGTGCAGTGAAGCGTCTGGAAGACGGAAAGATTCTGCCTACCGTCATGCCGATGCTGGTTCCGTTTGAGTCCAGCCTGCTGTCCCACGTCAACGGTGTATTCAATGCTGTAATGGTATGGGGCGACGGCATCGACAAGACCATGTTCTACGGCCGCGGCGCTGGCAAGCTGCCTACCGCAAGTGCTGTACTGGGCGATATCATCGACGAGATCAAGCAGACTGATACAGTTCTGTCCCAGACCTGGGCTTCCTCCGACAACAATAACTTTGTTGCATCCATGGATGCCTTTACCGCACCTCGCTGCTACCGGACGACCTCCTGTGCGCCGGGTGTCTTTGCAAAGGTCGCTGACGCTGTCGGCGCAAAGCTGGAGCAGACCGCTGAAAACGGCTGCATCATTGCCTCCTGCAGCCAGAAGACCGCTTCCGTCTTTGCAGACGCACTGAAAAAAGAGGGCGTTTCCGTTTTGGCACAGATTCCTGTTCTGGAAGACTAATCATACCTTTTCGAAAAAGTAATCGCTGTCCCTTGAAGCTATCTGCTTCGAGGGACAGTCTTATTTTCATCGGAATGATAAAAACCAGTTGCATTTGAACGAATTTTGTGGTATAATGATGTTGTCTTAAAATACGTTGCGCCGGAGCGCTTAGAAAGGGGCAGCTTTACGCATGCATCTCTACGCTGGAAAACACGTGCTTTTCATTACCACCAAAAATCTGGATTACCTGCGAAACACCCAGGAAATCGCAAAGCTGCGGGAATCCGCTGCGAGCGTCGATGTCCTCGGCAGTTCGGAAAAGAGCTATGCGCGCCGGCTGCTTCATGTCTATGGCAAACTCAGTACAATGTCCCTGAAGCAATACGATACCATTTTTGTGGGATTTGCACCGCAGCTGATTCTGCCTCTGTTTGGATGGCGGTTCCGAAAGAAAACAGTGGTCATCGACTTTTTCATCTCTGTTTATGACACCATGATACAGGATCGGAAAAAGTGGAAGGATGGCAGCATGCTGGCAAAGTTCTGCCACTGGATTGACCGCAGCACGCTCCGAAAAGCAGACCGCATCATCAGCGACACCAACGCCCACGGCGATTACTTTGCCAAGGAATTCGACATTAACAGAGCACAGATCGAAACGTGGTATCTCTGCGCAGACCGCACCATTTTTTACCCGCGTCCGCAAAAAAAGCCGGCAGAACTGCAAGACAAATTCGTTGTCCTGTATTTCGGCAGTGTCCTGCCGGTGCAGGGGGTGGACGTCATCATGCAGGCGATGCAGCTGTTCGCCAATGACCCACGAATCCACTTTGATTTCATCGGGCCAATTGCGCAAAAGGTGAAAAAGGCAGAAGGTGACAACATCACCTACATCAACTGGCTGTCCCAGCCGGAGCTTGCAGAGGCGATCAGCCGTGCAGATCTCTGTCTTGCCGGACACTTCAATCGGGAAAATGGCAAGGCAAACCGCACCATTCCGGGAAAAGCTTACATCTACGAGGCAATGGAGAAGCCCATGATTCTGGGAGATAGTCCCGCCAACCACGAGCGCTATTCTGCGAGTCAGGAGGGTATCACATTTGTGGAAATGGGAGATCCAGAGGCGCTAAGAAATGCCATTCTATCTTGTATGGAGCAGTGGCAGAAAAAATCACAGGAAAACTAAAAACGATGCTTTCAACGGTATCCTGAATCAGGGTGCCGTTTTTTCGAGAGAGGAGGAAACCGGCGTGCAAAAGATTTGCCGCACTCCACGCATTCTCTTCAGTGCCACTGGCAGCGGATGCGGAAAAACCACTGTGTCCGCCGCCATTCTTGCAGCACTCTGTCAGCATGGGCTGCACATACAGAGCATGAAAAGCGGGCCGGACTACATCGACCCCATGTTCCACACCCGCATCACCGGCAGAGCCGCTTACCATGCCGATCCTTTCTTTTCCACTGCCGAGCAAATGCAGGAGCTTGCAGCAAATGTTTCCGAAAACGCTGATCTTCTTTGGATTGAGGGGGCTATGGGGTTTTACGACGGCATTGGGCAAACCTCCGATGCCAGCACATACACCACCGCCATGGTACTGCAAGCACCCACGCTGCTCCTCTTGCAACCCCAGGGAATGGGACGGTCAGTTGCGGCAGTCTGCAAGGGCTTTCTGGAGCTGGAACAGCCCAATCCAATTCGTGGGATTCTGCTGAACCGTGTCCGAAGCGGAATGTACGCCTATTATCGGGAGATTTTGGAGCGGGAAACCGGCATTCCAGTCTACGGATATCTGCCGGAATTGCCGGAAGTGCATCTGGAAAGCCGGCATCTGGGACTTCTGCTGGCAGACGAGGTAACACAGCTAGATGAGAAAATTCGGCTGCTGGGAGAAACTGCAGCGCAGACCATTGATCTGGACGGCATTCTTGCACTGGCAGCCGAAGCGCCGTCATTCTCCTATCCCGCAGCAGAGTCAAAGCCAACGCCATCGTTTCGCTTGGGCATTGCGCAGGATCGGGCGTTCTGCTTTTACTATGCGGAGAATCTGAATCTTCTGCAATCATTTGGTGCGGAACTGGTGCCATTCTCGCCCATACACGACACGAAACTACCCGATGACTTAGACGGCATCTATCTTGGCGGGGGATATCCGGAACTGCATCTGAAAGAACTGAGTCACAACCAGTCATTTTTGCATGACCTCCGGTGCCATGCTGCCAGCGGAATTCCCATTTTTGCCGAGTGCGGCGGATTTCTGTACCTTCAGCAGGAATTGTGCGATGCAGACGGGCAAGCCTATCCCATGGCACAGCTGCTGGACGGCACCGCACACATGGGAAAGTGCCTGTGCCGGTTTGGCTATGTCACACTCACCGCACAGCAGGATACCCTTCTCGGTCCATCCGGAACGAAAATCCGTGCCCACGAATTTCACTACGCCGACAGCACAGAAAATGGCAATGCATTTCTGGTCACACGCCCAAACGGGAGGACGTGGCAGGCGTATCAAAGCCACGGGAATATCCTCGGCGGATTTCCGCACCTGTATTTTCCCTCCAACCCAAAAGTTCCGGCGAATTTCGCCGGAAAGTGCCGACAATTTCGAGAGGAGAAGAAGCGTCTATGACAGCTCTAGTGATCGGCGGTTCCGGAAGCGGGAAATCCGCCTTGGCAGAACAGCTGGTCTGCCGGTGCGCAGTATTTCCGCGGTACTATATCGCCACCATGAAGCTCTGGGATGAGGAGTGCCGAAAACGTGCCGCAAAGCATCGTGCCCAGCGTGCCGGAAACGGATTCCGCACATTGGAAGTACCGGATCACTTGCGGGAAGCTGCGTCACTGCTGCCCGCAGGAGGATGTGCGCTGCTGGAATGCATCGGAAATCTCACTGCCAACGAACAATTCGGCGAACAGACTGTCGAACCGGTTTCGGAAATCCTCTGTGGAATTCATATGCTTCAGGAAAAACTGGAGCATTTGGTCATCGTGACCAACGAAGTGTTCACTGATCGGAAACCGGAAGATGCAGCCATGCAGCAATACGTAAAAAACATCGGCGCAATCAACTGCGCCATTGCCGAAACAGCGGAGATCGTCGTAGAGGCATGCAGCGGAATCCCTGCGATCTGGAAAGGAGAGCAATTATTTCATGAAATCATGGCTTGAATCTTTTCTCATTGCGCTATCGATGTACAGTGCCATTCCGGTAAAGTGCCTGAACTGGACAAAGGAGAATCTGCGCCACGCCATGCTCTTTTTCCCAGTGGTTGGCATCCTCTGCGCCGCCGGAACAGCGCTGCTCTGGATGATCTGCCAGCTGCTGCACTGCAAGGCGCTCCTGTTTGCCGTTCTGGCAGTCACCGGCATGGTCTTTCTCACCGGCGGTATTCACTTGGATGGTTTCTGTGATACCGCAGATGCTCTGTACTCCCGCCGGCCGCAGGAAGAAAAGCTGCGCATTTTAAAAGACCCGAACTGCGGCCCATTCGCCGTTTTCAGCGTGATTCTGGTCTTTCTGCTGCAAACAGCTGCCTATGATACACTCTACACGGCAAACAGCCTCTCGATCTGCGGATTGCTGGCTGGCGGATTCTGGATTTCCCGCTGCCTGAGCGGTTTCTCTGTGACAAGATTTTCCTGTGCTCCAACCAGCTCTCTCGCCAAGACGTTTGGCGAAAATGCCGGAAAACATGTGAGTCTTGGACTGATGCTGGAATTGTCTGCGGCAGCAGTTTGCCTGCTGGTGTTCTATCGCTGGATCGCCCTGATTTTGCTGGGGCTTTCCGGTGTGCTCTTCTGGGGTTATTATCGTATGCAAAAAAAACAGTTTGGCGGAATGACTGGAGATCTGGCAGGATTCTTTCTGGTCATCTGCGAAACCGTCTGGCTGCTGATAACTGCATTGTTGGGAGGTGTGTTGCTGTGATCTTGATTCTCGGCGGATATGCGCAGGGCCGGCTTCGCTATGCCATGAAAAACTATAGTCTGACAAAAGACGAGATATGGGATGCTGCCGGCGGAATCCCATGGCAGAGGCAGAAGCTCATCTACCACGCAGAGGAATTGGTGACGCACTGGCTGGCACAAGAAAAATCACCCCTTGCTGAAGTGGAAAAACTGCTGCCCCTGTGGGAAGATGCTATTGTCATTACACAAGAGGTTGGCTGCGGACTCGTTCCCATTGCACCGGAAGACCGTACATGGCGGGAAGCCGTAGGACGTGTCAATTGCCGGCTTGCAGAATATGCCGAAACGGTGGAGCGTGTCTGCTGCGGACTGGGAATGACACTGAAAGGAGCGCACTGACCATGTGGATTTTGTGCAGCGTTTTTCTGGGGTTCCTGCTGGATCTCTGCTTCGGCGATCCGAGGTGGCTGCCCCATCCGGTGGTCTGGATTGGAAAGAGCATCTCCCGCATGGAAAAATTTCTCCGCCGGCATTTTCCCAAGACGCCCAAGGGCGAGCGCACCGCCGGAATCCTGCTGGCAATCTGCATTCCGCTGGCAAGCTTTCTAATTTCACTGGGCGTTCTGCTTCTGGCTTACCGCATCTCCTTTTGGCTCTGGTTTGTGCTGCATACTTTCTGGGCATATCAGATTCCCGCCTCACGCTGTCTGGCAACAGAAAGCCGAAAGGTCTACCGCAAGCTTGCAGCCTCCGACCTGTCCGGTGCCAGAACACAGCTCTCATGGCTGGTCGGGAGAGATACCCAGTCGCTCAGCGAAGAAGAGGTCACAAAAGCATGCGTGGAAACGGTCGCCGAGAACACTTCGGACGGCGTAACCGCACCGCTGTTCTATCTGCTGATCGGCGGTGTTCCGCTGGGATTTCTCTATAAGGCTGTCAATACGCTGGATTCCATGGTGGGATACCGCAACGAAACATATCGGTATTTCGGTACAGTTTCCGCCAGGCTGGACGATGCGCTCAACTGGCTGCCGTCCCGCATTTGTGCGGTTCTGATGATCTGCGCAGCGTGGCTCCTGCGATTGGATGCACGAAATGCATGGCGGATTTTCCGCAGAGACCGCAACAAGCACCTGTCTCCGAATTCTGCACAGACAGAATCGGTCGCAGCCGGTGCACTGGGCATCCGGCTGGGCGGTACGCACCTGTATTTTGGCAAGCCTGTGGAAAAACCAACCATCGGCGATGCCCGCCGTCCCGCCAGACCGGAGGACATTCTCACTGCCAACCGGCTGATGATTGGAACGTCCATCCTGAGCGCACTGGGATTCGGTGCAGTTCGATTCTTGATTGTTTTTGGAATGAGGTGAAACCATGACCAAAGCCCACGGCGGTGATATTTACACTGCGACAAGTTTCCTGCACTCGCAGGAATTGCTGGACTTTTCCGCCAATCTCAACCCCTTTGGTGCACCGGAGTCCATGCGGAAAGCCATTGCAGACGCAGCGGCGCAAATCATACACTATCCCGACCCTGACTGCCGGGAGCTTCGCCAAGCACTGGCAGAATATCACTGCATTTCGCCGGAGCAGGTGGTCTGCGGAAACGGCGGTGCCGACATCATCTACCGCACGGCACGTGCGCTGCATGCCAAAAATGTATTGATTCCCGTTCCCACGTTCTCCGAATATGCCGACGCATTTCGGGAGGCTGGCAGTGCTGTTACCTTTTGGAACATGCCGCCGTCACTGCAAGTGACAGACGAGCTGCTTTCCGTTTTACAGTGCAAAAAATTCGACTGCCTTGTGCTCTGCAACCCCAACAACCCAACGGGTTCCGTCATTGCGCCGGAGCTGCGCTCTGCACTCCTGCGCTTTGCCGCAAAGGAACACATCTGTGTTCTTCTGGACGAATGCTTTTGGGAGATGACTGCGCCGGACGCAGAAAACTACTCCGTTCTCAAAGAACTGGCACAGTATCCCGATGTCATCGTTGTGCGTTCCCTCACAAAACTTTACGCCATTCCCGGACTGCGCATCGGCTACGGCATCTGTGCAGACACCGCAAAAATAACACAAATCCAGCACACGGGGCAACCGTGGCCGGTCAATGTGCTGGCATCTGCTGCCGGTTGTGCACTGCTGCGGGAATCGAACTATCGGGAAACATTCCTTGCATTTCTGATGCAAGAACGGCGCTTTTTATATGACGCACTCCGAGAATTCGGATTCTCCGTCTGGGAACCGCACGCCAACTATGTCTTTTTCCGTGCAGCTGGAATTCCGGACTTGGACGAGCGTCTGCTCACTAAACACATTTTGATTCGGCACTGCGACAACTACGAAGGATTGACTGCGGAACATTACCGTGTCGCCGTGCGGACACATGCGGAAAACCAGAAGCTGCTGGATGCAATTGCAGCGTGCGTGAGAGGAGGAACAGCATGAAGCGTGCAAAATCGATCATGGTGATGGGAACCATGTCCTCTTCCGGAAAGAGTTTCGTCACCGCCGGACTATGCCGAATTTTTCATCAGGACGGCTTCCGAACGGCACCGTTCAAATCCCAGAACATGGCACTCAATTCCTATATCACCAAGGATGGCTATGAAATGGGACGTGCACAGGTGATGCAGGCGGAAGCTGCCGGCATCGCACCCGATGTTCGAATGAACCCGATTTTGCTGAAGCCGACCAGCGAGTGCGGTTCACAAGTCATTGTCAACGGCGAAGTGCTGGACACCATGCGTGCCGCGGAATACTACCGGAGAAAACAGGAGATGATCCCCCAGATCGTCCGTGCCTATGATTCTCTGGCAGCAGAAAATGACATCATTGTGCTGGAGGGCGCCGGCAGTCCGGCGGAAATCAATCTGAAATCCGTGGATATTGTCAACATGGGCATGGCAAACCTCTCCGACTCTCCGGTAATTCTGGTGGGCGATATCGACCGTGGCGGCGTATTTGCCTCTCTGTATGGCACAGTTGCCCTGCTGGAACCGGAGGAGCGCCGGCGAATCCAAGGCATTGTCATCAACAAATTCCGTGGAGATGTGTCCATTCTGGAGAGCGGTCTGCGCATGCTGGAGAACTTGACCGGAATCCCGATCCTCGGTGTTCTGCCTTATGCGCCCATCGATCTGGACGAGGAGGACAGCTTGGCAGAGCGTCTGACACAGCACGGAAAAAAGCAGGGTGCTGCTCTGGACATCGCCGTCATTCGTCTGCCGCACATCTCGAACTTCACGGACTTCGATATATTCGATTCCGTGGAAGCCGTTTCTCTCCGCTATGTCACACATCCGGAAGAGCTTGGCACGCCGGATTGGGTGATTCTTCCCGGCACAAAAAGCACCATGGCAGATCTCCGCTGGATGCGGCAGAATGGCATGGAGGCAAAACTGCTGAAGCTGCACGAAAAGGGCTGTCTTATCACGGGCATCTGTGGCGGATTCCAGATGCTCGGCAAAACCATCTCCGATCCGCATCAGGCAGAGGGTGGCGGTTCTATGCGCGGCATCGGTCTGCTCGCCATGGATACTGTATTCTCCACACAAAAACAGCGCCGGCAGATTCAGGGACAGGTCTGCCAGCTGCCGGAATCTCTCTGTGCGCTCTCCGGCGCAGCAGCCGCCGGCTATGAAATCCACATGGGACAGAGTACTTCCCAAGGCGTGGATGTCCCGCTGCTCCAACTGGATAACGGCGAAACAGACGGCTTGTGTACCAAAGACGGACAGGTGTTCGGCACGTATCTGCATGGTGTTTTCGATGCGCCGGAATTCTTGCAGCCCATTCTGCAAATGCTGCTGCAAAAAAACGGAAATGCTGAAATTACAGCACAGCCAGTTGACCGAGCTGCCTATAAAGAAACGCAGTACAATCGTTTGGCGGAATTGCTGCGGGAGCACCTCGATATTCCGAAAATCTACGATATCCTGAACCAGTGGGAGAGCGCATCATGAAGCGCCTGCGAACGGGATATACCACAGGCTCTTGTGCTGCTGCGGCTTCTCTGGCATCTGTCCTGTGGCAGACCACAGATGTTTGTCCGGAACAAGTCGCATTGGACACACCCGCTGGAATCACGCTGCATCTTCCCATTCAGGAAATCCGCCCGTATCTCTGCGGTGTGCAAAAAGACAGCGGAGATGACCCCGACCAGACCAACGGCTGTCTTGTAACTGCCGAAGTGCAGCTGCACGACACAGACGGTCCTATTCAGTTTCTGGCAGGAGAGGGCATTGGTACAGTCACCCGAAACGGCTTGAAAGTCCCCAAGGGAGAACCGGCGATCAATCCCGTTCCACGTCAGATGATCGAAAAAGCGATTCGCTCGGTCACAGGAACACGTGGCGCTGCGGTTACGATTTCCATTCCAAATGGAGAAGCTCTTGCCTGCAAGACTTTCAACGAACGCCTCGGTGTTGTGGGCGGACTCTCCATTCTCGGCACAACGGGAATTGTCCGCCCCATGAGCGAAGAGGCAGTGCGGGAATCCCTCCGCTTAGAACTCTCCATGTGTCGTGCAGAATACGGCGCAGCCTGTGCACTGGTGACTGGCTATTCCGGAGAAACATATCTCAAACAGACCTATCCCAACTGCGGCGGCATCGTCTTGTGCAGTAACTATCTGGGATATCTGCTGGATTGCGCAGAGGAGATGCAGTTCACACATCTGCTTTTGGCTGGACGCATCGGAAAGCTCATCAAACCAGCTGCCAACATCATGTATCTGCACAGCCACACTGCCGGCGGACAGCGTGAGATTCTCTGCACCCATGCGGCACTTGCCGGCGCATCCAGAGCGCAGGTACAGGAGCTGTACGATTGCCCGACCACCAAGCTGGCGCAGCAGCTTTTGGAACAGTTTCAATTGAGCGATTGCGTCTGGTCGTCCATTGCAGCAGCTGCGCTGGAAAATTGCATCTGGCGCACCCATCGGCAAATCACAACGGGGCTGATTCTGCTGGATGAGTCCGACCACGTTCTCGCAGAAGCCGGAGCAATTCCGGAAATTTTACAGGTATGGAGGCGCCATGGAACAACATGAATTGATTTTGATCGGCGGAGGAAGCGGGGAACCGCAGCATCTTCTTCCGGCAGCCAAAGAAGCTCTGGAATCGGCGGATTTTGTCTTTTCCTCCAAGCGGTTTTTTGCGCTGGTTCCGGCAGAAAAACTGGTCGAAGCCGACCGTATCTCTCAGTGGCTGGAACAGATCCCAGTTCTGTTGCAGCGTGGAACGGTTGCTGTCCTGCTGTCCGGTGACCCGCTGTTGTATAGCTTTTGCCGTACTGTTATCACGAAACATCCGGAATGGCGTCCACGCATCATTCCCGGCATTAGTTCTCTTCAAATGCTGGGGTGCGCATTTGGACTGACCATGGAAGAAGCTGCCATTTGCAGCCTCCACGGCAGAACATGCACCGCCGGACACATTGCCTATACTGTCACACAGCATCCTGTGACATTTTTTCTCTGTGCACCGGACAGCGGACCAAGAGAGATCGCTGCAGCGCTGCTGCAATACCAGTTAGGACAGACTATGCTGTTTGTGGGCGCAAATCTGGGCAGCAATGCCCAGCAGCTTTGGCAGGGAAGCCCTGTGGAATTTCTCGCACAGGAGAATCCTGCGCTGTGCGTGGCAGCCGTTCAAAATCCATCGGCACACGCTATTGTCACACCGGCACTGCTGCCGGATCGTGCATTTTTCCGCAACGAATCCCCTATGACCAAGGGGGAAATCCGTGCCATTGTCCTGCAAAAGCTCCAGCTGTTTCCCGATGCGGTCGTCTGGGACATCGGCGCCGGAACCGGAAGCATTTCCGTGGAATGCGCTCGCATGTGTCCATTTGGAACGGTCTTTGCCGTGGAATATCAGGAAAAGGCGCTGCAAATTCTGGCGCAAAATAAGGCGTATTTCCAGGCGGATGCCATGAAAATCATTGCAGGAAAAGCGGAAGCACAACTGGAACAGCTGCCCGTACCGGACTGCATTTTCATCGGCGGAAGCAAGGGTGAGTTACCACAGCTGCTGCAAAAGATTCGGGAACTGCCCAAAAAGATTCGCCTGGTGATGACCGCTGTGACGCTGGAAACACAGGCACAGGCGTATGCGCTGCTCCAATCATTTCCCCATCTGGAGATGCTGCAAATCACTGTACAGCACCCCAAGGCAGTGGGAGAGTACCACGTGCTTCAAAGCAATTACCCCGTCACCATATTTTCTTGTGATACAAAGGAGGACTAGCCCATGCCAACAGCCGGTACATTTTTTGCCGTGGGAATCGGTGCAGGAGATCCGCTGGACATGACGCTCCGTGCCAGGCAGACGCTGGAGCACGCCGATGCCATTGTCGCCCCTGTAAAAGCAGCGGGTGCTTCCTCGGTCGCCTATGACATTGCAGCACAGGCTGCGGACATCCGGAAAATTCCAGTAATCCATCTGGTGTTTCCCATGCGATATGCCATCGATTATCGCCATCACTTGCAGTCCGGCATTTTGCAGCCGGTCTGTGATTTGCTGGATACCGGAAAAAACGTGGCAATGATCACATTGGGGGATGTTTCTATCTATAGCACCGCTGCCTATGCACGACACGTTCTGACGGAGCAGGGCTATCCCACGGAAGTGATTGCCGGTGTGCCGTCTTTCTGCGCAGCAGCTGCGAAAGCGCAGTGCAGTCTATGCGAGAATCAGGAATCCCTGCTCATCCTCTCCGGCACAGTGACACCGGAAAGCGTGACGCAGGCACTCGCCAAAGCGGACAATGTAGTTTTAATGAAAGCACGGCGGGCACTCCCGTGGCTGCTGCCGCTGCTGGAACAGCGAAACCTGCTGGAAACAACACAGATGTTTTGCAATGTCGGCATGGAACATGAATACATCGGTTCGCCGCATTTTGAGGCAGATTCGTATTTCACAACGCTTTTGATTCAGCAAAGGAGAAAGTAAGTATGGTATATTTTATTGGTGCAGGGGCAGGCGATCCGGAACTTTTGACCATCAAGGGGAAACGGCTGATTGACCACGCAGACGTGATTATTTACGCAGGCTCGCTGGTGAATCCGGCGGTGTTTCAGGACAGGAAACCAGAGGCACAGGTGTACGACAGCGCTGGCATGACACTGGAGGAAGTGCTCGACGTAATGCAGCAGGCGGAAGCTGCCGGAAAAACCACCGTGCGCATTCATACAGGCGACCCATCCATTTACGGTGCCATTCGGGAACAGCTGGATGCGCTGGACGCACTGGGGATTTCTCACGAAGTTGTGCCGGGAGTCAGCTCTTTTCTGGCAGCAGCAGCAGCCATGCAGATGGAGTATACCCTGCCGGAGGTCTCCCAGACTGTCATCCTGACCCGAATGGAAGGACGCACACCAGTTCCGGAAGCCGAACGCATTGAATCTCTTGCCCGACATCAGGCAACCATGGTTCTGTTTCTCTCAGTCAATCGGATTCAGGAGCTGACCGAACGGCTCTGCACCGCCTATCCGCCGGAAACACCTGTCGCCGTTATCTACAAGGCAAGCTGGCCGGAACAGAAAATTGTGATGGGAACACTTGCGGATATTGCGGAGAAAGTGCGGGAAGCAGGCATCCGGAAAACCGCACTGGTCACAGTCGGCAAATTCCTCGGAAGCCAATACGCCTATTCTAAACTTTACGACAAACAGTTCACGCATGAATACCGGAAAGGAGCCGATCAATGAAAATCGCTTATTTCTGGATGACACAAAAAGGACATGAGCTGACATGCCGGCTGCAAAAGGCGATGGGCGGTATTATCGAGCCAAAAGCCGAGTTTCCGAAGACGGTACAGCGTGATTTTCAAGACTGTGATGCGCTGGTATTTGTCATGGCAATGGGGATTGTCGTCCGTACCATTGCACCGCTGATTCGCTCCAAAGATAAAGATCCTGCGGTCATCGTCCTAGACCAAAACGGCACATTTGCCATCAGTCTGCTCTCCGGCCATCTGGGCGGTGCAAACTACCTGACCAAGCGCATTGCCGCTGCCATTCAGGCGCAGCCGGTCATTACCACAGCAACGGATGTGCAGGGCGTGCTCTCTTTCGACGAAGTGGCAAAACAGAACAATCTCTGCATTGAGAACCTGGAGGAGCTGAAGTACATCAGCGGTGCGCTGCTGGACGGAAAGACCATCGATCTCTACTCGGAGATTCCGCTTCAAACGCCATATTTCTGTGCCCTGATCAATGTCACGGAAACGCCCACCGCACCCTATCGGGTTGTGATCTCCTCCAATACCTATCCGCCGGAGGAGGATGTCCACACGCTGTTCCTGCGCCCCAAAAATCTGGCGATCGGCATCGGATGTAAACGTGATACCATTCCGGAACACTTGGAGATTTGCTTTCAGGAATTTTTGCAAACCCATCATCTAAGCCGTCTTTCGGTCACTACAATGGCAACGATCCAGCGAAAAAAACGAGAGCCGGCAATCTTAGCGCTCTGCGAAAAGTATGGATTCCAGCTGGAAATTGTTCCGGACGATGCCATTCGCAACTGCGGGCATATATTCGAGGAATCTGCATTTGTGCAGCAGATCACAGGGCTTCCGGCAGTGGCAGAAGCCTGCAGCTATCTGGCATCAGACTGTGGCGATGCATTGACCGGAAAAGTGCGGTATCCGGGAGTGACTTTTGCAGCATGCAAAAAATCGCTTCCGGCGCTGGTGTTAAAGGAGGATGAGGAAGATGTATAAACTCTATGCCGTTGGATTTGGAACGGGAGATCGTGCGCATATGACAGCGGAAGCGGAATCAGCCATTTTAGATGCAGACCTTGTGGTGGGATATACCACCTACGTCCGCCTGATGCAGCCTCTTTTTCCGGAAAAGGAATTTTTCAGCACTCCCATGCGGAAAGAAATTGATCGCTGCAAGCTCGCCATCCAAGAGGCGAGAAGCGGAAAAACCGTTGCTGTTATTTCCAGCGGTGACAGCGGTATCTACGGAATGGCTGGCGTTCTGCTGGAACTGGCAGAGGCATACGATGATCTGGAAGTGATCGTTGTCCCCGGAATCACCGCCTCTAATGCGGCTGCTGCTGTTCTCGGAGCGCCCTTGATGCACGACTTTGCGACCATCAGCCTCAGCGACTGTATGACACCGCTGGAGCTGATCTACCGCCGTGTTGCTCTGGCAGCGGAGGGGGATTTTGTCATCTGTCTGTATAACCCCCGCTCCAAATCCAGAGCGGATTATCTGGCAAGGGCAGCGGAACTGATTCTCGAACACCGTTCGCCGGATACTCCGGTGGGCATTGTCCGCCATGCCGGACGTGCAGAACAAAAGGCATGGATCACCACCCTTGGCGCGCTGCATCAGGAGTCGGTGGACATGTTCTGTATTGTCATCATCGGAAACTCTCAGACCTACACCAAAAACGGGAAAATGATTACCCCACGTGGCTACCGCATTGCCGGAGGAGAGCAGGCATGACAACAGGATTTTCCGTTGCCGTCATCGCCGGCACCAGCGAGGCGACCGACCTCATCAACGCCATGCCGTCCTCATACCGCATCACAGCATTTGTTGCTACAGAGTACGGCGAGACGATCTTGCAGCACAGCCACTGTACCGTTCAGGTCGGGCGGAAAGATGGAGCTGCATTTTTACAGGCGCTCCAGCCGTTCGATGCAGTGGTGGATGCCTCTCATCCCTTTGCCACAGAGGTAACACGAATTGTCCGCAGCGTGTGTCAGTCCATCGCTCTCCCATATTTTCGGCTGGGACGTCCGGCAGTACACTACACCTATCCCAACATCCGGACGGCGGATTCCAAAGAAAAGGCCGCTACAATACTCTCTGAAACTGCTGGGAATCTGTTGTTTACTACCGGCGCAAACACTCTTTCATTTTACGCCGCAAATGTGTCCGACTTTGAAAAACGTGCGTGGATGCGTGTTCTGGATACACCGGAATCCCACAAAGTTGCAGCTGCCGTTCCGCAGGCACACATTCTCTATGGAATGCCGCCATTTTCTGTACAGGACACGGCACAGCTCATTGAAACCCATCGGATTCAAATGCTGATTTCAAAGGACAGCGGAATACGTGGCGGGCTGCCGGAAAAAATACAGGCGGCAGAACAATTCCAGATTCCAGTTCTGCTGATTCGTTCTCCGGAACACGGGGAAAGTGTTTCGGCAACGCAAATTCTGCACCAACTGGAACAGCTTCGAACGGAAAGGGGCTTTTCATGTTAGAAACCTACCTGCAAAACATCAAACCGCTGGATCAAACTGCCATGCAACAGGCGCAGGCGCAGTGGAACCGCATTGCAAAACCGCTGCACAGCTTGGGCCGGCTGGAGGACATGGTGATCCAGCTTGCCGGAATCACCGGAAGCGCAGCACTTGTGCCACGGAAAAAAGCAGTGCTGATTTTCTGCGCTGACAACGGCATCATTGCGGAAAACGTCACACAATCCGACAACGATGTTACCGCCATTGTCACAGAAAATTTCACCAGGGGAATCACCTCTGTCAATGCGCTGTCCCGTGTCTGCGGTGCGGATGTCTATCCAGTGGATATCGGCATTGCCAGAGATCTGTACTGTTCCGGTCTGGATGTCCGAAAAGTGGCATACGGTACCCGCAATTTTGCCAAAGAGCCGGCAATGACACGAGAAGAAGCAGTACAGGCAATTTGCACCGGAATCCAGCTGGTGAAGGAAAAGAAAGAGGCCGGATACAATCTCATTGCAACCGGCGAAATGGGAATCGGCAACACAACGACCTCCAGCGCTGTGCTTTCCGTCCTGACCCAGACACCGCCGGAACAGCTCACCGGCCGTGGCGCAGGGCTTTCCAGTTCCGGTCTGGCCCACAAAACAGAAGTCATTCAAAACGCTATCGCATCCCGCAAACCGGACAGACACGACATTCTTGATGTATTGTCCAAGGTCGGCGGACTGGACATCTGCGGTATTGCCGGCGCATTTCTAGGCGGTGCCATCTACCGTGTTCCCATTGTCATAGATGGCTTTATCTCGGCAGTGGCAGCAAACTGCGCCGTTGGTCTGGCACCGCTGTGTCGAGATTACCTCTATGCCTCCCACTGCTCCGCCGAGCCGGCGGGAAAGCTAGCACTGGATGCCATTGGCATGCACGCTTATCTGGACTGTAATATGTGTCTGGGCGAAGGAACTGGCGCAGTGATCGGTATGAAGCTGTTCGACTTCGCCCTTGCTGCCTATCAGGAAGCTGCCGGATTTTCCGAGATTCAGCTTGCCAACTACGAGGAACTCTCTTGAAAGGAGATGGCGTGATGCCGTATTCTATGGAATTTATCAAGCCCGCTGAAATTGAGACGCAGAGTTTTGCCATCATCGAGGCAGAGCTTCGCCGGCGAAATGTCTCCTGTCCGGCAAATCAAATGCCCATTCTCCAGCGAGTCATTCACACCTCCGCAGACTTCGATTACATCCAAAATCTAACCTTCTCAGAGAACGCTGTGGAAAAGGCGCTGGATGCTCTGCGAAACGGTGCGGATATCATCACTGATACCAACATGGCGCTGTCCGGCATCAACAAAAAATCACTGCACGCCCTAGGGGGAGAAGCCCATTGCTTTATGTCCGATCCGGATGTTGCAGCGGAAGCAAAAAGACGTGGCATCACACGGGCCATGGTGTCCATGGAAAAGGCAGCACGTCTTTCGTCCGACAATCTGATCTTCGCCATTGGAAATGCGCCTACCGCACTGATTCAGCTGGAGCAATTGATTCGGGAGCACCAGCTTGCACCAAAACTGATTATCGGCGTTCCGGTGGGATTTGTCAATGTGGTGGAGGCGAAAGAACTGATTCTGCAAAGCGGTGTGCCGTGCATCGTTGCAAGAGGAAACAAGGGCGGCAGCAACATCGCCGCTGCCATCTGCAATGCGCTGCTGTACCAGCTGTACCGTGCATAGAGAGGGGAGCATTGCCATGGGACTCATTCACATTTACTGCGGAGACGGAAAGGGAAAGACCACCGCTGCGGTGGGACTTGCCATCCGATATGCCGGTGCAGGCGGTTCCGTCCTGTTCTATCAGTTTATGAAACCGGAGACTTCCAGCGAGCGACCTATTCTCAGCCAGATTCCGCAAATTACGGTGCTGTCCGGCTATACCATTTCCAAGTTCTCATTTCGCATGACAGCCCAAGAAAAGGCAGATGCAGCGGTCGGATACCAGCAGCAGTTCGCAGAAATCGTGCAGCTGGTGCAGCAGAAAAAATACGGCATGCTGATTCTGGACGAGATCATGTCCTGTATCTCCTGTGGATTTTTGCCGCTGAAAACGGTGCTTCAGTTTCTGCAAACAAAACCGCAGGAATTGGAAGTCGTGCTGACCGGCCGCAATCCGGATGCGCAGCTTCTGGAACTTGCGGACTACGTATCCGAAATCTGTAGCCGAAAGCATCCCTACGAACGGGGGATTTCTGCACGAAAGGGGATCGAATTCTAATGCAATTGATTTTGATTCGCCACAGCATCACGGCGGGGAATCTCGAAAAGCGCTACCTCGGCAGACGAACCGACAAATCGCTTTGTCCGGAAGGAGTTGCGCTGGCGCAAAAAAATGCTGCGCTTTTTCGAGCATATCAACCGGACATTCTCTTTTGCAGCCCTATGAAGCGCTGCACAGAAACGGCAGAAATTCTCTTTTCCAAGATGCAGTCCCAGCTTGTCGAAGACCTTGCCGAATGTGATTTCGGCGCATTCGAGGGGAAGAACTATCGGGAATTGTCCGGCGTTCCGGCGTATCAGGCATGGATTGACAGTGGCGGAACGCTGCCGTTTCCGGAGGGAGAATCGCAAGCCTCCTTTACCGCACGCTGCTGTGCTGCCGTGCAGCGAATCGTGCTGCAAAACGCCTTTCAAACTGCTGCAATTGTAGCACACGGCGGAACCTGCATGGCGATTCTCTCCCAGATGGAACAGCAGCATATCCCATATTTTGACTGGCACATTCCTTTTTGCGAGCCGATTTGTTGTGAAATTGTCAGCTTATCGCCACTTCAGCTGAAACTGTGCAATGAAAAAAGCGGATGACTTTGGAGAGTCATCCGCTTTTGTTTGTGCTGTATATTTTGTGAGATGCTGTTATGTTTCCGCAGCCGGATTCTTTTCCGGTTCCATCAGATGAACGATTGCCTTTTCAATGCGGTGCTGACAGACATCCAGAATCCGCACCTGAAACGGACCGACCTGCATTTTCAGCTTTGTGCCGTCTTTCGGAATCTCGCCCAAGCTGCCGATCAGAAAACCGCTGAAAGTTTCGTACTCCTCCTCCGGAAACGCATATTCCAGCGCACGGGAAACATCGTGCAGCGAACAGGAACCACGCACTTTCCAGCAGCGGGAGTCCAGCCGTTCAATCTCCGGTTCCTGACGCAGCATCTCGTCATCATCAAAATCACCTACCAGCTGTTCCACCAAATCCGTTACCGTAATGATTCCGCACATTCCGCCATATTCGTCCAGAACTACTGCAAAGTGATCTGCATGGCGTTTCATCTTGCTGAACAGCTGGTCTGCCTTGAGATTCTCGTGGACAAAATAGGGCGTGTGCACTGCGTGTTCCATGACCGCTTTTTTGTCCCGGCAATTCAGCCGGAAAAAGTCCTTGGCGTTGAGTACGCCAATAATCTGATCCACAGAATCTCCGCACACCGGATAGACTGAGTGTCTGGATTCATGAATGGTCTGCTCCCACTCTGCAACAGTCTCATCCATCCAGAGAATGGAAACCTCTTTCCGGTGCGTGCAGATTTCGCCGACTGTCAAATCGTCAAAAGCGAACACATTTCGAATCATGTCGTTTTCCGAATCGTCAATGGTACCCTTTTTCCGTCCGGCATCCGCCATCAGAAGCAGATCCTCTTCCGTCACGATCTCTTCATCGCTCTCCGGATCAATGCCGCAGAGCCGCAGGATACCGTTGGTGGATTTTGTGAGCAGCCAGACAAGCGGAGCAAAAAGCTTGGCGATGACGGTAATCGGACCAGCCATGGTCAGCGAAAAACGTTCCGCATTTTTCATGGCAATTCGTTTCGGCACCATCTCGCCGAATACAATGGAAAAATAAGAGATCACCAGCGTGACCAGAACCACGGAAATCGTGTTCAGCACAGAGTCGCTCAGACCAATGCCGATCCGCTTCAGTGCGCCGGAGAGAACCGCTGCAAAGCTATCCGAAGCAAATGCAGCGCCCAGAAATCCGGAGAGCGTGATGGCAACCTGAATCGTCGCCAAAAAGCCTGAGGAATTCTGCGTCATCTTGAGGAGCCACTTGGCACGCTTGTTGCCGCGCTCCACTTCTTTTTCCAGCTTCGTCTCGTTCACGGAGATTACGGCGATCTCTGTTCCGGCAAAGATGGCATTCAGGGCAATCAAAAAAATCTGTAACAATACTAACCAAACCATTTTGGAATGAAACTCCTTCTCGTCAAATCAGAAAAATTCGAATCGTAAACACAAAAAGACATAGCTAACACCGCAGCCGGCGCATACTATGCCTATCATTCCAAAAGATCCATCGTATATGATACCCAGCAGTATCCGTGTCGCTGTCATCGGCGGCATCCATGCAAATCTCACACTCCTGCTCTTCTGCAAAAGCCTTATACTACGCTTTCGCTTGCTGCAATTATTATAGCGGATTTTCGTCCCATTGTCAAGCATCACTTTTGGAAAAAACGTCGGGTATTGACCAGCTATCGAAATCCCGTGAAAAAAATTCTGCATTTTTTCAAAAAAGGCTTGCATTGTGACGTGAAATGTGCTATAATTCCATTGTGAGGTTGAATAAATATTGGTCAACTTTACGATTTCTGTCAACTAGCATATTTCATATGCTTTTCTCATACATTCAGATAGGAATCACAATTCAAAAAGACAGGAGCGAAAACAGATGATCACAAAGAATATTGCACTTGCCGGTCATGCCGGAACTGGAAAAACCACGCTGATGGAGGCGCTGCTCTATCAAGGAGGACAAATCGAACGCATGGGAAGCGTTGCAGCAGGGAACACTGTTTCCGACTATACCGCAGAGGAAATGAAACGCCACTCTTCCATTTACACAGCCACAGGCCACATCCTGCAAAACGGACAGAAGATCAATCTGCTGGATACCCCCGGCATGTTCGATTTTGCAGGCAGTATGGTGCAGGGCATTTCTGCTGCGGATTGTGTTCTGATTACAGTTTCCGGAAAATCCGGCGTTCGTGTAGGGACAAAGAAGGCGTATCGGGCGGCAGAAGGAAAACCCCGGATGTTTGTTGTCACCAAGCTGGACGACGAGAACGCCAATTTCTATAATGTGCTGACTGATTTGAAGTCTACGTTTGGCCCGACGGTGTGCCCTGTGGTCGTTCCCGTCATTGTTGATCGCAAGGTGGACTCCTACATCAACCTTATTGAGATGAAAGCGTACCGCTATAACCAGAACGGAAAGGCAGAGGAAATCCCTATGCCCACTGCAGAGCTCTCCGAGAAGCTAAGCTATCGGGTAGACGGTTTGATTCAGGCATTCTCCGAGGCAGTTGCGGAAACTGACGAGGAACTCTTTGAAAAATTCTTCTCCGGCGAGGAGTTCTCCCAGAAAGAGCGAGTGGACGGTATCCACAAGGGCATGAAAGACGGCACCATCACACCGGTTGCCTGCGTTTCCGCACAGAATATGGAGGGCATTGACCTACTCTGCAAAGAGCTGGAACTTCTGGTTCCGACCGTTGGAGAAACCGACGAGATTCCGGCAGAAACCGCATCCGGCGAACTGACCGTTCTGCATCCCGCTGCCGGAGAACCCGTCTGCGCACAGGTTTACCAGACACTCTCCGACCCGTTTGTGGGAAAACTGTCCATGCTGCGTGTGGTTTCCGGAACACTGAAAGCCGGAGCGGAACTGGTGAATGCTGCCACCGGCTCCGTTGAAAAAATCGGTAAGCTCTTCTTCCTCTGCGGAAAGAAGCAGCAGGAAACCGACTGTGCCGAGGCAGGCGACCTTGTTGCAACCACCAAACTCTCTGCAAGCACTGGCGACACACTCTGTGCCAATAGCCGTGTGGTAAATCTGCCACGTGCAAGCTTCCCGAAGTCCTGCTATTCCATGGCAGTGCGTCCGGCAGCAAGAGGGGATGAGGCAAAGGTTGCCGGAGCAATTCAGAAGCTTCTGGAGGAAGATCAGACCCTCTCTTATGAACAGAATCCGCTGACCAAAGAGATGATGCTGTCCGGACTGGGCGAACAGCATCTGGCAGCAGTGGTTTCCCAGCTGAAAAACGACTTCGGTGTGGAGGTTGTCCTCTCCGTGCCCAAAATCGCCTATCGGGAAACCATCCGAAAGAAAGTCAAAGTACAGGGCAGACACAAGAAGCAGTCCGGCGGTCACGGACAGTACGGCGACGTTTGGATCGAATTTGAACCGTATCCCTCTGACGAACTGGTCTTTGAAGAAAAGGTGTTCGGCGGTGCCGTTCCGAAAAACTTCTTCCCGGCAGTGGAAAAGGGATTGCAGGAGTCTGTGGCCAAGGGTGTTCTGGCGGGATTCCCTGTGGTCGGCGTCAAGGCAATTCTGGTGGACGGTTCCTATCATCCGGTAGATTCCTCCGAAATGGCGTTCAAGACAGCAGCTTCCATTGCCTACAAAGAGGGCATGAAGCAGGCAGAACCGACACTGCTGGAACCCATCGGCAGTTTGGAGGTATCCATCCCCGACGACAACACCGGCGACATCATGGGCGACCTGAACAAGCGCCGGGGCAGAGTTCTCGGTATGAATCCGTCTGACGAAGACGGCATGACTACCATTCTGGCAGAAGTTCCGCTGCGTGAAATGGCAGACTTTGCAATGCAGCTGCGCCAGATGACACAGGGCGAGGGGGTATTTACCCTTACCCCCGTCCGCTATGAGCAGCTCCCTGCCAACCTCATGACCGAAGTCATTGCCGCTGCATCGGAATAATCTGCATTGAAATACGCTCAGTTTCTCTCCAAAATATAAAAGGTCGGCTGTTCCTATTCTGGAACGGCCGGCCTTTTTCGGTTATTCAGCTTTCTTCTTTTTTTTCTTTGCCGGTTTTTTCACAGGCGTTTTCCAGTCCTCGGGTTCCACCGGAAGCACATCTTCAAACATTGCGTAGAACTTCATGGGAATGAACCGATCCATGTGGCATTTGCCAAAGAACCACTTGCGGTATTCGCACTGCTTGATAATATCCTCGAAAAACGTGTGAATTTCCAGACGCTGCTGCATGTCCACACCCAAACAGTCCTTCAGAGAAGCAGGCGGCTCGTGTGTGATAATGTAATCCACCTTTGCATCGTGCAAATTTAGATTGTGAATGGCACGGCGAATCTCGCTGTGCGTGGGCTGTTCCCGCTGCCACCAGTTGCGGGTGCCCTGCCGGAATTCGAAATCCTGACTGTGCCCGCCGCCAAATGCAAAAAATGTGCGGTCATCAATGGTGAAGATCTCCCCACGCATCATGTGGAAAATATTCGGTGCAATGAGATGCGCCATACCGCCACGCCATCGAACAGTGCGGAAACGATGTTCCAGAATGTCGAAATTCTCGTGACAGCCGTCCACGAAAGCAATGGTAAATGGCTTCTCCCGCAGCTTCCGCAGTGCCATTTGCTCCTGACGGGAGCCGTCCCAGATAAATCCAAAATCTCCGCAGACGATGAGCACATCGCCCGCTTTCATTTTTTTGAACACAGGATCCTTAAACCGTGACAGATCGCCGTGCATATCTCCTGTAATATATACCAAAAGAGAAACCTCCTTATCATCCTTAACTATGTTTCACAGAAACCTATGAAATCTCTTGTTTGCAGTGCCTATAAAGTTATTTTATCACATTCTTAGAAAAAGGTAAATATAATTTTAGAAAAAGTCTTTTCGAATCGAAAATTTTTTGCTATAATAGTATGTGGGATTGTTTTTACTTTCACTATAAAAGAATTTTGAGGAGGGACTGCACTTGATGCGCCTATTCCATTTGACAAAAAGAACCTTTGCAAGAGTTGTTTCCTGTTTGATTGCCGGTGTTCTGCTGCTCTCCGAGTCTGCACTGTGCACCAATGCGTATACTTTTACCCCCGACATCACGCTGCATAGTGCAGCAGCCATTTTGTACAATCAGGATACCGAACAGATCCTGTATGAAAAGAATGCCGATCAGCAGCAGGCTGCCGGACATCTGACGCAGATCATGACTGCAATTGTCGTCATGGAAGCCTGTTCTGATCTCGACGGCACCAAGATCACCGTGAACAATGAGCTGTATGCCCCGCTCTATGCATATGAATATGCCGACGATCTCCGCTACGCCGATATTTACAACGGCGATGTGCTGAGTGTGCGGGAGTTGCTGTACGCCCTGATGCTGACATCCTCCTGTGAGTCTGCGCTGGTTTTGGCGGACTATTTCGGCGACGGAGAGATCAACACGTTCGTGCAGGAGATGAATGACAAAGCTGCGGAGATCGGCTGTACCGCAACGACATTCACCAATCCCACCGGTCTTTACGACAGCAGACAACTGACAACTGCACGGGACATGCTGCTCATCACCAATTATGCGCTGCAAATCGATGAGTTCGAAGAAATCGCAACTGCCGTCACATTTTCGCCCAGCATCTCGAACGCCACCAACCATCCGGATGCTTCCGCTTGGACATGGACACAGGCAAACGCCATGACACAGGAGACCAGCAATTATTACTACAAGGGTTCCAAAGGCATCAAAACCGGCAACCTTACCAAAACCGGACGGAGCATTATCACAGAGGCAACGCAGGAGGGCAACTCCTATCTGGTCATCCTCCTGAATGCGCCGTTTGTGGACGAGAACGACGAGCTGACCTATTATCACATCGAAGATGCCACCAATCTGCTGAACTGGGCATTTCAAAGTCTGTCCTATGTCACATTGCTGGAAAAGGACGAAGAGATTGCCGAGGTTCCTGTGATGAACTCTGATGGAAACACCTATGTTCTGGTACATCCCAAGGAAAACTGTGTGCTGCTCTGGTGCAGCGATGTGGACACAACAGCGGTACAAAAAACCATTCAGCTGGAGAAAAATGTTCAGGCACCGGTCAAGGCAGGGGAGCAGCTGGGCACAATGGAACTGAAATTCTCCGGCGAGGTTATCGCCACAGTACCGCTTGTTGCCGTCAGCAATATAGACCGCTCGTTCTCCAAGTTTAACGCCTACGCCCTGCAAAACTTCCCGCACTCCCCGTGGTTTCGCTACGGACTGATTGGCGGAAGTGTTTTGACTGTGCTATACATCGCCCTGTGCATCTATGCCTCCTACCGTGCAAAACGCAGTGTCCGGCCGGAAGACCCCATTCATCTGATTCCCCACGTCACGGAGTTCGAAGCACCGAAAAAACAGCAGAACTGGAAGCGCTCGGAAACGGTCTTTTATCATGGTCCGGAGTCCCACGAGTCTGCATCAGCCGAAAAACCGGAATCGGAAAAAGAAACCACAGGTCCCCGCCATTGATTTAAGGAGATGGGCATTTGAAAATCGCAGTCGCACAGACAGAAATTCGGCAAGACGATCCTGCATATAATCTGCAAAAAGCAGAACGCTGGATTGCCGAAGCAGCCTTCAATCAGGCGGAACTGATCTTGTTCCCGGAGATGAGCTTTACCGGATTTTCCAACCACTTGCAACTTCAGTTTGCAGCAGCAGAAACCATCTTCCAACGAATGCAAACGGCAGCCAAGCAGCACCGTATCCACATTGGATTCGGCTGGACTTCCGCTGAATCTGACGGCAGAGGAAAAAACCACTACACCATTCTAACCCCAGACGGCGAATCCTGTTTGGACTACACCAAAATCCACCCGTTCTCCTATTGTCAGGAAGACCGCTTTTTCCAAAAAGGAACACAGCTGGCACACGCTACGATCTCTGGCATTCCTGTCAGCGTCCTGATCTGCTATGACCTGCGGTTCCCGGAGGTGTTCCGCATTGCTGCCCGAAGCGCTGCACTGATTTTCGTGCCGGCAAACTGGCTCTCCCGCCGAAGCCGCCACTGGCAGATCCTTCTGCAAGCACGTGCTATTGAAAATCAAGTCTACCTGCTGGGTGTTAACTGTGTTGGGACACAGGGTGACTTGCAGTTTGTAGGCGGCAGTCAGCTTGTAGACCCGGAGGGAACTGTGCGTCTGGACTGCGGCTCTGCGGAACAGCTGGCGTATGTCACTGTGGACAGCGACGTCGCCGAATTCCGGCAGGCGTTCCCGACCTATCGGGACAGCCAGACCGCACTGTATGCCGATCTATATCAAACCGTGCGAAACAATCACTGACAGAAAAAGCGGTGGAAAACCGATTCCGTTCGGATTCTCCATCGCTTTTCTTGTACCATGTGATATCAAACGCAATTATTCCTGTGCTGCGTCTTTTTCATAAGCGACTTCCTTGGCCTTCAAAAAGAACGCATGGATTTCCGGATACTTGTCGGCGATGCGCATGGGCTTGATCTTAGTGTCGGTAAAGCAATGAGAGGACGTTGCCACTGCGCAGAGCTTTCCGGTTTCTACACAATAGATATCATAGCGGAGTTCCAGCTTAAAACCGTTGTACTTCGTGATATAAGAGTACACTGCGAGATGCTCGCCAAAGTGCAGCGAATTCTTATAGGTGCAGGAGACACCCAGAACCGGCAGCATCAGCCCCTGATCCTCCATCTCCTGATATCCCACGCCGATCTTTCCCATAAAGTCCACACGTGCCTCTTCTGTCATATGAATGTAATTGGAATGATTGACAATGTCCATGCGGTCGGTTTCGTGATAGAAAACCATTCGTGTATACGGTGTAATCTGCATCTTCTGTACTCCTTTTCTATGCGCCGATTTCTTTTCTAATAGCATAGCATATTTTTTGAATAAATGCCACCTGTTTTTGTGGACATTCTGTAAAAAGCATTTTTGCACTTGGAGATGAACGAATTATGACTCTCACATTTTCCATTCCTGATACCGTTTGCGCCATCATCCAGCGCCTAGAATCCCATGGCTATGAGGCGTATGCTGTAGGCGGATGTGTGCGTGACATGCTCTGCGGGCGCACACCGCACGACTGGGATCTCTGCACCAGCGCACTGCCGCAAGAGATCTGTACGTGTTTCTCGGATCATCCGCTTATCACCGCTGGCGAAAAGCATGGGACAATTGCAGTGCTGTGGGACAGCGTGTCATATGAAATCACAACATACCGTATTGACGGCACCTATGCTGACGGGCGCCATCCGGAGCAGGTATACTTTGTGCGAAGTCTGAGGGAGGACTTGCGCCGGCGTGATTTTACCATTAACGCCATGGCATACCATCCCCAGCATGGGCTGGTGGACTTATACCACGGCGCAGCGGATTTGCAGCAAAAGATAATCCGCTGCGTTGGAAAACCGGAACAGCGTTTCCGTGAGGATGCGCTCCGCATTCTGCGGGGCCTTCGCTTTGCTGCGGTCTATGCTATGCAGCTGGATCCGGAGACGGCACGGGCTTCGCATCTTCTCGCCCCCACACTGCGCCAGATTTCTGTAGAGCGTATTGCTTCAGAGTGTTGTAAGCTGCTGGCTGCACCTGACCCGACAGTGATTCTTCGAGCGTTTTCTGATGTTTGGATGCTGCTGTTTCCGGAATTGGAATCTGTGCCGTGGGAACAAGCGCTATCTCGAATAAAAGCCGTTCCGGCGGAATGTGTTCTGCGCTGGGCAGCCTGTCTTTACGACATTCCCAGCAAAACCGCACGAAACATGCTTCTGCGTCTTCACATGGAGCGGAAACAAATCCAGGAGATTACCGCATTGCTTCAGCTGCGAAACACACCCATTCCGGAGATGGCGCGTGATATGCGCTGCATGCTGCTCACAACAAAGCCATCCCTGCTGCAAAAACACATCCTGTTATGGGCAGCAGATCAGCACATTCCTAAGGCACAGTCGCAGCGGGCGAAGCAGTGCCTGACAGAAATCCTCGCCAGCCCCATCTGCTTTCGTCTGAAAGATTTGGCAGTCAACGGCGCTGATCTTCTTGAGATCGGCATCAAAAAAGGACCACGCATCGGCGTGATCCTTCATACGCTGCTGCAAATGACCGCAGCGGAAATTCTTCCCAATCAGAGAGAGTTGCTTTTGCAGGAAGCGAAGGTATTATCGGTTAAGCCTCTGCCACTTCCGGAAATACAGCCTCTTCAAGCGCATCCGCTTCGTCCGATTCCTCCGGACGGCCAAGTTCCAGATAGTAATGATTCAGATAATCGTGATAGGACTCCTGAAATTCCTCATCATTCTTCTTGAGTTTGTACAGATACTTGTGAATGTTCTTCTGCTCATCGATCTCGATCAGAACGCCGGCAATGTTGGAACAGTGATCGGAAATCCGCTCGATGTTGGTCAGCAGATCCTGATAGATGTAACCCAGCTCTACGGTGCAGGCATCGTTTTGCAGACGCTTGATGTGACGGTTCTTCAGCTCCACATTCAGCGTATCTACCACTTCTTCCAGCGGTTCTACCTGATGTGCAATGGCAAGGTCATCATTTTCAAATGCCTGAAACGCCAGATTCAAGGTTTGCAGCAGTGCGTCGGAGATAACGTGCAGTTCTCTGGCAGCATCTCCGGAGAAATGAATGCCCTTTTTGTGCAGCTCACAGGAGGACTCCATGATGTTAAACGCATGATCTCCGATTCGCTCAAAATTACCGATACAGTGCAGCATCTTGGAAACCGTGCGGTTGTCGTTCGAGGCGATGCTGTGCTTGCTGATGCGTACCAGATAGGCGTTCAGCTTGTCCTCATACTTGTCGATCTTCTCCTCGTTTTTTCGAATCTGTTCCTCCAGATCCTCGTCATAATGGAAGAGAATGTCAATGGCAAGCTGTATGGTTTTCTTCGAAAGCTCTGCCATCTCTACAGTGACACCGTGACATGCTTCGATTGCAACTGCCGGTGTTGCGAGAAGACGCTCATCCAGAATGATTTTCTTCTCCTGTACTTCCTTTTCTTTTTTGCTGTCACGAATCAGCAGGTACGCCATCTTTTCCAGCTGCTTGGTAAAGGGAAGAAGCAGCGCAGTTGTCACAATGTTGAATATCGTGTGTACCAGCGCCACGCCTGCCGGATCAATGGCAGTTGCCACAAATCCAAATTGGAAAATCCAGTGCAGAAGATAGAACACCGGCAGAATGATCAGAGTACCGATACAGTTAAAGCAGATATGCACTGCTGCAACACGCTTTGCATTCTTGTTCACGCCGATGCTGGACATCAGTGCTGTGACACAGGTACCAATGTTCTGTCCCATGATGATGGGGATTGCCATGCCGTATGTCACCTGTCCGGTCAAAGACAGCGCCTGTAAAATGCCCACAGAAGCAGCGGAACTCTGGATAACACCGGTAAAAACCGCACCGACCAAAACGCCCATCAGCGGATTCCGGAATGCTGTCAGCAGGCTGGAAAACTGTTCCGATTCTGCCAGCGGACTAACGGAATCGCTCATCAGCGTCATGCCAGTCATCAGCACGGAAAAGCCTACCATGATGCGTCCGATGTCTTTCGTCCGATTGTGCTTCGCTGTCATAATCATGACTACACCCACCAGCGCAATGATGGGGGAGAAGGACTCCGGTTTCAGCATGCGCAGGAAGATGTTGTCGCTCTCGATTCCCGAAAGACTGAGAATCCACGCAGTCAATGTGGTTCCAATGTTGGAGCCCATCAGAACGCCAATGGTCTGGCTCAGCTGCATGATGCCGGAGTTGACCAGCCCTACAAGCATGACCGTCAGTGCAGAGGAGGACTGAATGGCAATGGTGATGCCCATCCCGAGTAAAAGGCTTTTGAACTTGTTGGAAGTCATCTTTTTCAGAATGACTTCCAGCTTGCTGCCCGCAAGCTTTTCCAGGCCGGACGACATGACATTCATTCCGTACAGGAAGAACGCCAGACCGCCCAACAGGGTAATGACAGAAAAGATATCCATAACTTTCTCTCCTTATTTCAGGGAATTGGCGCAAAAAAGCGCAGACCAAGCCCCCGATTGATAGCATTATTATAGGGTCACCGTGTAAATTCTGAACGCATCGTTTGTAAAATCCACGTAAAATATTCCCGATTCCTGTCGACTCTGTCTGTTCCGCTGCTGTTTGCTGCACCCTGATTTTTTGGGTTTCCCCGCACTATTTTTTTCATCGCCTATTGCATTTCCTGCCGTTTTCAGGTATAATATAGAGGATAGGCAAATCGAATTCTTGATTTGAAGTGGAGAACGATATGAAAAAGTGGCACATTCATCAGGCAGATGAAAACATTGCGAAAAAAATTGCGCAGGGCAGCGACTTGTCCTACCTCTGCGCACAGGTACTGTCTGCACGCGGTATTCGGGACATGCAGAGCGCATCGGATTTTTTTCAGTGTGAGAAGCTGGAAGATCCGTTTCGAATGGCAGACATGCAGGACGCTGTGGACTGCCTGAACCAAGCCATTGCAGACGGAACCCGCATCTGTATCTATGGCGACTATGACTGCGATGGTGTGACCTCCACCGTCATGCTGTACTCCTATCTCTTCGAAATGGGAGCAAATGTTACATACCGCATCCCGGAACGTGAGGAGGGCTACGGATTGAACCCAAACGCCGTTCAGGAGATGAAGGACGCTGGCGTGGAACTCATTGTTACTGTGGACAATGGCATCACTGCAATCCGGGAGGCAGAGCTGATCCAATCTCTCGGTATGCGGCTTCTGGTGACAGACCATCACCAGCCGCTCTCGGAGCTGCCGGAGGCGGAAGCAGTCGTAGACCCGCACCGCCTGGATGAAACAGCGGCGTTCCGCAACCTGTGCGGTGCAGGCGTTGTCTTAAAGCTTATCATCGCTATGGAGGGCGGCGACGACACTATTGCAATGGAACAGTACGGCGATCTTGCCGCCATTGCGACAGTCGCCGATGTGGTGGAACTCGCCGGAGAAAATCGGTGGATCGTTCAGCAGGGACTGCGGCTTCTTGCCAACACAGAGCGTCCAGGACTGCTGGCGCTGATGGAAAAGAGCGGGATTCTGGGCAAACCGTTCAGTTCCACCACCATTGCATTTTCTCTTGCGCCACGTATCAACGCATCGGGGCGTTTCGGTTCTCCGCTGACAGCGGTGAAGCTCCTGCTGTGCGAAGATCCGGAAGAGGCTGCGGAGTTGGCAGAAGAGCTAGACCGCCGGAATCAGGCACGCAAAGAGGAGGAAGCTGAAATTCTCCAGCAGATCGCTGCACAGGTACAGGAGCATCCGGAATTGCTGCAGCAGCGTGTTCTGGTATTCGCCGGCGAAAACTGGCACCACGGCGTCATCGGTATCGCTGCCTCTCGGCTACAGGAGCGATTCGGCAAGCCGACCATTCTGGTCACCATTGAAGAAGGAACCGCCCGTGGTTCCATGCGTTCATTCGGAGCGTTTTCCGCATTCCGCTGCCTACAGGCATGTGAATCGGTACTCTTGCGGTACGGCGGACATCCCGGCGCCGGCGGATTTTCGTTGCCTTCAGATCAGGTGGAAACTTTTCAGGAAATGGTACAGTCTTACGCCAGGGAGAGTTTTCCGGTAATGCCGGAGTTTACGCTGGAAGCCGATAAACTGCTTTTGCCGGAAGAACTGACGCTGGAGAATATTGCTTCGCTTTCCGTCTTAGCGCCATTCGGCGAGGGAAACAGCGTGCCGGTTTTTGCCGTCTGCCACGCTGTGCTCCAGCAGCTTCTGCCGCTTTCCAACGGCGTTCACACCAAACTCCGTGTCACGTATGGCACCATGGCAATGGACTTGCTGCTGTTCCGGACAAGACCGGAGGAGGTGCAGCTTCAGCCGGGCGATGCCTGCGACTTCCTGATTACCGCAGAAGTCACATCGTATCAGGGGAGCAACCGGATTTCCGCCATTGTCAAGGACTACCGGAAGAGCGGAACGCCGCAGGCGAAATATCTCGCCGCCAAAAACACCTATGCGCAGTTCTGCCGGCAGGAACCGCTGCGTCCGGCATTCTATCCGGCGATCACGCCAGTGCGTGAAGAACTGATTCAAATTTATCAGAGAATCCCGCTGACTGGAATTGCCATAGACACACTGTTTTTCCAATTGCAGGCGATGCCGCAAATGAACTACTGTAAACTCCGGCTGGCGCTGGACGTTTTCTCAGAACTGGGATTGATACAGCAGGATGTTTGGCTGGAGCAGATCGTTCGGCTTCCCGTAAAGAGCCACGTCGATTTGCAGTCCTCCAAACTGCTGCAAGGGATACAACAAAAAGGAGCGATGTTACGATGAAAAACGAAGTGCAGTCCGGAGAAGAATTTCCGGAAAAAAGATGTACCCAGAAGCCGGTCGCAATCTCTGACTTGACCCACAAGATCTTAGAAACAGACAAGCAGTACGATTTGAGCAAGATCGTATCTGCCTATCAGTTCGCCAAGCAGGCACACGGCTCTCAAACACGTTCCTCTGGTGAACCGTATATCATCCATCCGCTGTCGGTGGCGATGATCCTGGTAGATCTTGGCATGGACACCGATACGATCTGCGTCGGTCTGCTTCATGATGTGGTAGAGGATACCGAGTACACGCTGGACGACATCCGGAAAAAATTTGGGCAGGATGTGGCAGTTCTGGTGGACGGCGTTACAAAACTGAACCGTATTCCCATCTTTGACAAGGAACAGCAGCAGGCAGAGAATGTGCGAAAAATCCTCCTTGCCATGTCCCATGACATTCGTGTGATGATTATCAAGCTGGCAGACCGCATTCACAACATGCGCACGCTCTGCTTCCTGCCTCCCGCCAAACAGCGCCGAATTGCGCTGGAAACCATGAATGTTTATGCGCCCATTGCACACCGTCTCGGAATCCGTACCGTCAAAGAAGAGCTGGAAGACCTGTCGTTCTATTATCTGGACTCCTTTGCCTATGCGGAAATTGAACACATCATGGAGATCAAAAAGGACGAGCGTGAGGCGTTTATCGGCTCCATCAAAGAGCGTATCCGGAAGCGTCTGGCGCAGGAGCACTTTGCCAAGGAACCGATTATTGAGGGACGTGTCAAGAGCATCTACGGCATCTATAAAAAGGTGTATATGGGGCACAAGAGTATGGATCAGATTTTCGATAAGTACGCTGTGCGTGTGATCGTTTCGACTGTCGCCGAATGTTATATGGTTCTGGGTATTGTGCACGATATGTTCCGTCCGCTGCCGAACCGCTTCAAGGATTATATTTCCACGCCAAAGTCCAACATGTACCAGTCTCTGCATACCACCGTTCTTGGCAGAGAGAGTATTCCTTTCGAAATCCAGATTCGCACATGGGATATGCACGTTTCCGCAGAATACGGTATCGCTGCCCATTGGAAGTACAAGGAAGGCATTCAGGGCAAAGATAAAATGGAAGAACGTCTGGCGTGGGTGCGTAAGGTTATTGAAGCACAGCAGACCTCTGACGACGTGGAAGAGATCGTCCGTGCCATCAAGAATGACCTCTCGCCGGAGGATATCGTGGTTATGACACCACGGGGCGATTCCATTTCTCTGCCGGTTGGCTCTACCGTCATTGACTTCGCCTACCGCATCCACACGCAGATCGGACACAAGACCATTGGCGGTAAAGTGGACGGTAAAATGGTTCCGCTGGACTACGAATTGAAAACCGGCGAAATCTGCGAAGTGCTCACCAGTAAAGACCCCAACAAAGGCCCGAACCGTGCCTGGCTGGGCATTGTCAAGACCAACGAGGCAAAGTCCAAGATTCGCTCGTGGTTTAAGAAGGAATGTCGGGAGGAAAATATCACCACCGGCAGAGCAAGCTTGGAGCAGGAGTTCAAGCGCTGTCATATCAATCTGCCGGAATCTGAGTGGGCGGAATTTCTCGCCGATGACCTCAAGCGCCACAACTGCGACACCGTAGAGGATTTCTATGCTTCCATCGGATACGGCGGTATCACACTTTCCAAGATCATGCCGCGTCTGAAAGAGGTTTACGTCAAGACGCACGGTGCTGATGAAGAAAAGGAAAGTGCCGTCACCGTTCCCACCAAAGAGCTGTCGCCGCAGAAGAAAAGCTGTATCATTCTGGACAAGATCAACGACTGCGCTTTCAAGTTCTCCCAGTGCTGCAACCCGCTCCCCGGAGAGGAAATCGTGGGCTTCGTGACAAGAGGACACGGCATCTCGGTGCACTCTGTAAATTGCGTCAATTATCAGGCTGCTTTGAAGCGCAACGATCCGGAAGAGATGGCACGCTGGCTGCCGGTGCGCTGGTCGGAGAACACCTCTACCGCATTGATTCCCACCAGCATTGAGGTCGTCGCCTCTGACCGTGTGGGTCTGGTCTTTGACATCACAAAAATTCTCTCAGAATCCCATATTCTCATCGTTCACTCGTCCTCCCGCAACCTGCGCAACGGCAATGCGATCTTTGAAGCCAGTGTTCAGGTAGCAGGGGCAGACCAGCTGAAATCCATTATGGATAAGCTGCGCAAGATTCAGGGCGTAATCTCTGTGGAACGTGCAAAAAAGTAAGGAGGAACTGCCATGGAATATCTCAGTCTGATGCTTGGCTCTCTTGCCACCAACTGTTATCTTTTGAAATTGGGCGACGGAAAATGCGTCATCGTTGACATTGGAGAGGGTGCGCCGGTACTCCTGCGCCGTCTGGAAACTGAAAAGCTGACACCATGTGCCATTCTGCTGACGCACGGTCACTTCGACCACATTGCCGGCGTGGAACAGGTGCGGGAAAAGTTTCAGATCCCCGTCTACCTCCATGCGCTGGATGTTCCGATGCTCTCGGACAGAAACGCCAATCTGGCATACTGGATTTCAGACAGTCCGTTTCAGGCAGTGCAGGCGTGGCAGACCGTTGCGGATGGACAAACACTCACCATTGCGCAAAAAGATTTTACCCTCATTCACACACCGGGGCATACACCAGGAAGCGTCTGCTGGAAATGCGAGGATCTGCTGCTGACGGGGGACACGCTGTTCCATATGTCACGTGGCAGAACGGATTTTCCCGGCGGAAGCGATGCCCAGATGCTGGAATCTTTCCGAAAACTCAAGGCGCTGGAGGGGGATTACCGTATACTGCCGGGACACAACGAGGAATCCACGCTCTCCTTTGAAAAAGAACACAATCCAACCATGCGAGGTCTTTAACACATGCCAATTGAAGAAACAAAAACACCAAAACCATTTCCCATCGTCTTTTCCGGACACACCCTGAAATATGAGATCGAGTGCATCTGTAAAATCTTTCTGCCGATTCGGAAATTCACATTTTCCTACGATACAACGGAACTGCCAGCTGATGCAGAAGAGGGGGCTGTTCTCACCTTGGAACAGCTGGAATCCTCCACACGTTTCTACGTCCAGGTTTGGTATCTGGGACAGAAACTGGAACAGACGCAGGACTTTCCTCCATGTTTTCCGGAATCGGAGAAGCAGCTCTGCGAGTATCGCTTCAGCGCCATACTGTTTCGGCTTCTAGAACAGATCACGGACATTCATCCGGCGTGGGGACTGCTAACCGGCATCCGCCCCGTTAAAAAGGTACAGCCTCTACTGGAACAGGGGCTTTCGAAAGAGGAAGTCTGTCAGAAGCTCCACGAGAAATACTGGATCTCACCGGAAAAGCTCTCGCTGGTCTATGACACTGCGCTAGTACAACAGCCGTTGCTGGCAAATACGCCGAAGCATGGAATCAGCCTGTACCTCTCTATTCCATTCTGTCCCACACGGTGCAGCTATTGTTCGTTTGTGTCCCACTCCATCGCACAGGCACACCAGCTGATTCCCGGCTATCTGGAAAAGCTCTGCGAAGAATTAAAGCTTTGGGGACAGCTGGTACGGGAACAGGGATTGCTGGTAGATACAGTCTATTTCGGCGGAGGTACGCCGACCTCTCTGACTGCACCGCAATTGGCACAGGTACTCACAGCAGTACAAGAGAATTTTGACCTCTCTCATCTGCGGGAGTACTGCGTAGAAGCGGGCAGACCGGATACCATAACACCAGAGAAACTGAAAACATTGAAGCAATTCGGGGTAGGCCGCATTTCTGTCAATCCGCAGACCATGCAGGACAGCGTTCTGGAAACCATCGGCAGAAAGCACACCACGGTGCAGACCATTGAGGCGTTCCGTATGGCCCGGGAAGCCGGATTTGATAATATCAACATGGATTTGATTGCCGGATTGCCCGGAGATACACCGGAGGGATTCCACAATACCTTGGAGCAGATTCTTGCGTTAAATCCGGACAGCATTACGGTGCACGCCCTGACTCTGAAACGTGCAGCAAATCTCTTTGCAGAGGGGGAGAGTCAGGTGCACAATCCGGTGGAACAAATGGTGCAGGAGAGTATGCGGCTGCTGCCGGAGCACGGCTATGCCCCGTACTATATGTACCGGCAGAAGAATACGATCGACAATCAGGAAAACGTAGGCTATGCCCGTGCCGGAAAGGAGTCCCTGTATAACATCCTGATTATGGACGAGAGCCAGTCGATTTTCGGTGCCGGATGCGGAGCCTCTACCAAACTGGTAGAACCCTGCGGAAAAATCACACGAATCCATAACTATAAATTCCCCTATGAATACATCCGGCAGTTTGACCAGCTTATGGAAAAGAAACAGCAGGTGCGGGAAATCTGCGAACGAATTCGGGAACAGGAAGAGGCGTAAAAATGAGTTTGATTTGCATCCAGGATCAAGATGAATATTACCAAAACGGAACCTTTGCATCTGTTTTATTTCAGCGTCAGATTCCCATTCACATTGACCCAGAGGTAGATATGGCATATGTGGAGCAGTGTGTGGAACATTTTAACCACCTCTCAGACCAGATGATCGATCAATTTTGTAAGATGGCAATTGCCTATTGTGAGTTCATGCGTGAAGAATGGGCAGAATTTGAAGATATCTATCCGGATATTGTGGAAGCCATTCAGCGTGAAATTCCGAAAAGACTGCATGGGAGAGAAGTGTTGCCATTTTTGACCACGCCTGAAATGTACATTGAACCGTCGGAGGAAGCTGTTTGCGGATATAGCATTTCCAGTGCTTGCGTCTGGGAACCGGAGCATGCACTGGACTGGATCATTCGTGGAGATAAAATTCTCTATGTAGGACCTTGTGAGGGTATGGGTGCATGGCAGGAGGAAGAAGATTATGAAACGATCTTCTGAGCTTTAATGGAAAGAAGAATGTATGGACTTTGATAAAATCGGAAAATATCTTTGTTTTATTTTGCGGCATCATCCGGAGAAAATCGGCATCACGCTGGACGAGCACGGTTGGGCAGATGTGGACGAACTCCTTGCCGGTATTTCAGAACGGTGCCCTTTGTGTCGGGAACAGCTGGAAGAAATTGTTCGTACAGATGCGAAAAGTCGCTATTCGTTCAGTGCAGACGGGCAGCTGATTCGTTGTAATCAGGGACACTCGATTCCAGTAGATGTGGAACTGGAACAGGTGCTGCCGCCGGAATTCTTGTGGCATGGAACGGCAGAACGGTTTTTGCCGGCGATTTTTCAGGAGGGACTGCGGCGAATGAGCCGGCTGTATGTGCATCTGTCTGCCACGCCGGAAATTGCACAGACAGTAGGAGCACGTCACGGAAAGCCAGTGGTGCTGCGGGTGCAGACTGGAAAAATGGCAGAGGACGGCTATGCTTTTTACCGTTCGGTAAATGGTGTCTGGCTGACGAAAGCAGTTCCGGCGAAATATCTGGAAGAAATGAAATAATCGGGCAGCATCGCACAAATGTAAAGCGAATTTTGTGCGGTGTTGCTTCTGTATCAGGCGGTGGAGAGTTGAAAAAGAACGATATTTTTGAAACAGAAATCATTGATATGACCACAGAGGGCAGCGGTGTCTGTCGAGTGGACAACATGGCGGTGTTTGTACCGCATACGGCAGTGGGAGACCAAATTCGAGTGCGAATTGTGAAAGTGCTGAAAAGCTATGGTTTTGGCATCGTGGAAGAATTGCTGGAACCTTCGGCGGATCGTATTTCGCCTGCCTGCCCGTTGTCGCAGTGTGGGGGATGTCTGTTTCAGCACATTACCTATGCCGCAGAATTGCGAGTTAAGGAAAAGGCGGTGCAAGATGCCTTTGTGCGAATTGGAAAGTTGTCGCCAAATTTCCTGCCGATTCTGGGGGCGGAATCTCGATTCAGATATCGCAATAAAGCGCAATATCCTTTTGCAGCGGAGAAATCCGGTACGCCAATTCTAGGCTTTTTTGCGAGAAGAAGCCACCGGGTTATTCCGGTGGAGGATTGTCTGCTGCAGCCGGAACTGTTTGGAAAAATTGCAGCAATGGTGCTGGAGTTTGTGCAAAAAAACAGAATTCCGGTATACGATGAAGCCAGCGGAACCGGGGAACTGCGCCATTTGTATCTGCGGTGCGGGCAGCATTCGGGAGAGACAATGGTATGCTTTGTCGTGCGGAAGCCGATTCGGAAAAAATTGATGCCGTTGATACAGAAGCTGACGGAGCAGTTTTCGCAGATACAGAGCATTGTCATGAATTGTAACCCGAAGAAAACCAACGTGATTCTGGGAGATTCTACAGAAACACTGTGGGGGAAAGATACAATTACAGACACCATGTGCGGAAATGCTGTAGATCTTTCGCCGGAGTCGTTTTATCAGGTGAACACGATACAGGCGGAACGGCTTTATGGTGCGGCAAAGGCTTTTGCACAGCTGACGGGAAAGGAACGGCTGCTGGATTTGTACTGTGGTGCCGGAACCATTGGGCTGTCTATGGCAGATGCAGTAACGGAATTGGTTGGCGTGGAAATTGTACCGGAAGCGGTAGAGAATGCCAAGAAAAATGCTGCGAGAGCCGGCGTGGGAAATGCGAAATTTCTTTGCGGCGATGCAGGTAGCATTGCAGCACAATTGGCAGAGCAGGGGATTGCGCCAGACGTTATTGTTGTCGACCCGCCCAGAAAGGGCTGCGATGACATCGCAATTCAGGCAATGACGAAAATGCAGCCAAAGCGAATCGTCATGATCTCCTGTAACGCCACCACCGCTGCAAGAGATTGCGCCGAATTAGGAAAATTGGGATATGTGACAGAACAAGTACAGCCGGTGGATTTGTTCCCGGGGACGGGACATGTGGAGACGGTGGTCTTGATGTCTCGAAAAGATAAATAAGTGCCAGAAAGTGGCGTATTTCCGGGCTTTTTCGGAAGTTGGGATGTAAAGCCTAACCTCTGAAAAAGCTCGGTTTTATTATATGGAAACATATCTGCTGCGAAAATGTGTGTCAGGTTGTGACCTCGGATTAGATAACGCAAATTGAGTTAGTGGATTAGATGTCAGGGATTTTGAAGTGATTTTTGAAAGAGGAAAAAAGTTGACAACTAATCCAGCAACTCGATACTAAAGGTATTTTCGGGCAGTGGATTAGATGTTGGGAAGGAGTGAGTTTGTGGCCAATGTTATAACTAGTATCAGAATAATATGTGCCTTCGCACTATTGTTTTGCCCAGTGCTTTCTACTTCTTTTTATATGTTGTATATAATCGCTGGATTCACAGATATGATTGATGGTACTGTGGCAAGAAAAATAGGTACCGTCAGTGACTTTGGTTCTAAGTTAGATACGATTGCAGATTTTATATTTGTAATAGTGTGTTTGATAAAGCTAATACCCGTCTTAGATTTTGAATCTTGGATGTATATTTGGATTGGAATTATTGTGATAATTAAGATGATAAATATCATATCAGGATTTGTCGTACAAAAAAGATTTGTATCAGTTCATTCTATAATGAATAAGATTGCAGGTGGCTTATTATTCGCATTGCCTCTAACGGTGCGGATTATAGATTTACGATACAGTGTAGCAATTGTATGTTCTATAGCAACCTTTGCCGCGATTCAGGAGGGGCATTATATTAGGACATTCAAAGAAAAAATATTGTAGAAGAGGAGAAAAGAAGCATGCAGGATTCTTTATATAAATTATTAAAAGATAAGAAGGTTGCTGATTCTTATCAGTTTTATACATCGTGTGAATATAAATTATATTTTGCTGAGACAAGCTTTCAGGCATTGCAGAATATAATTAGTAAATATCAGCAGACAGAAACAGAAAGAGTAAACAAGGTTTTTTCAGATGCTGTTATGACAGGAGTTGGAAAATATATTGCGCATGACGATAACGTCGATTACTTTGGTGTACAGATGAATGTAACATCGGTCATGGATAAATTGACGATGGAAATTATGGGACTACTTCATAACTTTTTCGATACATATGCACAATGGTTAAACTCATCTCTGTTAGGAGAAGAAGCTCTTCCAATTAAGAGAGCAACCTTAGTGAATATCTCGCAGAAATTAGTATCATATCCTGAATACGCAGGAGCGTTTGTCACAAAACTTTCTACAATTCCAAATGAAGACCAATATCTTTATATTGCTGATTTCAACAATACTTTGAAGCATAGATATCAAATTTATGTAAAGAATAGGTTTGATATACTGGCTGCTACTGGCGATGTAAGTATTCCACCGTTTGCAAAAGATAGACGTCTCCACATAAAAGAAGATGCGCTTGATGTTTTGAAAAAGAGCTTAGACTATTGCAAAGGCATACTCGGAGATTCAAGAACATTTGTAGAACAGTATTACTCAACCAATGATAATAACTATGTTTCACACAGAGTGTATAATCCTAAAACATATCTATTATTTGAATCTGAAGAAGATTATAAAGTTATGCGCTCTCCAAAAAATCATTATCATTATATTGAGGTTGACCCGTCAACCATTCTGGACAAATATCAGGTGATGCTTTCCTGCGATAGAATGGATAAAACTGATGAGGATGAGAAAGCTCTAGATTGCTATAATTCGCCTTATCAAATTATAATGCTGAGAGAGTATGGTTCAGATAAGATTGTTGGAATATTAAAGCCAGATGACACAGAAACATATAAATTAAACGACGAACATGAGCTGAAATATCGTCAGTATTTATCAGTAACAACTGGTTATGAACACGAAATGTTCATGGCCATATGTGGAGATGAAAAGTTTAATTACTATCCTTACTTAAGTGATTCAACAATAGTAGTTCTTAAAGACGAATAAAAAACAACCCTCCCGGCCAATTCAAGGTCGAGAGGGTTTCGTGCGTCTATGGGCATTAACCTTCAATATCAATTTTCAATCCCGATTTCAGTTCCACGGTAAAATGGTCTTCCCAGACGGTTATCTGTTTGAGCCAGCGTTTTACCAAGGCTTCGTCGAAGGATTCGAGGTTGGTACGCTGCATCTTTATGTAGTTCTGCAGGTCGTTAATTCTTGCAATCTGCGCGTCTCTGGCAGCGGTGTCAACGGTGCATTTTTCACGCTGTTCGCGGAGCTTGAAAATCTGGTCGGCTATCTCGTCGTAGGCTTCCTTGTTGTTTGCCTTTTTGAGAAGCTCTTTTTGAAGCTCCATCAGCTGCTCGTCAATGCCGTCAGCGGTGCTCTTTTGAGCGTCTCTGATGACTTTAGCAATGTTCTGCTGTAACTGTGCCTGATAGGTCGACTTATCGCCAAGGAGCATGTTAATGGCTTGAACTACCACATTCTCCAATACAGTTTCATTGACGGTTCTTGCATGGCATTCTTCTCCGGTAGGTTCCAGCCTGCTAAGGCAGCGCCAGACGATGGATTTGCAGCCACGGTTGTTCCAGTGAATTCTGCGGAACATTTCACCACATCCACTGCAAATAACAATCTGAGCGAAACAGTGGTTGCAACTGTAACTGCGCTTTTTGCCGTTGGCACTGGTTTTGACTACTCGCCTGCGTACCAGTTCGTCCTGTACTCGTAAGAAGATATCTTTTGGAATGATGGCTTCGTGATTTCCTTCAACATAGTATTGGGGTACAATACCGTTATTCTTTACTCTGGTTTTGCTGAGAAAATCAGTGGTATAAGTTTTTTGCAGTAAGGCATCACCGATATATTTTTCATTTCGCAGGATTTTATTAATCGTACTTGACCACCATCTTGTTTTTCCTGCACCTGTGAGAATTTCATCAGCTTCAAGTCCTTTTGCAATTTTATCCATAGAATATCCCTCAAGATATTCACGGTAAATGCGTTTTACCACTTCAGCCTGATCTGGGTCAATAATCAGATTGCCGTTTTCATCTTTGGTATACCCAAGAAAATGATTATGATTTACCTGTACTTGTCCGTTTTGGTAGCGAAATTGAAGTCCCAGTTTTACATTCTGGCTGAGAGACTGTGATTCCTGTTGTGCAAGGGAAGCCATAATTGTAATCAAAACTTCACCTTTTGCATCCATAGTATTGATGGATTCTTTTTCAAAAAATACGGGAATATTCTTTTCTTTCAGCTGTCTGATGTATTTTAGGCAGTCCAGAGTGTTTCTTGCGAATCGGCTGATAGACTTTGTAATAATCATATCAATATTTCCGGCTTCACAATCTTCAATCATGCGATTAAATTCACTGCGTTTTTTTGTGTTTGTGCCTGAAATACCATCATCAGCATAGACACCTGCAAATTCCCACTCCGGATTTTTTTGAATGTATTCTGTATAATGAGCAATTTGAGCTTCATAACTTGTTGCCTGTTCTTCCGTGTCTGTGCTGACGCGACAATAAGCAGCAACTCGAAGTTTTGGTTTTTTTTCCTGTTGCCTGGCAATATTGCCAACCTGCTTTTTTGCAGGTATGATCATAATATTTTTCATTCAATTACCACGCTTTCTATCAGACTGTAACAATATTCTGCCTGTCTGATTAGATTGTCATATTTTTCAGTTGTTTCATCAATGCGAAAGGTTGTAGGTGGTCTTTTTATAATTGGTGCTTGATAGCGATTGTTACGTCCAAGTTTTTCGGAACGTTTGTTTAATTCTGCTGTAACAGCATAAAAAGTTTCTTGGGTGATGATAGCAGGATAGAAATCATCTCCAAGATAGTGCTTGTTTTGCAACATTCGCTTTGCACCAGAATGAAGTATCGCAATACCTGCTTCCTTTGCAGCGTTTGTAAGGGACAGTCCGCATAAATAGTTTTTGTAAAGCTGTTGAACTTGATTGGCAGTGGTTTTGTCAATTACTGCAATGCCATTTTCGATTCGATATCCGTAATGTGTGTGTCCCATCAAATTTTCTCCTGAAAAGTAAGACCACATCGAAGTGTAAAACCGACTTTCTGACGGCTGTAAACCTGAATATGGTCAGTAAATAATTCAAATAAATCGTCACGATATTCCTGCAACATTTCACCATATTTACAGAAATGAATCAAACGCTCTGTTTCATAAACCTTTGTGCTATCTCCTGTTATAGAGCGATTTAAAGCTTCGATTTCAGTTCTGTAATCATTTGCCAGAGAAAGCAGGGTATTGTTTTCCTGTGCAAAAAGAACTTGGTCAATGTAACCCTGTCCCATAAGTTTGTGCAATGTTTCACGTTGTTTAGCATTCTGTTCCAGCAGTGCTTCTAAATGTTGAATCTTAAGAAGAACATCATCACCGGTATTTTCCTGTAAAGCCTTTAAATAAGGGGTCAAAACAAATCGATAGCCGTAAATCAGCTTGTTCAGCATTGTGGAAAAGGCAAGTTTGATGTCAGCGTCTTTTATGAAAAGCATTGAACATTTTTTTCTGTCAGCCAAATGTGTGTTGCATACCCAAGCTGTGTAGCTTCCATAGGTACTCGTGTGAATTCTTCTGCGAAAAGTATTGCCACATTTATTGCATATGATTTTACCAGAAAAAGCGTAGCGTTGCTGATATTTTTTACTTCCACGTTCAATTCCTTTTTCATTGGCTCGCTGTTCTATCAGAGCATTTGCGGCATTAAAATCAGCATGACTGATAATTGCTTCATGATGTTCAGAAATATAATATCGGTCAAGTGTGCCATTATTTTTGTGCCGATTAAAATTACTGTCTGTGTAGGTTTTTTGGAAAATGCAGTCACCGGTATATTTTTCATTTGCGATGATTCCACGAATACTGGCAGAAGTCCAGCGTCCACCTTTCTGACTTGGAATTTGTTCCTGATTCAAAATCTTAGCGATTGCTTCAGTTCCTTTTCCGGAAAGAAGTTCTGTAAAAATTTGTTTCACGATTTCTGCTTGCGTTTTATCAATTGTCAATTTGCCATTTACTAAACAATATCCATAAGATGCATAGCTTAGCTTGTAAGTACCATTTTCAAAACGTTTCTTTGCAGACCACTTGTTATTTTCAGAAATAGATGTAGATTCCTCTTCTGCCATAGAACTCAGAATAGAAAGAAAAAGTTCGCTTTCCATAGAACCTGTATTAAGATTTTCCTTTTCAAAATAAATCGGGATATTCAGATTCAAAAGTGTTCTGACGATTTCCAGACAGTCTGTAGTATTTCTGGAAAAGCGACTGATAGACTTGGTAATTACAAAGTCAATTTTTTTAGCCTTGCAATCAGCAATCAAACGCATTAGTCTAGGACGTTTTTCTGCTTTTGTTCCGGTAATACCTTCATCAAAATAAATCCCAACAAGCTCCCAGTTCCTGTGAGAAGTAATGTAAGATTCATAGTGTTTCTTCTGTGTTTCAAGACTTTCCAGCTGAGCATCAGAATCTGTAGAAACACGACAATATGCTGCAACACGAAGTATCTTTTTTTCTGTTTTTAAAGGCTGAACTTTATCGATTTTGGTTACAGTTTTCATGTTGGTTCACCTCCTCCCACCATTGTATATATAACTCTAAACGCATAATTTATCAAGTGATTTTAGGCATAATCTCAACCAGAAACGGTGAGAATGTGTCACGGTTTATTTGGGTTAATTTGTTGAATTCCACCAAGGAAATAAGTCCGGCAGACAGCATAAGATCAGCTGTTTTTTGTGCCATAAAGTAATTATAATCTTGCTGCAGTTCAGTAGGGAATATGGATTTTGATTTTTCCTGCATGAAAGTACCTCCAATTCATATGGTTTCACTTTCCACTGGAGATTGAAGAGTAATTTGAGCGGATTTATTTTGGAAAATAAAAAAGTCCGCAGACACTCACAATGGAGTACCTGCGGACAAAATCAATAATGTATGGAAAATCAGATCATCTGATTCACTTTTTTCTGCACTTCATTGTAGTCATAACCTGCATTGGTAAGACGTTTCTTACGTTCCGCACCGTTGCCCCATTTACCCTGAATGACTTCACGGGCAACTTCGTCAATGGACTTCTTTGTAGGATATACTTGTTTTCCATTACTGTCAAATACAGCATATCCCGCCTTGCAGGCTTTCTTCGCATTTTCAAGAGAAGAAAAAGCACCAATCTGCGACTTAGCATCAGACCATGACTTTCTTACTCGATAAAGCTGTTTTGGAGAAGATGTTGCAGGTGTTGAAGAACCTACGTTCATATATGCCTGTACTTTCTTCTTGAACTCTGCCCAATGAGTCAGAATATACGCAGGACACATCTTGTAAGGATTTCTTGTAGTATTGAGATAGTCCACAGTACCCGATTTTCCGTCACGGACATTGAGCCAATGCGTATGTGTGTAAAGGTGATTGATGTCAAGACCATACTTCTTCAGAAGTGCTGCTGCAAGTCTTGCACAGTTATCCTCTGACTTCTTATCCGTAGAATTGTAAGCAGAACTCATAATGCACTCAATTGCAATGGTTTTTCTGTTGCCGTTACCACTTCCGTCAGCAGCGTGCCAGCCACTTAAGGATAAAGGCAGATTCTGCCATGCACATACGTTGTCAACATAATAATGAACTCTGACATCTTTCATGTTGCCATTGACGGTTGCTCTTGTGTACTGCTCCGCAGGTGTCGTTCCGCTTGCAACAGAAATCCAGTCGGTATTGTGGACTGTTACGCCGATAACTTTGCCCTCCATGAAAACGGAGGGCATATCGATTCTGTTGGGGTTATGCTTGGTGAGTAAATACTCGTTGATTTTCACTCCATTCAGAGTAGTTGATGTATCAGGTCTTAAAATAGCCATTTATTCGTCCTCCTTTTCATCTTCGGTTCTGCCTACTTTCGTTTGCAGAACATCAATTGCTTTTTTGAATGCAGGTGGGAACGGGATTCCCATAAGTGTTGTATTCTCGATAATGGAGAGCAGTTCGTTCAGACAAAAGCTGATGCAGACTGCATCTCTGATGTAATTTGTGCCGATGAGAATATCGATTCTCACGCCGACCACTACCATAAGTAAAATACAAAACTTCTTTGCAAGTCCGACCCAGCCTGCCGTGCTGTTAAGTGTACCGCTTTCGCTGTGTTTGGATTTGCCCATTGCCGCAGTTACGATGCCCGTTACAAAATCAATGCCCATAAAAACAACAAGTGTTACAAGAGCAGAATCCCAGCCGCCAAGCAGCGTTGCGATAAATCCGCCCACAATGCCTGTAATAAGGCAAATGGTATCTTTCATAAAATCACTCCTTCATAAATTTAATAGACTTCACCATCGGATGTGAATTATCCGATGTGCCTTTGAAAGCAAGGTAGTATTCTCCATCCGATACGTTTTCCAACGACTGTATCACAGAAATGAGAGTATCGGAGTAGAGCCATTTAAATGATAATTTCAAAGCATTTTCGGCCTTGATCTCCTCATAAATATGCTGAGCCAGTTCTGCTCCCGTTTTATCTGTCTTTTTCACAAGATAGAATGTTGCATTTTCTGATGCACCAACCAGATAGCTTAAAAGCAAATGCATATCAGAAGTAACAGCAATTGGTGTCAGGAACATCATAAACACCGTTCCTGCCCAGTTGAAATCGTTCTGATTGAAATACAGGGCATAGTCATTTTCGGCAGAGCAGAAATGCGGATAACTCTCCGCAAAACCTGCAAGAGAACGATAACCATCGTTGTAATAAGTGTAAACGCTGTTGCCGTATTTCTGCAAAGCATCAGAACCGCTTTCAAATACAGAGATATAGCTGATACCGGATATTTGCCTGATTTGCTCCTGTAAATCTGCAATATCAGCTTTTGTTGCATATTCTGACATATCGGGAGTTATTCCGTCTTTGCCGTCAGCACCTTTTAAGCTTTGCAGCCATTCATTTTCTGTACCTGTGAAACCATGTTCTACGGCAATAATATAGGCGGATTTTCCATCTGTGCCGTCAATTCCGTCACGCCCCGGAAGTCCGTCTGCACCACTTTTGCCATCTTTACCAGGTAAACCATCAACGCCATTTCTACCGTCACATCCATCTTTGCCGTTTACTCCGTCCTTGCCGTCAGCACCTTTCAGGCTTTGAAGCCATTCATTTTCTGTACCTGTGAAACCATGTTCTACAGCAATTTCATAGGCTGATTTGCCGTCTTTGCCTTTTTCAGAAATCTTCTGCAAAAGCTGCTGATAGAGATCAGGGGTTGGCGGAACATTACTGTTTTCGCCCTCAAATCCTGACGGTTTGATGTGCAAAGTTTTTACAATCGTTGTTGCCCTGACTGTTTCAGTTGCTTCTGCATCATAACCAAACAAGGACATCTTTACAGTGCCAGGAGTCAATTCAGCAGGCAGAAAACAACTTGTATCTTCTGTTCCAAGAACCCTGTTATAGGTTATTTCGTCCTGCGTGAACTGCACCACCTTATGCAGCGGTTTCCAGTTATTATCGAACACAAAATGTATCTTCACGAAAGAGACCTGGTCAGCAGCAATGACTTCATGTTCCAGCGTTTCAATGTTCTGTCCTTTTACAAGAAATTTTATCATGACTTCACTTCCTTCCAAGTTTTTGTGTTTGCAACATATTCCATATATCCGTCAAGACACTGGATCTTTGCAAGCGGAGATTCAATATCAACTGCATGACTGTCCCAGTTTGTATTTTTCTTCACAGCGTTCCAGTCTGCAAGAGAACCCTCATAGGTAATTTGATTCAGGGATTCACAGTAATTGAAACAGCCGCCCACAATTTCCTTGACATTTCTGGTAAGGGTAAGATTTTTCAGCCTGATACAGCGTGCAAACATTCTGTCGCTGATAATCTTACCGCCATATCGCACTGTTTCAAGGTTCTGACATTCGGTAAATACCATCGCCCCGACAGTTACCACAGAGGACGGAACGGTTACAGACTTTATCGCTGTTCCTGCGAATGCGTTCACACCCAGTTCCGCAACACGTTCCGGAATCTTCAGTTCCGTTAAGCCATTAAGACTCTGATGATAAATATATCCATCAATATGCGGCAGAAATGCAGCCTTTTTGATTGCTGTAAGCGTTGTCGGAAGTGATACTGTTTTCAGATTGTCACAATACTGAAAAAGTCGTTCACCAATGCCTGTCACGCCCTCTGAAACAATAACTGACTTGATATTGGAATTATTCTGAAACGGTGACGGATTGCTGTCAGTAGAATAATCGAATGTTGCCCCTGTGCCTTTGAGGAGCAGTCTGCCGTCCGAATAAAGTACAAAATCCACGCTTTGACCGCATTTTCCGATAGAAACCACATCGCCTGTCATCTCATCAATTTTCAGCGTTAACTCGTTTATCTTTGTTGTCAGCTGACCGATTGTAATGTTGTAATCTTTTATCTGCGTCTGAATTTCTGCAAGCTGTGAAAGCATATCTGTGACCTTGCATTTGCCGAGAATACAGCGGACATATCCGCAGTAGTTTGAATTTTCACGATAATCTGTAATGCTGAGTTCTAATGTGCCTGCATCAAGTCTGATAATGCAAAGGGTGAGATATTTCTTGTAATCTGTATTCTGAAATCTCGGTATTGCAGGATTGGTGGCAGGTGTTCCGGCGAGGATTTCAAAGCTGACATTGCGGGCGTTTTCAGATGTGTTGCAGCAAATTCCAACCGCCATATATCTCGGCAGGGATTCGTCAACATAGCGTGATAAGTCATAGGTGTATGCCGTATCCGAAATGAAGTAATGCCCCTGAATCCAAGCCTTCCCGCTGCCGATCGTCAGCTTTAACTTGTTTACAGACTGCTTGAAACACTGTCCGAAGTTATCCTGAATCCCGTCACAGATGATACTGCCGAGATAGTCATTGAAATTCTCAGCAGTATATGTTCTGTCAAGATTCTTTGCGTTGAAAAATCCGAATGAAAATGCCATAAATCATTCCTCCTTGAATGTCGGTGTTAAATTTCTGCCGTTGCGGTCAAAGCTCTCAATCATTCCGACAAGCTGTATTTTATTCTGTCTGATTCCAAATCTGTGGTGTTCAACTGTAACAAAATCCCCAACAAAATAGTCCACACCGTATTGAAACTGTGTGGACTGTACTGCAATCTGTGATTCTGATTTTGTCTTTATGGGAACAAGATTCTGCTTGCCTTTCTCTTTCAAAAGTTCTGCGTATTCTTTCTCAGATAATAGTTTTGTTTTGTTGTCAACCTGTTCTTCATCTGAAATGTCCTTTGCATCAACATACACCTCATAGCGGTCGAGAGAAGAAGGCTCCGTTCCCTCAAAATATGTGGTTCTCTTGCGTTTTTCACCTTCGCCTTTTCCCAGAACATAGGCATAATTTTTCTTGACCGATGTATCCGTGAAATAGGTGAAAGACAGTAGATTGTTATACCTGTCAGAGAAAATGATGTGCGGATTTACTTCCTGTAAAATACTTCTGTCAATACCTTGTGAAAGTTCAAAAACCATTTCATACTGCTCAGTATTGGTTTTACTTAGGCGTATATTTGCAGTTCCGCCGATTTTTTCGCAAATGGTGTAAACCCATTCCATCAGATTGTCGTAGCTGACCTGCAACTTTGTTTTTACATTCCAGCAATTGCCTGACGAACAGCCGACAACAAGTCCAGGAATCTTTCTGATACCCGATATACAAGCGTTATACTGTACCACATTCATTACAATCTGAGAATATGAAACGAGTTTTGTAAAGTTGAATGTTGGGTAAATAATACGCCTTTCCAAAAGGCACATTAAAAATCTGCCTTTGATGATGAGATAATCTCCATCTTCAGCATCGGTTTCAAGTTCCACAGATTCAATCAGTCCAAAATGTTCCTTATCATCATCACGACCAACAATTCTCCCTGTCTGAAAAATCTCAATATTTCGAGGAGATGCTGCAATGTACACTTCAAAAGCACCGCATTTGTAGTATTCAATATCCCATAAAAGCGAAGAAAAGCTGTCGCAGACAGCCTCAAGTGATATGGCGATATTCTCTCCAACGGGAATCATATTGTAAATTTCTATCTGCATAAATCAAACTCCTAAGTACGCATTTCGGTGTATCAGACGGACTTTGATGTTATTCAGACCATCTGACGCACGAACATAGAATTTATTTTCGCCAGTTTTAAGATTCAGCCATGTTGAACCGGATACAAGCCGATTGATGATGTTTGTCACAACGCCTTCACGCTCCAGAAGAACGGTTTTGTTGCCTGTTTTGGTAGTTATGGTGATAACATCGCCCTTTTGAATATCTCCCAAAATCTGCATATATTCGTCCGTCAGGGCGTTGTAAATGGTCGGATTTTTCGCTGGTCCTCCGCTAATTTCAAGAGTAAATCCAACCTCATCACCGCTGTTATTGATGGTCATCATATCCTGCGTGTTGTACATACCAATCGGAAATGGTTCGTCATTATCAGGGCAGACAAAATGAAATGCACCTCTGACACGGGAATATTCCGCAATCTGCGTTTCAGTGGAGTACCAATAAATATCAGGGCAGAGAATGGAGATCTGCCCACTTGTCAGCTTTTCAAAATTCTCCATTTCACAGGTTTCCACGATACCCTCGGCATAAACGGAGATATTTTTTGTGGAGTAGTATGCCTTGATGTATCGGGACGGCTTGACCACACGATACAGTTCGTGCCTGCGGAGTTCCACACCAACCCCACGCATTTCAAAGGAAATGACCACATTTCGCTTTTCAATGAAAGCATTGTTGAGGTATGAACCGTTCATTCCTGCATAATTTGAAGTGCTGACCGTTCCGGTGGGTGGGTTCAGCCCCTTGATTTTGGAGAACATATATCGGTTTGCTGTTTTTGAAAAGTCGATCTGCTGACCTGTTTCGTTTTCGAGGATGAGTGTGTAGAACAAAATTTCACCTGCCTTTCATTGACTTTGCATATGTGAGTATGGTATAATATACGAAAATGATTGTGGGGCATCAGCCTTACGAATTGAAATTTATAGAAGAATGGAGATTCACCATGGGATTATTTGATAAGTTCAAGAATGAGAAGAAAGAAAACAAAATAATAAATGCTTCTGGGTGGGATGCAATTGATGAGGAAGCAAAAAGAATATATCCAGGTCAGGATAATCCAAAACATTATGAACCTTTGATTAAATGGTGTTTTGGGGGATCAGATCCACTTGATGGGATTAGTGTATATGATGGTGGGGATTATTGGCATTTTGTAACTTATGGATTATCAGAACTTTATGACAAAGAAAGTGATGATAAAGAGTGGAGCGGTTACGGAATGGAATTCACATTTAAAATAAAGAAAGATAGTTATGCAGATGAGGAATATGAAATTAAATGTATATGCGGATTATTACAACAAATAGCACGTCTTACCTTTGAAAGCGGAGAAATATTTAATCCGTTTGAATATTTATATACAGGACAAACGGCGGGGATCGATTCAAGGCAGGTCTCAAATATAACAGGGTTTATAACAATACCAGATACAAAATTTCAGACACTAAATACAAAAAATGGACGAGTTGATTTTGTAGAATTTATTGGAGCTACAAATAACGAATTATTAGCACTTAAAAATAAAGAATTAGATGTAAAAACTTTATATAGTAAAATAGGCAGCGATGTCACAAATTATAATAGAAAATCTGTTGTGTAAATTCCAATTTGTAGAGTAAAAGGAGCAATCAAAATCGCTCCTTTTAAATTTTCACCGCATTCTTCGTCTGCCGATAGATCTCCAGCCGAGACAGTGATTTCGGACTATTATTGGTCTGATTCACTGTGCGGCTGTTGTCGTTATTATAATAATTGTTGACAATGGAACTTTCAGAACTGCCGTTCATAATCGCACCTGTCATACCGTCAAGGTTGTAGTTGAGATCAGAATTGAGCGTTACTCTCATTGTATCCGCAACACCTGAAACTGCCTTTGCTACGACCTTTTTGCTTTTGTTGATACCGTCTGCCAAGCCGTTCATGAAGTCCGGCATCCAGCTTTCAAAATCCGTCAGCGGACCTACATCAGGAACGGAAAAGTGCAGGTAACTACGGATCGTATCGGCAATTCCGGAAACGCTGTCGGCAAGACTGCCGATCATACTTCTCAGACCGTCAATGATGTTGGAAACGATATCCCGTCCCCAGTTCCACGCATCCGATGCAAGCCCTTTGACATAGTTCACCGCATTGTCAAATCCACCCTTAATCGTGGTGTAAATACCGCTGATAATAGAACCGATTGAAGATTTCACGTTATTCCAGATGCTTGTCACGGTCGAATGAATCGTATTCATCACCGATGAAATGGTAGAAGAAATGCTGTTCCAGACGGAAGATACCGTATTTCGGATAGCATTTACCACACTGGAAACAGCACTGCTGATTGCATTCCATACACTTGAAATAACAGAACTTATGGTGTTCATTATGCTTGAAATGAAACTTGAAATTGCGTTCCAGACTGATGTAACAACACTTGAAATAGTGCTTAATGTCGTTGAAATTGCGGTATAAATAGCATTCCAGACCGTTTCAAAGAACGTTTTAATCCCCTCAAGCAACGGCGTAAGAAAGACAACAATTGCAATCCATATGGTCTGTATCTTTTCCGAGATCAAATCCATCACGTTGCTGATGATAATATGAATCGCTTGAAAAATGGTTTCAAACAGATATTTCAAAGCCTCCAAAAGCGGAGAAATGAATTCATATATCCCATTCCATATGCTTGAAATTGTGTCATAAATGGTGGTGCAGACCGTTGAAATAACCGTCCATATTGCATTGAAAATAGTGGCAAAAAAGTCGTGAATACTGGTCAGGATTCCTGCAAAGAAATCATATACAGAAGTAAAAATCGTAACCGCTGTGGTATAGATCGCAGTTGCTATCGTTGTAAAAAACGTGGAGATTGCATTCCAGATATTTGTGAAAAAGTCAGCAACAGCCTGAAAAGCGGAACAAATGCTGTCCCAGATTCCAACGAAGAAATCTTTTATACTTGTCCAGACTTCATCCCATGATGTTCCGAACCAACTGAGAAATACATCTGCCACACCTCTCAGCGTGTTCAGAATATTGCTGAACTGGTTGACTACAAAGTCCCAGATACCTGTAAAAATGCCTTTGATACCGTTCCAGCACTGTTCCCAGTTTCCCGAAAATAAGCCGATAAATACATCAAGCACGCTCAGAATAGTATCCGTCACAAAGGTGAAAATATCCGAAATATGCTGAAATACACCCTCAAACACAGGAGCAAGCACACTGCATAATCCATTCCACATCGCTTTCAGCAGTTCACCAAAACTCTCAAAATCAAATCCGAGAGCGTTGATTCGGTCAACAATTCCCGATGTCAGACGTTCAAAGGTAGACTTTATCTGTTCCCAGATGGAAAGAATGCTGTTTTTGAAGTCCTCATTGGTGTTCCATAGATTTACAAATGCTGCAATAAGTACAGCTATAACTGCAACGACAGCCACCACAGGAGCAGAAATACCGCCGATAGCAGCACCAAGCGGTGAAAATGCAGTCTTAGCACCTGCAATCATTGTCGGAATTTTTGAAATGAATGTCATCATACTTCCGATAGAGGAAATTGTTTTGCCCACCACAATCAAAAGCGGTCCCAAAGCCGCAGCCATCAATCCGATTTTGATAATGGTTTGTTTTGTTGCAGGGTCAAGGGCATTCAGTTTGTCCACAAATCCCTGTACTTTAGTGATGATGTCACGGATAACAGGCATCAGAATTTCGCCGAAAGAAATAGCCAGTTCCTCAAGCTGTGATTTCAGAATGGTAAGCTGTCCTGCAAGATTATCCTGCATGGTTTCAGCCATTTGCAGCGATGTACCATCACAGTTTACAATGGCACCGGACAGCTTATCAATATCCGCAGGTGCAGCATTCATCAGAGCCAAAAATCCCGACATGGCATTTTTGCCCACAAGAGTTTCTGCGGCACTTGCTTTTTCGGATTCCGACATCTGGTCAAATGCAGCCCTGCAATCCGCTAAAATATCAGAAAGGCTACGCATAGAGCCGTCTGAATTTGTGGTTGCAATTTCCATTTCACCAAAAGCAGATGAACAGAACTTTACGTTACCTGAAAGAGCTGTCATAATGGAACGCATGGAAGTACCGGATTGTGTAGACTTGATACCTGCGTTCGCCATTAAGCCCAGTGCCTCAGCGGTATCTTCACAGGAGAACCCCAAAGCACCTGCAATCGGAGCACAGTATTTGAATGACTCACCGAGCATAGATACGTTTGTGTTTGCATTGGAACTTGCAGCCGCAAGCACATCAGCAAAATGTCCGCTGTCCTGTGCTGTCAGTCCAAATGCAGTAAGTGCATCTGTAACAATATCGGAAGTTGTGGCAAGATCTTCACCACTGGCGGCGGCGAGGTTCATAATGCCGTCAATACCGGAAAGCATATCGTTTGTTTTCCAGCCAGCCATTGCCATATAGTTCATGGCTTCGGCGGCTTCACTGGCGGAAAATTTCGTCTTACTGCCCATTTCACGTGCTTTATCACGCAAAGCCTGCAAGTCATCGCCGGTTGCACCAGATACAGCGGCAACCTTTGACATTGCAGAATCAAAGTCGGAGGCGGTTTTCACAGCGGCAGTTCCAAGGGCAGTAACGCCTGCGGTAACAGGCAGAAGTTTTTCACCTGCACCTGAAATTTTATCACCTGCATTTTGGAGAATTTGTCCTGCCTCACCGATTTTAGCAAGTTCAGAATTTGCATTTTTGGCTTCTGCTTCAAGTCTTTTCAGTTCGTTTTCTGTTTCGACAATCTCACGCTGTAAGGCATCATACTGCTGTTGTGTGATGTCGCCATTTGCAAGAGCAGTATTTGCCTGTTCTGCGGCAGTTTTCAGCGTTGCAAGTTTATCTTTTGTAGCAGAAATGTTGTCAGCGAGAAGTTTCTGTTTTTGTGAGAGTAATTCTGTGTTCTTTGGGTCAAGTTTCAGGAGTTTTTCTACGTCTTTTAGCTGTGACTGGGTGTTTTTGATGTTCTTGTTTACATCCTCTAATGCCTTTGACAGCTTGGTCGTGTCTCCGCCGATCTCAACGGTGATGCCCTTGATTCTGTTTGCCACTGTGGTTTCACCTCACTTTTTTGAAAAAAATGTAATACAAACGCTTGCAATTTGCATAAAATAGTGGTATAATATAAGCAGAGATCATACAGAAAGGAGTGGCTGTTATGGCACAAGCAACAATCTCTGCACGCATTGACGAAAAGGATAAACAGGCATTTGATAATTTCTGTTCTGATGTTGGATTAAATACATCTGCCGCCATTAACCTTTTTATAAAGGCTGTTCTGCGTGAAAGACGTATTCCATTTGAGATTTCTCAGTCAAGCGACCCTTTTTACAGCGAATCCAATCAAAAACATTTGATGAAAGCAATTCAGGAGTTGCGTGACGGCAAAGGAACTGCTCATGATTTGATTGAGGTGGACGATGAGTGAAAAAATATGGTCTGATGACGCCTGGGACGATTACCTCTACTGGCAGACACAGGATAAAAAGACTTTAAAACGAATCAACCAACTCATCAAAGATATTGAACGAAATGGTTGCCTTGAAGGTATTGGTCAACCGGAAGCATTGAAGAACAACTTGCACGGTGAGTACAGCAGAAGAATCAACGAGAAAGACCGCCTTGTTTATCACGTTGAAAATGATAGAATTTATATTGTCAGCTGTCGCGGACATTATGATGACAAATAATTAAAATGCGTCAAAATCCGCCTGTCCAGCAACCTCATTCCACCCCGAATACTCATCATTTTCACGTTCTGTGAACATGTCGTTTATTAATCCAATAGTAAGCAAATCCAGCTCGGTCATAGAAAGACCGAGCTGTTTGCATCTCAGGAGAAAAAGCGGAGTTGTCATTGGGCGGTCAGTCTGGCGATGTTTTTTTTAGACTCTACTTGCGTTGCTGTGTTCAGTCCCCACAATTCAATAAGCTGAGGAAGAATTTCATAAATGCTGAATGTGTTGAACTGTTCCAGAAAATCATCCGGATTATCAGGAACATTCTCCAGATCAGCGTGTTTTGCCATGATGTAGGCGATATTTTCAAAGACTTCAAGGCTCTCAATGCCGATCTCACTTTTGTTTTCATCGCCCTCAGTGACCTCAGTTTTCAGAGCTGAAAAGTCCTTGTAAATATCTCTGCGAAACTTCAAACGATACAGTCTTGGCACTGCTGCACTTGCCTTGAAAGGCACTTCAATACCATCGATCGTAATTATTTTCTTGATTGCCATAAATGCTCACTCCTTAAGATGTTTTGGCGGAAGATTTCACGACCGTATCAGGGTTATACGGCATCTTGAACCAGTTGTTGTAAACCGCTTCTGTGGTGCTTTCCGTTGTCTTGGACTTTACAAGACCTGTCGGCAAAGGGATCGCTTTCAGCGACAGCTTTTCTGTCTTGACTTCCGTGCTTTCCTCTGTTGTTGCAGATTCCGTTGCAGGACGGGAAGCACTGCAGCAGTACATCACATGACGGATATGGTGCTTATCGCCCAAAAATTCAAACATCAATGCAAACTGGGCAAGTTCCGTATCATTCTTTTCCACCAGAACGCCGTTGTTATCCAAAATTTCACCTAAGATCTCAGTTGCAAATTCGGTTGTAATAAGAGCAATTTCAAGGTCACCTGTATATCCTGCATTGTTGTTGATGACGTAGTAAACGCCGTTGTCTGCATAAAAATTTTCTGCCTCGCCGTTTGCATCGATAGACAGCGATACAGCACCGGGGAGGTGCTTTGACGGACCATATGCAGGAACGGTCTTGTTGCCGTCAGGGTCTTCGCCCCATTCATTGATTTTTGCCCAGTAGACGTTCTGCAAACCGAATTTGACCTTGTTCTTCTTGTTCGTTGCCATAGGTTATACCTCCGTTTCGTAAAGCACTTCATAGAGTTTTTCTGACTCTATCCATACTTCTGATTTTTTGTAATAAATTTTGCGTTTCTTCAGAACACTTTCAACTTGCTTTTCAAGTTCAGGATTCTTAACGTCTGTATAAAGTTCAATATCCAGCATTTTAAAGCTGAAATACATGGAATTATCCGCTGAAAATGTGTTCTCTCTGGGAGATAAAAACAGCAGAAAAGGCGGTGCAGGGCTTTCGCCCTCGGCAAAATGATGGTAGGCGA
>OGOY01000210.1_pt1 | contig 75113 bp, 69 predicted proteins | sample 1552811 | NCBI WGS metagenome assembly OGOY01 (sample SAMEA2580132, study PRJEB22360) | human gut metagenome | biome: human gut; feature: human-associated habitat; material: faeces | place: Denmark | collected 2008/2010 | reverse complement strand
CCTGAATTTACAAACCCTACTACCATGACCGTCGTTGCAGAAGACGACTGAATGACCGCTGTGATGGCTGCTCCGACAAGCACACCTTTTACACGGTTCGATGTCAGTTTTTCAAGGATCGACTTCATCCGGTTGCCGGCTGCTGCTTCCAATCCCGTGCTCATCATCTGCATTCCGTATAAAAACAATGCAAGACCGCCGAGCAAAGCAAGTACGTCTGTTATTCCCATTCCATTTTTCTCCTTTTGTAAATCGTCTTATTTTCTAATAATTTTGTCGTTTTCTGTTTTGTTTGTTGCACCTAACGTTGTACTATTCATTGCTGATCACATATTATGCAGTATTATCAATCTTTCTGCCCAATCAACTTCAAAAAAAGCATCAGATTATCACTAATTTCTTAATTTAATCTGTGTATATTTGATGTAAAACATATGATCAAACAGATTTCTTTCGAGCTTTTATGAAATCTTGTTCCGTATAAAGATCCACTATATCACAAATATACGGTTCAATATTTTACAAAAAGCTTACTTTATTTGTTTTTATTGCAAACACATCATACCTTTTACCGGCATTTCCTCTAAATCTATAAGGTATGCATCTTTTGCCTGCATCTCTTGTGCTGTTATTACCACTGCATTCTTTTTACCATCATACGCCACTCTATTTATTTGTTCAAACAGTGAATCAAACTCATACAACATATTTGTTTTCGCTTCCCATTTCCAAATTTTTCCACTTAAACAGCCAAATAATATCGCATCTGTAGCATTTTCGCTTATACTAATATCCACAAGATCATCCATATCCCACTCAACTACTACTTGAGCTTGATCTCCAGATAAATCTAATATCAAACTGCTACCACTTGTCATTTTGCAAAATGCACACTTTCCCAAAACTTCAAATGTAACTATATTCTTTTCCTGCACCAGTTCTTTCATATGATCATTAAAATAAATTTCTCTTATACAAGTTCCATCTACATCATACACCTCGATTTTGCATTCTTGTTCCTTCACACTATCATCAAATTCTCTTACTACAACATAAAGCTGTCCATTTTCAGCGCAAAACTGCTCAATCCATTCTCCTTTCAGCTTTTTTTGATCATATTTCTTTTCAACAACTGTCTTTGATTGTGCTCCTTCTATTTTTGAAAAAGGTATCAATTGAATTGACGCAATTCCCTGATTTTCATCAAAATTTCCCTTCATAAAAGCAAGATACTGATCAATGGTATCTTGAAAAATCAACTGCTGATACACGTTTTCTTTACGTACCATTTTAACTGATCCTTTGTCATAATCAATACAATACAGATTTTCTATTATATTATATGGATCACTTCCACTTTCTTCCGTATACACTTGATACCATATATAAGCCATACTTTGATTAAACGTATAATCTGATGATGTTAAATACCAATCATCAATTTTCCCCAAAACTGTTGTTGTTTTATCTTCTATATTATATTTATAGTAACACATATCACTAAGTTGACTATCCACCGAACTTTGATCTTGATCATATAAGATAAAATTTTCTCGCATTGTCAAAATATCCAATTCTTCTTTTATCCACTCATATTTTCCAAGTTCTTCTTCCTGTGCATACACAACTATACTGTTATTCAATGCCAGCCCTAAAAAAAAATTTATTATAAAATATTTTTTTCTCATATTGTACCACCTTTCCTTGAAAATTATAGTGCTCTCATACCAGTAACTATTTATTCAAGCCAATATACTTTAGTTACCTAATCATCTCATTCACCAACTTTCTCTTAATAAATAACGTTTTTATTTCTTTATCTTCAAATTATCATATCAGTTTATTTTTGTCAATTTAAGATTCTGCTTGGAAAGTAATGAATCCAATACTTTGAATATATAAACTGTTTTTCGGTCTTTTCGAGTTTTTTCTCGAAAGTCCATAAAAATACATCTTCTCGAATTCACTTTTCGAGTGCAAATCAAAAGTCTTGAACACTCTGATTCCGATATTCAGAAAATTCAGGATATTGATACGGCAGAATCTTCATTACTTGGAGAAGTTCCAAATGCAAAGTGTTCCAATTATAGAATATCAAGCTATCAAACTATTTACATTCATCGTAAATTATTATCAAATACCTGCGACTATTACAAACTATTTACATAATAATATAAATCAATTACTTAAAGAATTATCTGTAAAAGGCACTAAATAGAGTTTATCTTTAGTATCAGTTTCTGACAGTGAATATTTTGAAATCATTAGCATATTATCATACGATAACACACATCGAATAACAAATTGTTCATTTTCCATAGAATAATTTTGAATTTCCAAAGCACCTGTTTGCTTATTTAGACGATAAATGTCATTTGTGTTTCTCAAGTAGAACAATTCATAACCTGTTTTATTATTCGAATTAGGAATGTGCTCCAAATTAGCTTCACATAAGAGCATTTCGATTTCTTTGTCAGTATATTTACATATAATGGAAACGCCAGAATAATCGGTTATGCAAAAATAATTGTCAAAAGCATAAAACACTCCAATATTATCGGTTATCTCATAATCACGAAAAATAGAAGTTATGTCAATTGTCCCAACACAAATGAAGTCAAGATCATATTTATTTAAAAAATATTGCGTGTCAGAATTATTCTTAGCTCGTTCGAGGACATATAAATACTCGTTATCGCTGTCAATATAGATTATGTTACACTCTGCACTAGTTGAATATACCTTGCTTGAATCCATGCTAATTTGCTTAAAATCACCATCTTTAGTGATCGTTTCAAGAAAAGTATCCATAGAACCGTCTGAAAGAGCATTCCCCTGTAAAGCAATGATTTGATTATTCATTTCAACCACAGGAATTAATTTTTGCAAATATAAATTCTCAGATATAGGTGTCATTTTCATTTCTGAGAAGTCTACAGCATACAGAACATTTTTCATATCGTTATCACTATATGTGCTAATATAAAAATATAAAATGTCATCTATCATTACATTACTTCTGCCTTTTAAGGCAAAATCAGAAACATAACCAACGCTTTGATTTTCTCCCGTTTGAAAATTATAAATAAAGAATTCAACCGCAGTTCTTCCCATTTCCATATATAAAAGTTGACTTTCATATACATCAATATATGTTCGTAAATTTGATTTTTCCAATGAAACTGTGTAAGCTTGCACTATACTCTCATCAGAAGACATTGCATTTGAAGTAATACACAAAGAAGAACACCCAGTAAAAAAGATCATGCAAACAAGCAATACTATTAAATTTTTTTTCATTGTCCAGTCTCCATATTTTATATAAATGCTATGCATGTGGAGAAGAAGTGGCTCATCCTCCCCACATAGCATTTATATTTCTAATACATACTATTGATATATGTCACCATATCAGAAATATATGTGCCTGCTGTAGAAGTTGTCTTACATCCCACAGCAATAGTATCTTGAGTAGGGGCAGAGCCATTAAGATATCTCAAAGCTGCCTGTACAGCAGCGGGACCACAGTTATAGTATCCGTCTCAATTACTTGCAGACGAACATTTAGAGCAGTTGTATAAGTTGAGCAAATCTTGTAGTTCCTTTGAAACATTTTCACAAGCTACACCAAGATGTTTTAGGCATTTTTAGAAACTTGATCATTTATAGATCTATAAATACGAATCTCTGCATCCCAGAAATAAAAGACGACTTTCATATCTATAATCAATACAATTACCGCTTCAATATAATAACGCGCTACTCCTCCATTTACAAAAATAAGTTCAGGAAGAAATAGCCCCAACCATGTCCATGTTGACAGATCAACACCCAACCAATATAAAAAACATGGCATCAGAAAGAACAAAAAGCAAAGAATTGCTTCCGATGCAGGATTCAAACGATAAGCAAGCAGAGAAACGACGATACAAACACTGATAACCGAAAAATACTGTAATACAGTTTTCAATAAAAAAGCATGACGAATCGAAATCGAAAGCTCAAACTTTTCATAACCGATAACTGTATTTAATGACAATTTCATTGGAACACGCTCGATATTTTTCAATAATACAAAGTCATACGGTACATACAAAATTGCAGCAATCACAGATGCCAGCACTATCATCTGCATCAGCTTACACATGGCAACCGGGCGTTTTCCAAGCTTTGTACTCTGCAAAAGGAGGCTGCTTTCGGCTTGTCGTTCAATGCCAAATAACGCAGTCGCACCCAGAAGAAAAACAGCAGCAAAAATCATTGCAAAAATTGTCTGTTTCTTATTATCCTGAAACAAATAGGCCAACTGGTCAACATCTACGAATCCAGCCTTTTCTCCCACCGAAAGATGCTTTTCAATCACCGCAGCCTGCTCCATTACACGTTGGAAGCCTTTTTTTCTGGTATCGCTCAAAAGCTGTCGATACATCTGCCATTTTTCATATTCGTCCTCTGAGAGTTCTCCCTGTTCGTACTGCTGTCTCTTTTGAACGGCTTCTTCATCTTCCATATTTAACAGTTGCTGTTCCTGTTGCAGGTAATCTCTGCTCTCCTGCGTGTACGCTCCGCTTAACTTCTCGATATAATATTGATATACTTGTTGATCTGTATTTCCTTTGTGTGACTCAATATCAGGCAACAGGCGAATATTGAAAAATAAAAGCAAGATGATTACAACTGCCATTGCGCCCAGTTTGTATAATTTATAGCCTTCATGCCAAAACAATCCCCTATGCTGCGCACAAAGCTTTGCCATGTCATTTGCCACTAATTGAAAACAACGAGGCAGCTTTCCTGATTCTCTCGTCTCTTTGCTGAAACTAATGCAGGACACCACTGGCAGTAGAATGATACCACAAAGCACAAGCAGTAGCTTTCCTGTTACCACGGAAAATGGCTGTGATAAAATATTAAGATTATGATACTCACAAAACCATGCCTTCGCATCAATCACAGCTGCCAAGTTCAAATATTTTAACGCATTCCATTTGGATACACTGTTAATCTGCTCATAGGCAAGATATTCCAGACAGATAACTACCACGCATGCGCTCGCTGCAATGCCAAATCGCCATCTTCTTGTCAGCATTGCCATGATAACAGACGCATAAAACAATGCAGCTAACACCTTAACGGCTAAATAAAGAATCAAATATTGCTGTATGCTTATGGGATATGGGCAATTGCGAAAGCTTGGAATGGAAATGAGCGCCAACGTCATATCTCCCGTTCCATACATCAAAATGGCAAGTACAATCTGACTTCCATATAACAAAATGGCAAGCAACACTGCAAAGAAAAAATAAACAATGGTCTTAGCCAATGCCATCTCCAGATGACCTCTTTTTGTGCTTCCAAGCAGTTGATACAGCCCCGTCTCTTTTTCTTTCCGAAAAATTGCCCAGCCTAGAAACAACAGCAATCCAGGCACAATAACATCTGCCAATGCGCTGTTCGACCATGCATCTGCCGCATCGGAATAAGTTAGTCCCGGCTGCACTGCATTCATCTTTTCATACGCTTCTGCGGTTTTCTGTATATTTTTCTCAGAAAAAGAATCCACATCCGAAAACAATGATAGCTTTGACATTGACTGTGCCTGTGTTTTTACGCTCTCCAAAAACTCCTCATAGGATATTGCATAATTGACGCGTTCCAATAGTTCAGTAAATGCCTGATACTTCTGCTGTGTCTGCTGTATATCTGCCTTTTCGTTCGCGTTTTCCTTAAGGCGTTTATTCCAATCAACCTCTGGTGTATTCATCTGTAACAGCTCAAATGCCATATCGGAATCTCCATATGCTGCTGAGAGCAGAAAACTTTGCCATGCACTTTCTTCCTGTAGCCATTGTCTGGCTGTCTCTGCATCCATTTCCTCTACTGTTGTAAGTGCAGCCTCATAATATTCCTGATAGGATGCATTCTGCTGCCAAGAGTGACTATCGGCATTTTTCCACTGATATCCAATCACAATACACATACTCAATACTACTACCAACAGCACGCTTTTATCCGATATCAGTTTTTTCCATTCATACCATACCTGCTTCATACGTAACTTCCCCCATGACACATTATTTGTCTTTTTCTCTTTTTGCTTCTGATGTCATGTGATACAAATATACTTCTTCCATGCCTGCCCTTACTGCATGCTTTTCTCTTTTGATTTCTTCGTCGGTTCCAACTGCCCGAACGATAATGCCTTCTTTGCCCACTGACAAATTGCTTACCAGATATTCTTTTTGTATTGACATCACTTCATTTTCCTGTGCCACAAACTCCCAAACTAGTCCATCCATTTCTGCAATCAGTTTTGGGATCTCATCTTGACGGACAATTTCGCCGCGTTTGATCAGAATCATCTCCTTTGCAATACACTCAACATCGGAAACGACATGCGTTGCAAAAATTACAACGCATTCTCTTGACAGTTCACTGACAAAATTACGAATGTTGATTCGCTCTTTCGGGTCGAGCCCCGCTGTCGGCTCATCTAACACCAAAATATCCGGACTATTCATAACAGCCTGTGCAATTAGCAGACGCTGTTTCATACCGCCAGAATATCCGCTGATCTTTCGATCTGCTACTTCTGTCAAATTCATCTGTTCCAACAGATCGTTAATCTTGTGTTTTGCTTCCCGATGCGATAAACCCTTTAGCGTTGCCATGTACCACAAAAAGCGCCGCCCGGTAAACTGATTATACAGCCCCTGCTGCTGTGGCATATAGCCCAAGCGATCACGATATTCTCTGCCTAATTCCTTGATATCGCTTCCATTAAACAGTACCTTGCCACCTGACGGCTGCATATTTCCGGTAATGATTTTCATCAACGTGGATTTTCCGGCTCCGTTCGGGCCAAGCAGTCCGTAAATTCCCGGCGTAAGCGTCAGCGAAATTCGATTCAATGCAGTTTTCTTATTCGGATAAGTATGTATTACATCTTTTATTTCCAGTTCCATCTTTTCGCTCTCCCATCTGCATCCGTTTGGGTAAACACACCTGTATTATTACGGCTCCATACAGTTAAATGTTGCTCCATTCTCAAAAAAATCCGACTTTTTCACCCAATATACACTATCTGTCCCTCCATCCAACTCAGAACACTGATAAAATAAATATTCATCGTCCACACCGATACACTGAAAAAGTGGCATTCCCGGCAAGGCTGCTGCCGCTTCCAACTCTCCACTTTCTTTATTAAAGGCTGCAACAATCGGGTCAATCTCAGTCATTCCATACACATACAAGTGCGTATCGTCTGTGGAAATCCAACTATATAAATTACCTGTTATATTGGCATCAAAGCCAAAGTTTTTAAGAGAATCCAGTGTCAACATCTTGCCTTCCGCTGTTGATTGAAGCATCGCATTTACATACTCTACACATAAACCATCATTTTTTAAGGTACACTCAAAAAATTCGCCATCCTCAGTCGGTAGAAACATACTCTGCCAGTTTATTTCTCTCTCCTGTGCTTCTTTTGTCTTTGTATCATAAATAATCAAGCTAGAATCTTCTGTATCTGCAAGTTTTGTCTGAATATACACAAATTCTCCATATGGATATATACGAAGTACTGCATCCATACTCTGAAGTGTTACAATTGTCTCTGGATCGTTTTCTCCTAACTCAAGACGTTTAACAGTTTCAGTTCCAATCAATGTTTCTGGATCAGTTTCTCTTGATATATAATATAAACTGCCGTGATGAAACGCAAAACTATATGCATTTTCTATGTGATAATCTACTTGCTCGCGACTACTTCCATCTGGTGCAAGTTCCAACAGATATTCCTTTTCACGATAATCTGCATTAATATCCTTGTCAAAATAAACGGATGATGCATTTGCATATAGCTTACCATCATAATATTGCAAGCCATCGTTTACACTACCATATGCTACATATGCCGTACATTCACTTCTCTTTTTGCTGTCTGTTTCCTTATTATGAAGACAATCTGGACGATTACACAGTGCAATTAATGTCTGTGTTTCAAAATCACAGTAATACACAAAATCGCCCAATCTAACATAATATCCCTTCGGTCCCCTAGCAAATGCAGAAACCGTATGGGCAGTTTGATAAGACCAGTTCCAGTCTTTTTCCAAATCAAAGCTGCTATCCTTTTTTAATTCTACTGAAAAATCATCATTATAATTTTCTACAACAAGTGTATAATTACTTTCCTCTATCGTACGCTCTGTTGTTTTTTCTTCAGCAAATCCATAAAGGGGTGGGACTACTACTGTGGTCAGAAAAGACAGAATTACCATTCTTTTCATCATTTTTTTAATATTTTTTTTCATAGAAATTCTCCCTTATTAAATAATCGGGACAATAAAAATTGTCCCGACATTTATTTTATTTATTTCGTTTAATTTACTTTGTTGCCGTGGTTTCTACAGTCCAACTATTTACTGAATGAATACCTCTTCCATGATGAATATTGCTTCCAGACGCAACTGTGGATACTTCCATCTCTCCTGTGTAATTTGCCACATTTTGTAATGTTGCATTAGATTCTGTTGTTTCCGATATCTTTGGGAAGTCATCCACATCCATTATCGACTGTCTACTTGAACAATCGGGTACATCCATTAACCACGAAGAAATCGCATCTAATCTCCTTCGGAGCCTCAAATCCAAAGAAGATGCTGTTATAGAATCCATCGAAGGATATCAGATGACTGATGCCCAAAAATACCGTATGCGCCTCGTCCGCGCACATATGGATTATATCACAGCCGAAATCAACGATGTTGATAAAATGATAGAAAATATGATTTCTTCTAATCCTGATTTTGAAAATGCTGTCCAGTTCCTCTGTACCATTCCGGGTGTCAAACGTGATAGTGCAATCACTATCATCTCCGAAACCGGTACGGATATGTCTCAGTTCTCAAGTTCCAAACGTTTATGTTGCTGGGCTGGTTTAACACCTGGCAGCAATGAATCTGCTGGTAAGAAGAAATCTGTTCGGATTACACGTGCCGGAGTCTACCTCAAACCTGCATTAGTACAGTGTGCTCATGCAGCCGTAAAATCTGACAAATCTCCTTACTACAAAAAGAAATATGAATCTCTTGTTAAACGTCGTGGCAAGAAAAGAGCCATTATCGCAATTGCCCGTATGATTCTTACCGCCATCTACCAGATGCTGTCTACTGGCGAGCAGTGGAATCCGAGCGACCTTTATAAAATCGATATGCCTGTAGCTCTTGTTGAAAAACAAAAGGCAAAAGCTATCAAGCAGGCTAAGAAACTGTTGCAGCGGGAGGGACTCCTTCCTCCTGATGAGCCATTAGCTTCTTAATCCAATTTTTTAACTCTATAACACTTCAAAAAGTTGCCTGCCTTAGACAGCTTATTCAAGTGCGCCAGTTTATGGCTTTCCTCTACTTTCTTTCACACTAAATCCTTGTTTTTAACTTCTGCACATGTATTCTCAAATGCTCTGCCTAAATAATTGGGATGTTTTTCATAACCCAGCAGAAAAGGACTGCTCCCCCGGGCGTAGATGCGGCGGAGACTGTGAGATTTTCTTGGAAAGTGGTTGAGCCGCAGGGGCAACGCGAACACGATGTTCGCGTTAGCCGATAAGTGCCATGGATGGCAACGTAAAGGCGGCCCCGTCATGGTGAGAAGCACTTGGCCACTTTCCTTTAGAAAATCCACAGTTGTAGCTAGCATCCGAGTCCGGGGCGGGCAGCCCTTTCTGCGTGGATTTTAGAACAACTATTTCACTAACTCTCAAGTTAGTTTGGTGTAAAAACTCTAAAAACAATGAATTCCGTACAAAAAAATTCCCAAATCCGGAATTTTTGTACGGAATTTCTTCATTTTGCACGCTCAGCGAAAATAACAGCTTTTTGCATGGCAAAATCTCCTGTTTTTGTATTTTTTTTAGAAAAAATAGCGTTTTTAATACAAACAGAACTCCCCGCGTAACTCTCCATCAACTACGCTTGGCAGCATGTTCCAAATAGAGAAAAAAAGCCACATTCAGAACAATGCCCACTGCAGTAGAGATGGGGGCTGCGAGGCCGATATTGGTGAGACTTGCGTCCGGTTGGATACTCATATAGTAAGCGAAAGGAAGTCGGACGAGAAGTGTCTGGATCAGTCCCTGAAGCATGACCCACACGGTCTTGCCATTACCGTTAAAATATCCCATCATGCTGAACAGCACAGCAGTCAATAGTGTCTCCGGTGCGAAACCTTTCAGATACTCATATCCTCTCTGCACCACTGACGCATCCGCGGAGAAGATACCTGCCAGCAGATCCCCCCGGAAGAACACCAGTGAAAAGGCAAAGCATCCCACCAAAAGTCCGATGCCGATACCGGTGAATATGGTCTTCTTCGCCCGCTTCTGTTCTCCGGCACCTACATTCTGTGACACGAAAGAAGAAGTGGACTGCATCAGTGCACTGGGGATCAGCATGGCAAAGTTAACGATTTTGCATGCCACGCCGTAGCCAGAGGAAGCTTCCAGTCCCAGGCGGTTGACAAAGGCACACAGTGCCAGGAAAGAGCCTTGCGTCAGACACTCCTGCAAAGCTAACGGCAGACCAATCTGCAGGAATTTACCGCACTGGGGATTCCAACGGAAATCGTATCCGGTAATGGTAAAGGGCAGTCCCTTTTTCACAAGGCGTACAATTGCAAACACTACGCTCAATGCCTGTGCAAAAACAGTAGCCAGCGCTGCTCCCATGGCATCCATGCCCAGTCCTGCCACCAGCACCAGATCACCCACGACATTAACAATGCACGCCACGAATACAAACAGCAGCGGGGAATTGCTGTCACCCAGTCCACGGAAAATGGCTGACAATACATTATATGCCACAATAAAAAAGATTCCGGCACCGCAGATCCGGATGTAAGCAACGGTCAGCCCTACCGCCTCTTCCGGTGCCTGCATGAGAACCGCAATAGGACGGGCAAAGCCCACCATAATTACAAACAGCACCAGCGAGATCGCTGCAAATACAACGGTTCCGCCGCCGATGATACTGCCGATCTGATCCTCTCTCTTCTCCCCGAGATACCGGGCAATCAGCACGGTGATACCCATGGCCAGCTGAGTCACCACAAAGGTCACCAGATTCAGCACCTGACTGCCGGTGGATACACCGGAAAGTCCGGAGGTGGAGCCGAAACGTCCCACTACCAGCAGATCCACTGCACCGTAGGCCGCCTGTAAGATCAGTGCTCCCAAAATAGGAACCATAAAGCGAAGCAACTTTTTCAAAATACTTCCCTGTGTAAAATCCATCATGTCATTTTCTTTATTTTTCAAAATACTCTCTCCTCTCGCACATCACCTGATAAAAGGTCTCTATGGTCTGTATCATCACTTTCGCATCTGCTTCGGAAATGCTCTCCAGATACGGTGCCAGACCGGAAAAATAATTCTCGTTATATTTTTCCGACAGCTTTCGTCCCTCTTCGGTCAGGGAAATATAGGTGATCCTACCGTCTTCCGCCGCATTGGCTTTCCGCAGATACCCCTTTTCTTCCATTTCTTTTACTGTCCGTGTCACGCCGGGACGGGGGATATTCAGATAGTCACTGATATCTGAAATCTTCACAGCAACCCCCTGCCTCTCCATGATCTGGATCACATCCAGAAAATGAATATAAGAGGGTGTCACGCCTGAGGGCAGCGCGGGAAGCATCTCCCGGATTCTTTTTGCCTGATAACAGGCATCCAACATTCGTTTTATGGTCTGAACCGTCATTCTTTTTCCTCTCTGATATCTTTTTTCTATTCTTTAATTGTCTTTATAGTTACCACTAGTAATTATCTTTGGTAATTATATGTAAACATTTCAGATTTGTCAATGAGATATTTTCATAAACACAAAAACAGCAGACTCTTTTGGAGAATCTGCTGTTTTCCTTTCTCTTCATTCAGATCATAAAGTTTCCACCTGGATGATTGTTTACGCATCCGATCTGGCATAGGCATTTTTCATCTGCCCACTGAGTTCATACAGGACCTTGTCCAAAGTATCGGCTGCCGCGCACTGAAGCATCCCAGCAATCTTTTCGTTGGCTTCTTCCTGCAATTTCTTACATTTGTCCTCATCGTTCTCCTGCGCCAGCAATGCATCGTAGCGATTCAGAATCACATGGCTCTTCGCCGCCACATTTTCCTGATAGCGCTCAATGTGGAACACGGATTTGTTGTAAGAAGCATCTGCCATGGCTGCGATCATACGGCTCATCCAGTAGAAGTTCTCCGTGGAGACTTTTCCGGTGGTCGCTGACAGGTACTCAGGTGTCCTATCGATGCCGGTATAAAAAGGTGCCAGTACATTAAAGGCATTAGAAGCCAGCGCCAGCCACTGAACCGGCTCTCCCTCCGGACGCATCTGGATCAGGGTCATGACGTCATTGCGGTTGATGCCGATGGAACGATAGGCTCCCCGCATGGACTTATCTCCATAAGCCGCATAAGGATCGTAGGGCGTTCCCTGATAATGGGAAGACAGCACATATTTCACATCTTCCACCGTGATTTTCTTCTCCGGCACCATGCACCAGGGCAGATCATCGGAAAACGGTGTGTACTCTGCATTCGGGCCCTCCCAGACCTTTGTACGGGGATTCAGGGTCCGCAGCATATACCAGGCTCTTGCGGTATTGTATACATGGTCGGAATCGTCATGGCTTCCAAAGGCATCTCTGGCGGAAAAACTGCCGTCCTGTGACAGATCCAGGTGGTTCTTTTCAATAAATTCTTTCAGATCCGCGGAACACATATGCTCCTTTTGCTCCGTCAGCGCATCTTCCAGATCAAAGGCATCGATTCCGAACTGGTTCGGCATCACCACATAAGCGTCGTCCGGCACTCTCCGGGCGATCCAGTGATGGCCGCCGATGGTCTCCAGCCACCAGATCTCGTTTTTATCGGAAAAAGCAATACCGTTCATCTCGTAGGTACCGTATTTCTCCAACAGGCTTCCCAGACGTGTGACACCCTCTCTGGCACTGTGAATGTAAGGAAGCACCAGAGACACAATGTCCTCCTCGCCGATGCCGCCGGAGATCTCTTCCACACCATCCTTCGCCGGAACATATTCCACCAGTGGATCCGCTCCCAGAACTCTGGCATTGGAAGTGATGGTCTCTGTGGCCGTCATGCCCACACCTGCCGCATTGACACCGTGCGCTGCCCAGATACCCTCTCCGTCCAGTGCATTGGGGACTGCGGTATAACGCATGGGATCCTCCGGCAGATCGATCTCCACATGGGAAAGCACGGATTTGTATTTTTTCGGCTGTTCTTCCGGATGCACCACAACGAATTTCTTCGGTGTGAACTGCCCCGAAGGAGAATCGTCATTCCGGGCGATCATGGTGGAACCGTCATAAGATGCCTTTTTTCCTACTAATATGGTTGTACATGGCATAATCATTACCTCCTGATACTGTATTTCAAAATTTTCTTCTCCGGCACCGGAAATCTGTGTTCCAGTCCTGGCACTTATGCCAGCTTCTGTCCGTTAATGACTACATTTTGAATTGTCTCCGGCCTGCCCTGTAAAGGCTCGATCTTTGTGAACTGTCTGCAGCCGGTGACTTCAATATTCTCCATCTGCAGATTTCTGAAATACGGGATGTCGTCCTCATTTTCCATGGCAATGGTCTCTTCCCGGTTCAGGGAATTGAGCACATAGGACATGGTCAGGATCACTGCCTCGCCCTTGATCTCGCTCATATGGATATTGCGGAGAGTGATATTTTCTACCACGCCGCCGCGGCCCAGCGCACTCTTCATGCGGACACCCACATCGGTTCCCACGAAAGTACAGTTCTCCACCAGAATATCCTTTACTCCGCGGGACATCTCACTGCCGATGACGAAACCGCCATGGCCTTCGTTCACCAGACAGTCATGGATGTAAACATTGCTGCAGGGCCCCTGAATCTTGCGGGCAATGGCATTTTTGCCGGACTTCATGCAGATGGCATCATCTCCGGTCTCAAAAACACTGTGATGAATATGCACATTAGTGCAGGACTCCACATCAATGCCGTCACCGTTCTGGGCATAATAAGGATTGCGGACCTGTATATGCTCCACCGTAAGGTTCTCGCAGAAATAGGGGTGGATATTCCATGCCGGAGAGTTCATGAACGTTACGCCTTGCAGAAGCACATTTTTGCAATGGCGCAGACTGATCATCACCGGGCGGTAAAAATCGTAATAGGGTGCCGCGGCGGCCAGTGCTTCCTCGGTGTTTCCCTGAATATTGTGGTGATTTCCTTTTAAAATCGACTCTGTGGGCATCCAGATCGCTGTTTCTTTCGTCTCTAACACATAAGGACTGATGGTAAACAACGCATCCCACTGCTTTTCCGTCATCTTAAACTTCTTGACCGGACGCCATTTATCACCGCTGCCGTCAATGATGCCTTCTCCGGTAATGGCGATGTTTTCTGCATTTTCCGCGGTAACGGGAGATACGGTGCGAATGCAGTCCTGACCTTCATAGCTGGTGATCCGCAGCGGATAGTCCTCTTTGGACTTGATGAATTTTAACATAGCCTGACTGTCCAGATGAAGATTGACACCGCTTAACAGCCGGAGCGGAGCCACCGCCCAGATGCCTGCGGGAACTCTTACCGTACCGCCCCCCTGCTCCGACACTTCGCAGATCGCGCGGTTAATGGCCTCCGCATTGTGTCTGCCGGTCTCGATCTGCAAATCGCCGCTCTTCGCGCCGTATTCTGCTATGGACACCTCCCGGTCCGGGAACTGGGGAATTTCTACTTTATAATTCTGATTATACATGGTTATTGTTTTCTCCTTTGAATATTTTCATGGATACTTTCACATTTTCTATGTTTCTGATTCTAGCGTGTTCCGTTTCGGACTTCCACCCGGTTTTTGCGTTTTTCCGAAGGGTTCTACTGCTTATTTGTGCCCTTCCGCGCAGATCCAGTCCTCGCCGTCTTTTAAGTGAATCCGTACCTCTTCAAATCCTGCATTTTCCAGCAGTTCCCGGAATTCTTCCGGTGTGGGATTAAACAGATGGAATCTTTGAATGTTTTCCCGCACCTGTTCCGGCAGATCCGCCTTCTGGTAAATGTCGGCCACCAGTAAAAAGGTTCCCTGCTCCTTCAATACCCGGTAGACTTCTTTCAGATTCTCCGCGGGATCCGGCCAGAAATAAAAGCTTTCCACCGTAATGATCTTGTCAAAAGCATTGTCCGCAAAGGGCAGTTTTTCCACTGAGGCTTCCACGAGATCCATTTTTCCCTGCTGCAGTGCTTCTGCATTGGTTTTTCCGGAAAGCTCCAGTGAAGTGGCGGAATAATCCACTCCGGTCAGATGTCCGTCACGCACCTCTTCACTCATGCGTTTCAGAGTTGCTCCTCCACCGCAGCCGATGTCCAGAATCCGGTCATTCTCCCGGATCTTCCAGTGTTCCAGCGCCCAGCCGGTCACTACGTAGTGGCTTTCGTTCATGCGGCGCAGCATCTTCTCCCCATCCTCCCCGACCGGTTTCCCGGGGTTGCCGGAGATAGTGATCTCCTGCTGGGTGCGTTCGTTGGTGGTTAGGTTTATGGTATTATTTTCTGCTTTTTCAGTCATGATCTTTATTCCTTCTTCCAGCCGCTTTCTTTTTGGATCTTTGCGGTTTTCTTTGCAATTTTTACTATCTCTATTATAATAGTAACTGTTTATAATCATGTAAAGGGCAATCCCGTTATTGAGAATATCTCTGAATAAGGGATTTGGCAAAACACCCGATACAAAGTACAATCTGCGAAGCATACGCCGAAAATGCAGTGGAACGCTTGCAGATTACAGAAAGGCATACATTTTTTATGAAATATTATCTTGCCCCCATGGAGGGACTGACCACTTATAATTTCCGCACTAACTGGAACCGCTGTTACGGCGGCATGGACAAATATTTTACCCCTTTTATCTCCAATCGGCACATGAACAGCAGAGAACGCAACGATGTGCTTCCGGAACATAATGTGGGCATGTACACCGTACCGCAGATCCTGACCAATAAGGCGGAGGAATTTCTGTCGCTGGCAGAGCAGCTGGCCGGATATGGCTACCACGAGGTCAATCTGAATCTGGGCTGTCCTTCCGGGACGGTGGTGGCAAGAAACCGTGGTGCCGGCTTCTTAGGCACGCCCCGGGAACTGGAGGATTTTCTGGACGAGATCTTTGAAAAATGTCCACTGGAAATCTCCATCAAGACCCGCATCGGCATGGACTACATGGATGAATGGGCTCCACTGCTTAAAATATATCAAAAATTCCCCATGAAGGAACTGATCATTCACCCCAGACTGCAAAAGGAAGGTTACAAGGGGACACCCCATCTGGAAGCTTTCGCAGAGGCGGTGGAAGCCCTGCAATGTCCGCTGTGCTATAACGGGGATATTACCTCTCCGGAGTCGCTAACGCAGATTCTTACGAAGCTTCCCCGTATCGATACGGTCATGATCGGCCGGGGAATTTTGCAGAATCCAGGATTATTGCAGGAATTGAAGGCTGCCTCCACGGAGAGTGTTGCGCTGCCGTCTTGTGAAGAGCGGCTGGCTGTCCTGAAGGAATTCCACACTTCCCTCCTGACCGGTTATCAGGAGATCATGTCCAGCGATACGAATACGCTCTATAAGATGAAGGATCTCTGGACTTTCTTAAGCCACAGCTTCGAATCTCCGGACAAATACGTAAAAAAGATCCGCAAAGCCACAGATGACAGCGACTATAAGCTGGCCGTCAATGCGTTATTCCGGGAGTGCGCATTGAAGTCGGAGAATTCTTGATCCTGACATCATCCCATACCTTTATTCCCCGGTGTCGAACTGTTCTCCTTCGTTGGCGTCTTCCATGACGACCTCCGGCTCCGGGATACCTGCATTTTCCACATAGCTGAAATGAATGACCGCCTGTGGCCAGTTGAAGCTGATCCGGGCGGTCTTCTGCCGCTCCTCGCCTGCCTTGCGGATCAGTTCCAACAGTTCCTGCAAGACTTCTCTGGTCAGATAGCCTCCCCGCCACTGGAACGTCATGGCCCGGCCTTTTTTCGCCATCTGCTGTGCTCTTTTATATACTTCTTCCGTTTTCGTAAAGGAAAGTTTTTTCTCCTTGTAATAAAAATGATCGTTGTCCGGACAGCCGGGTGCCGGGGCGATCAACGGTTCATGATCCCGGAACACTGCTTTATCTCCCAGATTGAAATAGTCGTAGCGGATCTCTCCGGGTGCTTCCGCATTGCCCTGATGTTTTCCCAATGTATTGTCAAATGTGGCATCCAGATGGTAATACTGCCCGCCGATCCGCACAATATTCCAGGTGTGACGGTACTTGATCCCTTTCTCCGGATTGTTGCCGCAGATAGCGATTACACACCACACACCCAGCGCATCACAAAGCACCTTCACAGATTTGGCAATGCCCTCGCAGACACCCACGCCCTGTCCCAGCGGTCCGATAATCTCATGGGAATAGGGCTTTTTCAACTTATCGTAGGTGATATTTTCGCAGATAAAGTCGTGAATGTACTTCTCTTTTTCCCACTCTGTGAACTTTGCGGCAGGTCTTGCCAGCTTTTCCACCCGGGACTGCATGGCTTTCTGATGTTCTCTGATCTTATTTTTCTCAAACAGATACTCCGGCACGAAGATGATGTTGGGGGAGTCCTGATAATATCTATACCGATAACTCACCACCCAGAATATCTCCGGATGATCCAGCCGCAGTCGGAAAAATACGTCATACAATTCTTCCGCCGGGATCCGCGGCAACTGGATCTCGTCTGCCAGCGCCAGCACTCCCTGCTGCATAGCGTGATAGGCGGCCTGCTGGGGCTTGTTCATTTTCTGATAGTAATATGGTTCCATGGTAGTTTCCTATTCTATTGTTTTCATCTGTCTTATTTTTACATTTTAACAGAAGGTTTTTCTTTTGGGTGGATGTTTTTGATATTTTTTTGATATTTTTTGAAACTTTTGCAGCAGATGCATAGTCTAACCATCAGAGACCTGTAAGATATGGTTTTATTTAAGAGAGGAGTTTTACTTATGAAAAACAAAATGATCTGTGCACTTTTAACTACTGTGATGGTATTGTCTTTTGCTGCCTGTGGCAGTCAGGGAAATGGAGCAGCTTCGGCGGAAAGTACGGTGACTTCCGAAAGCGGTGCGGAGGCTTCTACTGCTGAAAGTTCTGCTGCTGAAGCTAGTGCTGAGACAACTACAGAAGTTTCTGCTGATGCGGCCAATGGTACTTCATATGAAGACAACTTTGCAGTTTCCACAGAGGATGCTGCCGCTTTCGCTAAAAAGATCCAGGATGCCGTAGCCGCTGAAGACCTGAATGCTCTCGCTGATCTGGTCAATTATCCGGTCTATGTTGCTCTGGGCGATGGCAGTGTGATCGAAACCAGGGAAGATCTGATTGCCTTAGGTGCAGACAAAATCTTCACCCCTGAATTGAAAGACTCTATGGCTAATGCTGATCTGTCCGAATTAAGCCCCAGCATGGCAGGCTTCACCCTCTACAGCACCGGTGACGGCCCCAACATCACCTTCAATGTCCAGAACGGAGTACTCGGCATCAGCGGTATCAATTACTAATCATTCTCGTACAAATGGGGGGAGCCTTTCATCAGGCTCCCCTTACTCGTGTCGAAACAACCGTTTTCAACGGTACCATAGTGATATCTATGTTCCCGTCTGTCTTCCTCGTGATCAGCGTAGCTCCACGCTGGATATATTGCTTCGCAATGCCGGAATATCCCAGATAATCAATGGACATTCCGTAGGTCATGCGGATGCCCTGATATATCAGGGATAATGTATTCAGGTGATCGTGTCCACAGAATATCCATTTCAGCCAGCCGTTATCCACCGCTTTTTCGAAAAAATGTGGCGGTCGGTTCGATATTCCGAAGTACTCGTCCTTTTCTCCGATACTGCCGTGTTCATAAATCACGCTGTGATCGCCCAATTTCATTTTCTCATAAGCTTCCTTAAATTCTGCGGGCGGCATGTGGAAAAATGCCATGGCAGGCACTTTTCTCTCGTTCAGTTTTTCCATGCACCAGTCCGTCTGATCCTCATGGATCCGGTCGAAACCGCTGAAAAACCAGCCGTCACCATACATGTTGGAATCCAGCAGAATCAGCGGAAGTAACAGTTTTCCCTGATCATCTGTGAGGTCTACTACAAAATTCCCTACGCCGGTAATGGGATTCTGAGGACTGTGCTCATATCTTCCTTTGGTAAAAACGGCATATTTCCCCGTAGTGAAAATCTCCGCCAGCTGTTCCTTATTGCAGGTGGAGCCCATTTCACAGTCATGGTTACCAAAGACCAGAGTATAGGGAATCTGAAAACCATCCAGAAATGCCAGCAGTTTTTCTGCCTGCTTTCGGTTGTTCATGGTACCGCTTTTCGGGAAAAACGGGAAAACAGAATCTCCGGTCAGGACCATCAGATCCGGTTCCGTCCGGTGGATCAGCTCCGTCACCGCTTCCAGAGCCAGTTTGTCCTTTTTCCCGGAAAAAAGGCCGAACCCAAGGTGCAGATCCGTCAGCTGCAATATTTTATAATCTCTGTCCGTCGGGATGCAAAGGGAAAAAGTCTCTTCGTCCCGGATCTGAAAGTTTTTGGAAGTATACATAAGAATCTCTTTTCTTTTTGGGGATTAACTCAACGGGATCAATGCTCCTATTGCAGAAAGTACTGTTGAAATCACCATCAGCACCTGAAAAGGCACCGTGCCGATCACACCGCAGATAGGACTGCTGCCCGCCTTTTTTCTGGATTTTCCGTACGTCAACACCAGCATGATGCTCACCAGTACCACTACACCGCTCATAATCCGCGTCAGAACAATAAAGCTGTTCACACCAAACACCGCAAACAGGATGCAGGGAACTGTGGCGATCAGCCAGCTGATGCGGTTGCCGCTGCCGATCTGCTCATGAACCACATCGCGGAGGGCGAGAGTATTGCTCCAGAACGTGGTAAGTAAAGCAAACAGGGAAAATACGCCTGCCAGGATCATCGCCCAGGTACCGATACTCTCTCCCAACTGCATGTATGCCAGTTCTTTTTCCAGCGCTCCCTTGGTTCCCAGGAGAACCGTGCCCGTTACGATCAGGACAAACACTGAGGAAAGCCCAAAACCGATGAAAATGGAGCGGCGGATCTGTTTCGCGTTGCCATCCAGGCCTTTCACCACCTGGATCACTGCCTGATTGGCGGAAGTTGCGAATACCACCATGCTGTACAGCGCTAGCAGATTATTCCAGTGGAACTGTGCCCGTTGCAAAGAATTCAGCGGATGCAGAAAAGTTCCTACCGTCATCACTGCCACAATTCCCATGAGGACAATGACTGCGTACTTCTGTGCGATGCCTACGGCTTTCATGCCGATAAATACCACAACTCCGGCGATCACATAGTACAAAACCTGCGCTGCCACGAAAGGCATTCCGAACCAGTTCACAAATATCTGGGCGCCACCGTTGATATTACCGCTGACACCAATCATGATGGCCAGCCCGTAGACAATAAATACGCCCCAGCTGAATATCTGTTTCATTTTGCCGTGGAACAGCTCTCCTTCGAAACTTTTTACCAGCTGGACGCCACCGTTATTGTAAGACAGCTCGGCAATGATCAGGTGCAGGATCACGTTCACACAATATGCAATCAATACCATCCACACGACATCCAGCATACTGTTCTTCGTGGCAAGATACGGAACGGCAATGATGCCCGTGCCGATGCTGTTGCCGACGATCATGCTGATGGCTTCAAAAGTCGTGAGATGGGCTTCGGATTGGATGGGGTGGGACATAGGGAGGCCTCCTTTGTAAAAATACTGATTTTATAAAAGTTTGGTAGTAAGTGCTTCCTGCAATACTTTTGAACAGTTGATCCCACGTTTATCGGCAAGTTTAGACATCCATGCCGGAAGCGAGACATTTTTTCGGACCGCCTTGGTGTCAGTCATGCTGCGATATTTAATCGTATCTGCCTGGATGATCGTAAGAATATCTGTCGGTAAATGAGGAATCTCTGCCTGCGGTGTAGGCTCATTCGGAGTAATTTCTCCATCTTCCAGACCAACAAGACAAAGATTCAGTGCATCTGTGATAAGTGCAATCGCTTCTGTCAAAGTCGGTGCTGTTGTAATACATCCGTCCACATCCGGAACCTTCGCATAGAAAGTGCCGTCTTTTTCAGTAATAACAGCGGTATATGTGTATTGCATGTCATTTGCCTCCTTCTATATTTGCTTCTTTGAAGATATAGCGCATATCATTTTCATTAAAATCATGACATTTTACAGGAATTGTCTGCTTGGTATTCGGTTGAAAATACAAATCATGACTTGCTCCATGTCTTTTAAAAATAAAACCGTTCTTTTCCAATTCTTTAATTGTTTTCTTTCGTGGATGCATTCTTTTCTCCTTTTATATTATACACAATTATACACAAAATCAATAGTAAAATACACAATTTTACACAAAAATTCACGTGACATAACATTAAAAATTCAAATTGTTACATAGGAAATATAAATGGATTCTGTTAAAACCAATTTCTAAAGACATCATAGTTATCAACACAACATACGATATCAGACATAAAATAGAATAGTATAAGAAATTATTACAATCTGTTTTGCTTTCAATATAAAGCATTTCTTGTCTGTAAATAAAAAAATCCAAAGAACTAATTATTCTTTCATGTTCTCTTCTTGCATCCAAAGTGGCATATAGTTTCCATCTTTTTGCTTATAGAATTTTTTACTCAAATATCTGTTTTCCGTCTCGTATTCTTCCGGTGTCATTCCGTTTCTCCAAAATGGGGCTTCCATAAGCGTTTCCGTTGCCCAATTGCTTTGCCTGACCGTCTTGCTCAATTAAATGTCCTCCTTCTATGTAATCACATAGTACATTATATACGATTGTCTTTTCTATTTCAATCGTCGCTCCCGCAAGGGCAGCGACGCTCCAAAGTCGATCAGTTCCTTGATCTTGTCAAAATTTCAATCCACGCTCCCACGAGGGGAGCGACCGTGGCTGTTGCTGACCGTATGCGTGCCATAGACATTTCAATCCACGCTCCCACGAGGGGAGCGACGCAATGATATTGTCAATATTGGTTTACACTTTTTTCTCAAGGATGTTCGACCTATGCTGCCTCCTGTAATGAATCGTAGTATTGTTGACGCTTAATCATCGGAGGTAAGCCACCATTAGCAGAGCAGATTCTTCGGTTATTCCAATAGCTGATGAAATATCTCCAGATGAGTGTTTTTAACTGTTCTACTGTCATTGAAGTGGTATCATAACGTCCATAAAGTAATTCTTCTTTGAATCTTGCCCACATGCTTTCGCATCTGGCATTGTCGTGGCATCTGCCGCCAGCACTGTTCATGCTTTGGAGAATGCCATATTTGCTGATTGCTTTACGATATAACTCACTTGTGTACTGTGTTCCTCTGATACAGCATCAGGATATACTTCCAAAGTTGATGCTGTATCATAAAAGTAAGGGGCGGCAGCACTTTAGGCTGTCGCTCCTTGACTGCCTAACTGCAAAACCGGGCGGGGCTGTCAACGGCGGCTCTGCAAGAGCCGTTCATCTTGCCGTTGACTGGCTCGACTGGGTTTGCTATTCTTTAAGTGTTGTCTGTAAGTCGTTTGTAAAAATATCATCTCCGGCGCACAATCATTTTCTACCAAAGTAGCGGCATAAAAAATTTCATTGTCCTGCCTTTCAAAAATAAGAAGTTTCCATTTTTTTGACTGCAAATTCCGAGGCTGTCTCTTGTACAATTTCTAGTACATTGACATCTTCTGCTATATTTCCTTGACGGGGTTCCAGCTCATTGTTAGTTACCACTTCTGCCTTGCCAGCGTCCGATGCACCATAAGAGAAATTTACTATGGTAGCATTGCTGTATTTTTCAAAAGCTGCATAGTATTCTTCTTCTGTAATTACATCTGTTTCCTCTCCTTTTTTCATGGTATAAGCAGCATTTCCACTTTCGTCAAATTGCTCATAAATCCCCTCTGCCAGTCTGAGCGAACCGGATTTTTCAATTTCAAAACGCTGCATATCGTGACCGGAAGCAGCATAAATACCTGTTTCATCATAGGCGATAGGATATGCTGTTCCCATACTTTCTATTGTTCCTATGTTTTTAACTTCTTTATCTATCAAATAATATACATCACAATTAAGTGCTGCCTGATTTCCCAAACCGTCATTATATACTTGTGAGGTAACAAGTAAAACAGGTAAAGAAGCATTTGTATCAATAATTGCAAAAAGCTCATTATCTTCCAATCCTCCGACGGTTTCTCCATAAATAGCAGCGTTTTCACTACCTTTTTCTCCACATGCACATAAAGAAAAGATTAACACACATAAAGCCATATATGAAATAAACTTCTTTGCCTTATACATATTTTCAGTCTCCTTTTTTTCTTCTTTCAATGGTATAACTTATGAACAATATCACTCCGATTGCTGCCGCAATAATAGACGGTATCATTAACCGCATATAATCAATAGGGGCATTTTCGTATTGTCCTGTAACGATATATCGGTATAGCATATACTGGGTACTAAGTGTTGTGCTTTGTAGCGCAATTACATAGGCGAAATTTAATATGCTAACCATAATAAAAATCAGACCACTAATTAGCAACAGCGTCATTTTTCTGTTATGAAGATTTATTTTCATCAAATCTTCTAAAGTTATTTGCTCATCAGTTTTGTTTGCCACACCTGCTTCTCCTTCCTTTAGCAAATCATCTAATGACACATGAAAAATTCTGCTTATTTTAACGATACTTTCTAAATCAGGGGAAGTGCTATCTGACTCCCATTTGGAAATAGTCTGTCTGGATACGTTAAGTTTTTCTGCTAATTGTTCTTGTGTCATTCCCGAAAGTTTCCTTAATTGGTTGATTTTATTTCCAATTTCCATTTTGTGTCCTCCTTTAAGAGCAATTTTAAATAAAATAAACAATTTTTTCTATCAACATTGCTTTACATTTGCGCTCAAAATAATAACATTTATGAAATTGCTTGTTTTTCTGCACTTTAAGTGTTCATATAAAGGCATTTAAAATGATGGTTCCCATGCTCAATGATGCCAACGATTTCAATCCACGCTCCCACGAGGGGAGCGACGACAGCCGCAGACCCAGACGTGCAGCCATAGAAAGATTTCAATCCACGCTCCCACGAGGGGAGCGACTTCTATGTCGTTTCCCGTTTCTAACCAGGCTGGTATTTCAATCCACGCTCCCACGAGGGGAGCGACGGATATCCCATGTCATACATCTTCGGTCGGGGAATTTCAATCCACGCTCCCACGAGGGGAGCGACCTGGATACGCTGCTCTGCACACTGTTCATCTGACCGATTTCAATCCACGCTCCCACGAGGGGAGCGACGGTAATCTGTATAACGGAGTTCTTCGGATTATAGATTTCAATCCACGCTCCCACGAGGGGAGCGACCGATTTCTTGTGTCCTCTTTCGGAACTCGTACCCAGATTTCAATCCACGCTCCCACGAGGGGAGCGACATGATAAGCGTGAGCGGTTGAATACTGACGAAGTATTTCAATCCACGCTCCCACGAGGGGAGCGACGGTGATGCTACTTTTACAGAGTTACCTACTGGGGATTTCAATCCACGCTCCCACGAGGGGAGCGACATTGAGTTCCGACATATCCACAAGTCTACTGGAATATTTCAATCCACGCTCCCACGAGGGGAGCGACTGTGACACGAGCAAGAAAAGCGAGCGTTCGGGTAAATTTCAATCCACGCTCCCACGAGGGGAGCGACAGACTTCCCGGAGGTGATGCCATGATTAACGGAATTTCAATCCACGCTCCCACGAGGGGAGCGACGATAGTAAAGGCAGGTGGAGCAGATGGCAAAAAATATTTCAATCCACGCTCCCACGAGGGGAGCGACTCCATTGCTCTGCTATTGCCTTTGCAATACCTGATTTCAATCCACGCTCCCACGAGGGGAGCGACCTTTTTCTCTATTCAAAGAGATCCTTGAGGATATATTTCAATCCACGCTCCCACGAGGGGAGCGACACTTCCTTACAAGTACATTGTACTCCTCTTACTCCATTTCAATCCACGCTCCCACGAGGGGAGCGACGATGCAGGATTGCCTGCATGAGAAGTATAAGAAATTTCAATCCACGCTCCCACGAGGGGAGCGACGTGAGATCAATAGACTCTGAACCTGAGCTATATTATTTCAATCCACGCTCCCACGAGGGGAGCGACCAGTTTATGAATGGTCATGCAAGCCAGGGAGCAGATTTCAATCCACGCTCCCACGAGGGGAGCGACATGGATGGACGATTGAAGAACCCAAAGGTATATGATTTCAATCCACGCTCCCACGAGGGGAGCGACAAAATGACTATATATAAAGCGAATAAAAAAATATATTTCAATCCACGCTCCCACGAGGGGAGCGACGGAGAAGTTATGGGATATTCCGCTGATATAATTATTTCAATCCACGCTCCCACGAGGGGAGCGACGAGTATTCCGAGTGGAATATGGACTTATTACACGGAATTTCAATCCACGCTCCCACGAGGGGAGCGACGTCATCCAAGAAAAAAGCCGAAGCTAAGCTTGCAATTTCAATCCACGCTCCCACGAGGGGAGCGACAGCAATTTTCGCCAAAAAGTTCTCTTTTCTCTCAGCAAAAATTGTCTAAAATATTTAATCTTAACAACAAATTATTTTAATTAAAAATATCTTTGTATGTTATTTCAACAAATCGCATAATTTATAAGGTGCGAATCCCCTAGGCATTTTATGTATGCTTGGCTTTCGCATCAGTTACAAAATCAGTGTCTGATCCGGGGCGATTCCTCTGTCTACCCCGATATGTTCAATCTTGGTCTGATATTTATTACCCAGATAGTAGAATCGAAGACTGTCCTTTTCTGTATCAATAATATCCTCAAGTGTTGCCTTCAATGCAATGCTCTGAGCATTATCCAAAAAGCATTCAAATACTGAATTCTGAACTCTTCTTCCATAGTTGACGCATTGCTTTGCCACTTTTCGCAGCCTTGCTTTGCCGGCTGCATTTTCTGTGTTGACATCGTATGTGATCAATACTAACATACCACACCTCACTTCCATAGGAATGCAGGATAGCCGTCCAAATCGCCACGTAGGAATCGTGCCAGCAGCATTGCCTGCACATAAGGAACCATGCCCCATTCCACTTTTTCCTGCAAATAGGGATGCGTTATGGTTTCTTTTTTACGATTCTGCCACTCCGTCAGTATTACCTTTCGTCCATCATCATCCAGAAGAACCGCGCCGTTTTCTTTTTGGGTAAAATTTTTAGCTGTGATCATCCGTTTATTTACCAACGACAGCACAAAGCGATCCGCTAACACGGATCTTAGTTCCTCCATCATATCCAGCGCCAGCGATGCTCTGCCTGGGCGCTCTGTGTGCAGATATCCCACGCAGGGATCTAACCCTACGCACTCCAGTGCAGATGCTTCCATATTTGTCAGTAATGTATACACAAAAGACATCATTGCGTTCATTTTATCGCAGGGCGGTCTTTTATTCCTGCCTTGAAATGTAAAATCTTTTTTCTGCTGCAGAATCAATTCGTCAAACACGCTAAAATAAATACTGGCTGCCTCTCCTTCATATCCCCTGAGTTCGTCCCTGGAGGTGCTGTTCTGAATCAACATCAGCGAATTTTTCAGCATTTCGGATGCCTTTTTTACCCTCTCTGCATCGATCTGCATGTTATGATCTCTGACAGCCCGTTCCAGAACCCACCTGGCATTATGCACCTTTCCGAGAATACAGTTTCTGGCAATCTCCAATCCCACCAGTTCATCTTTGCTACTGGTATACTGTTGTTCCCGCAGGATCACGTTGCCCCTCACTTTTCCGGTGACCCGTGCCAGAAATTTTCCCTGGGGAGTCATGTAACACAGAGAAATATTTCGTTCTGCACAGGCACCCATAAGTGCCGGACTGGTTCCCCGATATCCGAACGATACAATTCCCTCGAGATTATGTAGCGGAACTCTGCCAAGTTCTTTTTTATCATCGTAAATAACGATATTTTCACCATCTAACGCCAGGTAACTGTTTTCGGAAGTAACATATAACGTATTCAATAATTTTTTCATACGTTTTCCTCCATAAGCACCTGATCCATATAGTTTTTCACAGAACCGGTTTTTGCGAGTCTGGGCATACAAAGTTCCTTTAAAGAGCAGGAAGTACAGTGCTTTCCCATCTTTACTTTCGGTGTATACCGCCGTTCATAATATTGATGCATTTCTTGAAACATCTCACGCACTTTGCTGCGAAGTTCTTCCGTGATCTCCACGATTTCCCTCCGTTTTGTCTCTCCGTAAAACAGTGCACCTTCCGGAATCTGTGTGGAAAACATTTCTTCCAGGCACATTGCCTGCGCAGCTAATTGTAATTTGTCTTCCTCTGTGATCTTCGGCTTTCCCTTTTTGTATTCGATCGGATATACCGAAAAATTGCCCCTGTGCCCATGCAGACGGATTCCATCCTCACATCTGTGAAATTCCACCACATCACACTCACCCGTGACGCCCATTTCTCTGGATGCCACGGGTAATGCTCTCGCTATAATTGTGTCTTTTCGTTTCTCTGTAAGATAAGGATCATGTGCTTTTTTATGCATCAGTTCTCCAATCACCGTATGTTCATTCTCCGTCCACTGCTGTTCTATATGAATCAATGCCCACTGTCTTTTACAGAATCTGAAGTGTTGGATCCCGGATATCATAAGATAATCATCTTCTGCATATTCCATTAATTCATCCTTCTTACTTCCACGGAATCAGGAATCTGTTCCTCGTGAACGGTAACCGTATAGTCCTGATATTTTCTGGGATATTCCACGCCCTCGTTTCTCTTTACTTCTACGGCATCGAACAATTTATAAGCCGGGCAGTCTCCCAGTTCTTTGCTATGCTTGAATACAATCAGTTCCCGCACTGCCATATTGCCTCTCGCTGCAGAGTGGTCTACCTCGAACATGTTAAGAATTGCTTCCCATAGCAATTCCAAATCGTCTTCGGAAAATCCGGTTACTTTCCGCGCCAGATTTGCGGAAATATAGCCTTCTGCCCGGTACAGTCCATAAGGAACGATGGTCTTTCTACCCATTTCCGTATTCTTGTTTTCCGCGTCCTTTTCTGTGGTGATGGCAACTCTGGTGATAGTTACTTCCTGACTGATGATCGGATCGATACTTCTGGCAAATCCAATCTGCACGGGTCCTCTCACCTGACCGCAGTTCAACGATGCTTTTACAAAAGTAGTCATTACGGCACCAAACGTACGGATATCATAGAAATTCCGGCACATATAATCCTTCAGTTTAAGATCTACACCGGGATCATTTTTCTTTAACTTTTTAAGTTCCTCTGTCACCTTTTTATCATCCGTTTCGGTGATTCCCATATCCGCACAGGCTTCTCTGTCACTGCGATTTAAGGGTACATCTTCTTTGATGTAAATCTTATATCCCTGAGCATCCTCTTTTACGGTCTCGATATAATTGCGGATCTTACGTTTCAGGCAGACATCCGTTACCAAGCCCAGTCCGCTCTCTGGATCGACTCTTGGCATATTGCCCGCATCAGGATCTCCATTGGGATTACCGTTCTCCACATCAAATAATACTACGAACTCATATCTGTTTTTAATAGCTTCACTCATTTATTTGTCCTCCCCTTTTTTATATTTTTCCTGCTGTTGATGATAGTAGCCAAGTGCAAACTGCCCCTGCTGTTCCAGGGATAAGCGTTTCGGGAAATCGTCAAATTTGCCCATAATTTTCCCAACTTCTTTTTCGTAATAGACTTTCGCTCCGCCTTTATCCCGTTCCAACTTTTTCATATGGCTGTTTTTCAGTTTGAGCAACACCGGGAAAATAACTGCCGGCGTAGCACATGCGGAATTAAAGTAGCGGTCATGAATTGTCGTAGTGATTGTCGGGTTTGCTTCTTTTTGTATGCTTTCCAATACGGAAAACAATCTTCCCAATACATAGGCTATATCATTGCGGTCTTCGTTCAATCCCATGAGATTTTCTCCTTTCATACAATTATAATTTTTGATCAAAACTGCTTTGATGATAGCAGCACGTTTCCAGTTCACGTTACCGCACTCTGCCCGAATGCGGATCAGTGTGTAGGTATACAGACTTGCCGGATATCGTCCGCCCGACAGAATCGCCTGCAATACAAGGGCTGCCATGTTCGGAACCGGTGTCCTATCTTTTGATTTCTGATTCACGGTTTCATTCAGCATGTCACGAATCCCCAGATAATCCTGTTCTTCCCATGCCGGTTTTACAATCTTGAGCCGCTCATAATGGTCTGCTATATTCTGTATGATTTTCCCAAACGAATTTACATAGAAAAAACGGACCGACAATCGTGCTGCATTTGGTGCCAGCGCCAGTATGTAAAAATTCTGTTTCGGATCCATCTCCGCATCTTCTAAGTAAACCCTGGTGCCTTCTTTCAGGCTGTCGAAAATGTCCTTCAGTTTTTTCTGATTATCTTTCGTGGGTTTAAACATATTCAGAAAACACTTCTGATACTGCTCTTTACCACTTTCTGCCCAGTACACGATCATGGAATCCCCCAGGGAAAAGGTGTAATCCCGCTGGGACAGCAGATAATTCAGTGCCGTGGTATATGCAAATTCCGCATATTTTCCCACCGGTGCATTATAACTCTGTTCCTTTCCGTAAGACTCAAATGACGGTGCATTGAATGACACCAGCGCCGCTCCACTGGACTGTGCCCCGGGTACTCCTTTGATTGCTTTATGGATTCGTGATATCTCGGCTTTTTTACCGGTAACCAGGCAAATGCCGTTATCTTCTCCACCATTCCGCGCCCGATAGTTTTCCCAACAGTCTCGAATCTCCGGATCTTCCTGTGCTTCCTGCCCTTCCACAGAGAAAATAAGATTGCCGCCTTCTGTCAATTCTTCCCAGTTTTCCCGAATCACAGGATGTTCTGATGCTTTCTGCGGATCCCATTTTTCAAAATAGGCTAAAATTGCCCGGGCTGTTTTTCCCTGTGCAGATTGCAGAATCTGTCCATGCTTTTCTTTCGTCGCCTGGAAGCAATCCACTACACGTGAGTTCGTTCCATCTGCGTCAATACCCAGCATATACTTGGAATTGTCGCACAGAAAATTAGCTGCCACACCGGAAGATCTGGTCACCATCTCCGGCACGACGAGATTTGTCGGTACCCATACTGCTTTCTTACTACGCATATCCTCTATTTTCCGGGAGGTAATACCTATGATATCCCCCTCCGAAGACAAATTGATTTCATAGGACACTTTAGCATGGCACCATCCCAACCTGGATACTTTCCCCTGTTCTGCCAGATTTTCATAGTATTTTACCAGTGCCTGTAGTATCATCGCAGCACCTCGCAATCTCTCAAATCCACCACGCCGTGACGCATTATTGCCCGGAAAAACATAGGCTGGATATTTTCCGGATCACTGTAATCCATGTCGTATAACATTAATCCCAAGTCCTTCTCTGCGACCACATCATAAGCGGTATGGATTTCTTCTTCCTCACAGAGTGCGAAATTGGCAGGAAATTCTCTACAGCCAAAGTAGGGCATATGATAGCATTCTCCTCTTCTCAATCGTCTCATAATAATGTCCTTGAACTTTCCAGAATTATCAGAATCCATTGCTTGGGGTGTGATTTCGAAATGCGCCTCGACAACATACGAAACATTGCATAGTAAAACGGACGCGCGTTGCACAATCTCATCCTTGGTGCATATATACAATGGCTTACCCACGCCATTATACGCATCTAGCATTTTACTTTTTGAAATTTTACTGGATACTTCATTTCGTCGTACACTTGTAAATTGAATAGGGTTTTTGACATAGATTTTGTCGATGATCCACCGCATTCCCGGATGCCAGTAGATGGCTTCCAAAATACCGCGTGCCGCTGAGGGCGTGATGATGTCATAGCTGTAGCGTTCAACTTTGAGTTCGGGTCTCGAAAACAATGCATAGTCTCCCCATACATTTACTTTTACTCCGACTCCCATTTATTCCACCTTCTTTCCACAATGAAAGCGCTGTTCCCGTTTACTGTTCCCTTGTAGTACTACTTTCTGTCCGACAATAATACCCCCTTATAAAATACTGTCTTTTTGTAGATATGTTATGACAATATTTTAGATTATCTATATTTATCTGACAAATTTAATATACTATGATTTTCTTTATAAAGCAATAGCGGTACACTTTTCCATCGTGTACCGCTACTTCCATTTCCTGCAATATTAAAACATCATCATTCCACCCAATTCCACTTCCAGTTTCAACCCGGTGTCTTCCTTGTATTGTTCCTCCTGCGTCAGCACGAAGAAATCCTGTGCATCCGGATGTACCTCTTTCAGCATGCCCGCTCTATACATTTCTTCAAACAGCATATCTCTTTTTTCATATTCTCCTTTTTTTCGGACATTTACACAATACTGCCCTGCTCTTCGCATACGGCTCTTCGTCAGTCCCTGCTGTAGAATCTCCTGCAAAAGTGCCTCCGCTTCCGGTTCTCTGTTGATATATACCGTAACTGTATTTTCCTCAATCAGTTTAAATTCTCCGGCTACTGTTGCAAATTGATAATTTCCGTCCTTGAACTTGTCCAATATTTTCTTTATATCCAGGCTTTCGCCCTTGATGCGATATAGTCTCCGAAAATATTCTGTGATATTATCCAGTGCAGTAATATCTCTGCCCTCCGCCAGCAGATTTTTCGTCGTGTCGATCTGCTGCCGCTGTCGGGATACCCTTTCCTTGTCTTCCCACTGGAAGATGCGGACAATGCTCTCTTCCTTTCCTCTTTTATCATTTCGATTACAACGTCCTGCTGCCTGAATAATGGAATCCACACCGGCTAGTTCCCGATATACCGAAGTAAAATCCAGATCCACCCCGGCTTCCACGAGACTGGTCGAAATGACGATACATTTTTTTCCTTTTTTGTCATCCAAACGTTCTCTAATCTCCGCAAGCACCCGTTTCCTATGCACCGGATACATAGTGGTAGACAAATGATAAACGCCCTCTCCCTGCAGTTGTTCGTAAAGCCGCTGCGCCCTTTTCCTCGTATTCACGATACACAGTGCATGCCACTCCTGCTGCAATTTTTCCGCCATTTCCTCTTCTGTGACAGTATCAATATTCTGATAGGTTACCCTTTCAAAAAATCGAAATTGTTCCTCTCTCCGTGGGCATAATTCCCGGGCAACATACTTTTCAGGCAGAAACTGCTGTAATGCCGGCTGTGTCGCCGTACACAGTACGATACTCGTGCCATATTGTTGCAACAGTTCCTCTATCATTGCCATGCACGGTTTCAAATAATTCGCAGGAAGCATCTGCGCTTCATCGAATATGATGACACTGTTTACTATATTATGTAATTTCCTGCATTTGGAGGACTTATTGGCATACAGGGATTCAAAAAACTGGACATTTGTGGTAACCACCACCGGTTTATCCCAGTTTTCCGCTGCCAACTGCATGGGTTTGAACTCCTCCGAGCTCTCATAGTCTACATTGCTGTGATTTTCCAACACATTTTCACTACCCAGGATTTCCCTGAACACCTGCGCATTCTGCTCGATAATACTGGTATAGGGAATCACATAAATCACACGGTCCATATGGTTCTCCACCGCATGCTGCAACGCAAAGGCCAGAGAAGCCACAGTTTTGCCACCACCGGTGGGTACCGTAAGCTGAAACAATCCTTTGGAGGACTTTCCCATTTCCAGACAGTTCCGGAGAATTTCAGATCGTCTTCCATCAATCGTAGTATCATTCCGATTTATAAGCCATTTTGCTGTGTAATTTTGCAATTTCTCCAAAAGAACATCCATGCTCTCTCCGGAATCCCTTTGAACCGTTCCGTTGTTCATAAACTGTTCTGTATCCAGAAAATCGGCATCCACCAGGCAGGAATACAGCATGCGGATAAATACACTCAGCGCAAAGTTTGGATCCTTTTCCGGATTCATGGCAATGGGTGGTGTGGTAATTTGAGGGATTTCTATTTCCTTTTCATACGCACTGTAATCGCACAACCTTTTCTTAAGTCTCCCCAGTAAAGAGGACGGTAATCCCTCTCGTCCCAGATCCGGCAACCCTGCATGATGCCCTGCTATGCAGTAAGTCAGAAGCCAATAGCAGCCATCTAAATTTTCGCAGACCTTCGCCCCGGCAGTGGAATGATCCACCCGGATATCCAGATTTTCTTTGATCTTCTTTTGAAATTCCGCGGAATATTTTCCAATGTCATGTAACATTCCACAACAATATCCCCAGTCCGCTTTCCTGAATTTTGCAGCAAATTTTTCTGCAAGCTCTGCGGTTCCCTGTAAATGTTCTTTTACTGATTGCTCTCTGTCCCCATCAATGTGTGCAAGGTATTCCATGTTCTTCCCCTCTTTCCTACAATCTATTCCTTCCGCTCCGGCAGCATCCCCTTGATCTTCACGCCACTCAGATCCACATCCAGCACGATCTTCACCATCCAGAAGAACAGTAACAGCACCAGCATCGGGATCACGCAGGAAGTAATGATCATCACGGCAACCGCCTCGATAAAGTGATTCAGGGAATTCTCCACCTTCTGTACCAGATCTTCGGTAGAAATCGTCACATTTTCCACAACATTTGCCACTGAATCTTTAGCGCCGGAAATGGCATCTTTTGCCCAGTCGAAAATGTTTGAGACAGATCCGGAGTTATTGTTTTCCTTCTCCTGCACGTTACCTGTAACAGTTCCAGGAACTTCTGTTGTTCCGATTCCGGTTGTTTCCGTCGCATTAGTGTCATCCACCACGCCACTGTTTTCCAGTATATTCTGTGTGTTCCTGGCATCCTCAATGGTAGCTTCGATCTGGGCCTGATAGGTGTCTCCGATGAGGTCGGATATCTTCACACTGGCAGGCACCACGAGGGAGATCGCCAAGCCAAACACCGCCAACTTTGCTGCCAGTTTTCGTACCGTGGCATTTGCAAAGATCAGATTGAATATCCACAAGCCACAGGCAATCGGAATCAGGTAGGTAAATGCCACATAGCCGGTAATCGTCACGAGATATTTTTCCAGATAGATAGCGCAGAGGACCACCAGCAGATATCCGCTGACATCTGCCATTTTCTCCGCGATGGGCGTTGCCGTGTCTCCCGGAAGCAATGTGATCAGCGCCGAAGTCACCGTGGATGCCGCCGTCAGCTCCATGACCGTCTGTTTTTTCTCATCCAGAGAGGCTATGGTTTTCTGGTGATTTTCCGGGGCGGAGGCGTATTTTCCGATAACGGTTATGGATAGAATAGCGACCAACAGCAAAATCACTGCCGTAATGCATTTTTGTTTGTTAAAGTTCATGTGATTACCTTCTTTCCTTCTCGATTTCGATATTATTTCCCACAAATACCCTGCCATTACATTTTTCAGGACGTAATATGAACTATACGCTACACTTTTCAGGACGTAATCCAATGTTATCTTACACTTTTCAGGACATAACTTCTATTTTAGGATGACGTTACTTCAAAAATCTCCGTAACATCTTCTCTTTCATCTCATCATACCTCTGGTACCGTATCGGCAGATCCGTCCATGTCTTTTTATCCACAATACTTCTATAATGGCTGAAAGTCTCGAATCCGGCGCGTCCATGGTAGCCGCCCATGCCGCTCTCGCCCACGCCGCCGAAGGGCATGGCGCTGGTGGCTAGGTGGATGATGGTGTCGTTGATGCAACCGCCGCCAAAATGGCAGTGATCCAAGATCCGTCTCTGGGCTTTTTTATCTTCACTGAAGAAATACAGTGCCAGCGGATGAGGATGTTCCTCCACACAGCGGATCGCCCAATCCACAAAGTCTCCCGTGGCTGCATGCGTCCCGGAAGCATCCCTGCAAAAATCATTTTGTGCAACACCTTTCTCTGCATCATGTGCATTATACGTCAGCACCGGCAGGATCGGTCCGAAGATTTCTTCTCCCATCACGGCATCTTCCCAGGTCACATCCGTCATCACTGTGGGAGCAATCCGCAAAGTCTTTTCGTCATACTGCCCGCCGCAGACGGTCTTTTCCGCATCCATCAGCCCCAGCAGTCTGTGAAAATGCTTTTCGTTGATGATTTTTCCATAATCCGGATTTTGCAGGGGATCCGCACCAAACTGTCTCGAGATCTCCGCCCGGATAGCTTCCACCAATCGGTCGCGGATCCTAACATCACACAACACATAATCTGGTGCCACACAGGTCTGCCCGCAGTTTAGATATTTTCCGAATACGATCCTCCTCGCCGCCAACGGAAGCTTCGCCGTAGCATCCACGATGCAGGGACTTTTCCCGCCCAGCTCCAGCGTCACCGGGGTCAAATATTCCGCAGCGCTTCTAAGCACCTCCCGTCCCACGGTCTTGCCTCCGGTGAAAAATATCATATCAAACCGCTGCTGCAATAATGCCTGATTCTCCGTTCTGCCGCCGGTGATCACAGCCACGTATTCTATCGGAAAACATTCTTCCAGAATATTTTTCAGCACAGCTGCCGTCGCCGGAGCATATGCACTGGGCTTCACCACCGCCGTATTTCCGGCAGCTATGGCATCGATCAGCGGATCCAGCGTCAGTAACACCGGGTAATTCCAGGGGCTCATGATCAGCACGGTGCCATAGGGTGACGGAGAGCGAAAGCTTATCGCTGCGAACTGTGACAGCGGTGTCGGCACTCTCTTTTCCTGCATCAGCCCCCGCAGATGTTTCTGCATCCAGGTCAGCTCCGAGAGCGTCAGTCCGATCTCGCACATATAGCTCTCCATCCGGCTTTTTCCCAGATCCTGTTGCAGTGCAGCATTCAGTTCCTCTTCATGGCGCTGCAGGGAGGCCTTTAATTTTCCCAGCTGTTCTGCCCGAAATTTCCGGGAAAGTGTGGCTCCCGTAGCAAAATATTCTCTTTGTCTGTTCAATATCGTCCGGATCTCCTGCTCTGTCATAGATGTCTCCTGCTTCTATTCTTTATACTGCCATAACTATTCACAAAACCACCTCTGAATAATTACATACTACCCAATTTTGAGTCTCGGTGCAACCGCTTCCCTGCTCATCCTATACACAAAAACGGCAGAGTTCTCACCCCACCGTCGTTTGTCTCTTCCTATCTTGATCTCATTTCTCCTATTTCCACGCAAAATTCACTATTCCGTACACATAAATGAACAACACCGCCGCCGGAACAAAATACTTGAACACCGGCTTCATCCAATGCTGCACTTTCAATCCTTTTCCCTCGTTGGCTTCCTCCAGGAATTTGTCCCAGCCCCAGCCGACCTTATAACAGCAAAATACTGCCAGCAGGATCGAACCTATGGGCATGATATTGTTGGACACCAGGAAATCCCAGAAGTCCAACCAGGTCGTTCCCGCCGCAAAGGGCTGAAAATGGATCACGCTGAAGCCCAACGCCGTTGTCAATGCCAACAGAAACGTTCCCACACCGCAGACGATACATCCTACCGGTCTCGACCATCCGGTCAGTTCCCGGACCATGGCCAGAATATTTTCACACACGCCTAGCACTGTGGACATGGCTGCGAACACCATGAACAGGAAAAATAAGGTTCCCCACCATCTGCCGCCTGCCATGTTGTTAAATACTGTCGCCATAGTATCGAACAGAAGGCTGGGACCCGCCGTCACTTCCACATCATAAGTAAAGCATGCCGGAAATATAATGATACCGGCAATCACTGCCACCAGTGTATCCAGGATAATAATATGGATAGACTCACCCATGAGAGAACGGTCCTTGCCGACATAGCTTCCGAAGATCGCCATACCGCCCATTCCCACGGACAATGTGAAAAATGCCTGATTCATGGCGCCCACCACCACAGAACCGGTGATTTTGGAAAAATGAGGGATCAGATAGAAGCTCAATCCCTCTCCTGCTCCCGGAAGTGTAAAGCTGTGCACCGCCAGCACCAACATCAGCACGATCAAGGCTGACATCATATATTTGGTAATACGTTCCAGCCCACCCTGCAGATGGAAGCTTAAAATGACAAAAGCGATCAGTAAGGTGAACAACAGATATGTCACATTCACCGAGGGCGTCGTGATCATTTTTTCAAATCCGAAATCCTGATTCTGCCCTGTCAGAAATTTTACAAAATAATAGAGGATCCATCCGGACACCACCGCATAGAAAGCGATCAGCGCAATGTTTCCGATGAGACAGACGATGCCCCACAGATTCCATTTGCCCCTGCCGCCGGATAATTTCCGATACATATAAAGTGGACTCGTCTGCGCCGCACGCCCCACGGAGAATTCCATGATCATGGTGGGCAGGCCCAGCACGATCAGGCAGATCACGTAGATCAGCATGAAGCTTCCGCCACCGTTCTGCCCGCACATCCACGGGAATTTCCACACATTTCCGCAGCCGATGGCGCACCCCGCCGACAGCATGATAAATCCCAAACGACTCCCCAGTCTTTCTCTGTTTTCCATACCCATGATCCTTCCCAAAACTACTTATTCTAAACATGGGATACGACATATATTTTTGCTGTTTTCCCATATTTTCGCCATCTTTTCACATTGACAGCCCTATTTTCTCATTATATAATTTTCTTAAATATTTGAAAAACAAATTATTTACATTGCATTGATCGAAGAATTGAATTTACAATATAGAAAGAGTATCTACCCTATGGATGTCAAAAATCTGGAAACCTTTGTTATGGTGAACGAACTGAAGAGCTTTACACTGGCGGCCGGACGTCTGGGTTATACCCAGTCCACCGTATCCTTTCAGATCAAACAATTGGAAAAGGAGCTGTCCATCCCTCTGTTTGAACGGATCGGGCATACCGTAACCCTGACCAACGAAGGGGAGAAGCTGTTACCCCTGGCCCAGCAGATTCTGCGGCTTGCTGCGGAAGCCACCCACATCAGCGGTAATACCGCCCCGGAGGGTCTGGTGCGGATCGCCATTGCAGAGTCCCTGGCCAGCTGGGAATTTCACAGCCGTTTTAAGGATTTTCATGAAAAATATCCGGGCATCCGCCTGAAGATCATTGCTACCAGTACTGACGAAATGTTCCAGATGCTGGGGCAGAATCAAGTGGACATTGTATACACGCTGGACCGCCGTATTTTTAATCACAATTATGTGACCGCTTTCGAAGCTCCAGTGGATATTCATTTTGTCACCGGTGCCGGTCACCCCTTAGCCGGACAGACTCAGATCACCCTGGAACAGATTTTGGAATATCCGCTGATCCTGACGGAGAAAAACATGAGTTACCGGGCTGCTCTGGATGATCTGCTCTCCCAAAACGGTAAGGAGACAATGCCCATCATGGAGGTGGGCGATACCCAGCTGATCCGCAATCTTCTGTGTCAGGGTCTCGGTATCTCCTATCTGCCGGAGTTCGTTGTAGCGGACAATCTGGCAAAAGGAAATCTCGTCAGCCTCCCCATGACGGAGATTCAGCCGGATATCTGGCGGCAGCTTTTATATCATAGGAACAAATGGATCTCACCGGAACTGAAATGTGTAATAAAATACCTGCAGGAGGAATAATCCCCTGCAGGTTTTCTATTATATATGGATGCCGGGGGCAAAAGCCCCACCTTTAATTCCTACGAATTGTTTCGTGCTGCGCACTCCCAAACTTCTACCCAATATTCGCTTATCGAGGAATCTTCATCCCAGAAGCATTCCGATTCCATGTACCAAAAAGGCTGCTACCCATGCCACAAAACACTGCCAGAGTACCACGGCAATGGCCCATTTTCCACCCAGTTCTCTGCGTACAGAAGCGATGGCTGCCACGCAGGGCGTATACAGCAGGCTGAATACCAGTAATGTAGCGGCTGCCAACGGGGTAAGTACCGTGGCAATGCTGTCACCGAACAATACTTCCAGGGTTGCTACCACACTTTCTTTTGCCATGAATCCACTGATCAGAGAGGTGCAGATCCGCCAGTCTCCCAATCCCAGCGGCCGGAACACCGGAACCAACAGACCTGATAGCATTGCCAGCATACTGTTGGCTGAATTCTCTACCAGATTCAGTTTCAGATCAAAACTCTGTAAAAACCATACTACAATCGTTGCAATGAAGATCACAGTAAATGCCTTCTGTAAAAAATCTTTCGCCTTTTCCCACAACAACTGCCCTACATTTTTGGCTCCCGGCAGACGGTAGTTCGGCAGTTCCATTACAAAAGGCACCGGTTCTCCCTGGAACAACGTGCCCCGATATAAAAATGCTACCAGAATTCCCATAAGGATACCAAACAGATACAATGCCGACATGATCAGTCCACCCTTTCCCGGGAAAAATACGCTCACGAAGAACGAATAAATCGGTAATTTTGCAGAACAGCTCATAAACGGAGTGAGCAAAATCGTCATTTTACGATCTCTCTCACTGGTCAGCGTCCGCGTCGCCATGACTGCCGGAACCGTACAGCCGAAACCAATCAGCATGGGTACGATGCTTCGTCCGGACAGACCGATTTTTCGAAGCAGCTTATCCATCACGAATGCCACACGGGCGATATAACCGCTGTCTTCCATAAGTGAAAGGAAGAAAAACAAGGTCACCACAATAGGCAGGAAACTCAATACGCTGCCCACCCCGGTAAAAATACCGTCGATCACAAGACTTTGTACTGCACTGTTGACATGGGCCGCTGTCATGGCTGCATCCGCAAGTTCTGTCAGTCTGCCGATTCCCAGTTCCAAAAGCCCTTGCAGCCAGGCTCCGATCACATTAAATGTCAAATAAAACACCAATATCATGATCACAATAAAACAAGGGATTGCCGTATATTTTCCGGTAAGGATCCGATCGATCTTCTCACTGCGGATCCGTTCTTTGCTTTCCTTCGGCTTTACTACCGTCTGTTCACATAATCTCTCGATAAAATCAAACCGCATGTCCGCGATAGCCGCACTCCGGTCCACACCACGCTCTGTCTCCATCTGGCAGACAATATGCTCCAGCATTTCTTTTTCATTTTCATCCAGCTGCAGCTTCTCCAGAATCAGATGATCTCCTTCAATGGCTTTGTTGGCTGCGAAACGCAGGGGCAGCTTTGCAGTCTCCGCATGATCCTCGATCAGATGCCCCACCGCATGGATGCAGCGGTGTACGGAACCATCATGATCGTTTTTATCGCAGAAATCCTGCCGCAGCGGCCGTTCCTGATATTTTGCGACATGGACTGCATGGCGGATCAGTTCGTCCACACCTTCGTTTTTCGCAGCAGAAATGGGGATTACGGGTACTCCCAGGAATGCCTCCATGGCATTCACATCGATGGAACCGTGATTGCCGGTGACTTCATCCATCATGTTCAAGGCTACGACCATGGGAATGTTCATTTCCAACAACTGCATGGTCAGATACAGATTACGCTCGATATTCGTCGCATCCACGATATTAATGATAGCTCTGGGTTTCTCATACAGGATAAAATTACGGGATACGATCTCTTCACTGCTGTAAGGGGACATGGAATAAATACCGGGCAGGTCTGTCACCAAAGTATCCGGATACCCTTTGATGGAACCGTCCTTACGGTCTACGGTAACTCCGGGGAAATTTCCCACATGCTGATTCGAACCGGTGAGCTGATTGAACAGTGTAGTCTTGCCGCAGTTCTGATTTCCCGCCAGGGCGAACGTTAATGTCGTTCCCTCCGGCAAAGGATTCTCATCTTTTTTCGAATGGTATTTTCCATCCTCACCTAATCCCGGGTGCTCCGCATCCGTCACCCGATCCAGACCTTTATGTTCTCTTGTTCTCTTCGATATAGGTGCGATCTCGATCTGATCCGCTTCCGCCAAACGCAACGTTAGTTCATAGCCGTGCACCTGCAATTCCATGGGGTCACCCATCGGAGCCAGCTTTATCACCGTCACCTCCGCTCCCGGGATCATACCCATATCCAGGAAATGCTGTCTGAGCTCTCCGGAACCACCGACGGTTTCGATCACGGCGCTTTTACCGATTTCCAATTCTTTCAGTGTCATAACACTTCTGTATCCTTTCGTATCTCAACATTTTAATGTTCTGTGTTGTAACAGAAGTATTATAGCGCATTTGGTATTGAAAATCAGTATCAATTTGCATTTTTTATTTCCATATTTTTTTAAAAAATGGAACAAAAATGTAGAAAAAATTGATGAAAGCAGTTACAATTAAAATAGTATCAATAGAAAAGGGAGGGAACTTATGAATATGAAAGAAAATAATAAATATCGTTATACGGATACTTCGGAACGCAATATCAGAATGAACCGGTTCTATATTATCGCTACTTCGCTTTTGGCGATCGTGTTCCTATTTTATCTGTGGTTAAAACTGGCAAATCACAACATTGCACCCATTGTTACATACGCAAATACCATTCTGATTGCCGTTTTCTGTGTGGTAAATGTCGTGACACACCTTCTAAATAAGGCGACACGACTATTAAAAGTCTTCGCTACCATCGAGATCGGCATTGAGTATCTGTTAGTCGGTTTACAGACAGATGCAAGTTTCATTCACTATGCGCTGATCGCCATTTTCATATTACAGATTCCTTATTATGAGAAAAAATCTCTGAAGAAAACCGCTGTGGGATTATTCGTGCTCTACCTGATCGTCATGATCGTTCAGGCTACGAAGGGAATCTACGGTCAGGATGTGAATGCCGTCTGCTCTACCCTGCTGGTATTCCTGATCGGAATTATTATTCTGGAGACCGGTAAGATCACAATACTTTTTAATAATGACGCCATCGGTTCTTCCCGGGAAGAACATAACCATGTAAAAGAAGTACTGGATAATATTCTGGACGTATCCCAGACCGTACATCAGGAAACCACCAAAACCACAGATCTTATGAACCAGCTGGTACAAACTACGGAATCTGTAGCCAACAGTATGCAGGAGATCTCCTCCGCCACCAATATGACCGCCACCAGTATTGAAGAACAAAGCCAGATGACCGGCACGATTCAGCGTGCTATCGAGCAGACCAGTCATATCTCCGAACAGATGGTTCAGATTGCCGAGGATTCCAACGAAAGTATTCGTAAAAACATGGCTGCCATGGAAGACTTAAAACAACAGTCCGCTATGATCAAAGATACCAACCATTCCGTCACGGATGCCATGGAAAAGTTACAGGAAAAGACGAAAGAAGTGGAAGAGATCGCCGGAAGCATCATGGCAATCTCCGGTCAGACCAATCTTCTGGCATTGAACGCTTCCATTGAAAGTGCCCGTGCCGGGGAGGCCGGACGCGGTTTCGCCGTTGTTGCCCAGCAAATACGGCAGTTGGCAGAACAGACCAAGAGCTTTACCGAAGAGATTACGAAGATCACCAATGAGCTGAATGCCAATGCCAACATGGTAGTCAACACGATCAGCGGCTCCATCGAGGCCACCGACCGGCAGAGCGAGAAGATTCTTGCCGCTTCCGAGACTTTCGAACAGCTGAACAAAAATATGGAAGCACTGGCTTCCCAGGTGGAAGAAGTAAATCACCACATTCTGGGATTGTCAGAATCCAATAATAAGATTATGGAAAACATCTCCCAGCTGTCCGCTGTAACTGAAGAAGTCACAGCTAATGCCGAGCAGGTGCACACCATGAGCCAGAACAACCTGGATTGCGCAGAACAAGTAAAAACGGCAGTAGAACATATCCGCTCTACCACCGATGAGATGGGGACGCAGGAGGGTTAAACCTCCTGCGTTCTTTGATCTTACTATTTCAATTTCAAACCGTCTTTAAAAGCATTTCCTACTTTATCTCCCATTGCAAGATAAGTATTATTCACAGGATCATAGCTGATTGGCTTCAATTTCTTCGGATCGATCTTGCCATCCGTCAGGATGCTTTCGTCCGCATTGACGTTGACGATATCGCCCACCAGAATGCCGTCTTCAAAACTTTTCACCTTACATTCCAGCGCCATGGGAAGTTCATCGATCAGCGGTGCATTGACAAAATCACTCTTGGCTGCATGGAAACCGGACTTTGAGAATTTATCAGGTACTTTCTTCGCAGATTCCACGCCCACATAGTCGCAGGCTACCACGGTATCTTCGGTTCCGATACTTACGGTAAATGCTCCGGTCTTTGCCAGATTCTCCGTGGTCTTATGCTCTGACATACTGATGGAGATCTCATTCATGTCCGTAATGATTCCCCATGCTGCGTTCATGGCATCGGGTACTCCATTTTCGTCATAAGTTGCAATGATCAGCACCGGCATGGGATACATTACCGGCTTTGCTCCAAAATTTACTCTGCTCATATTCGTCCTCCTTGTACTAAATTAATTTTTCCTTCCATTCTGCTTCCCGGAATCCGGTCAACACCAGATCCCCGTCCACGACAAACGGCCGCTTTACCAGCATTCCGTCCGTGGCCAGCAGCCGAAGTTGTTCCTCTTCCGTCATGTTCGGAAGCTTGTCCTCTCAATTAAATCTGCCTTGAAACAAAATGTACCGTTTCTTTTCTCTGCTCAAGTATGTAAGGTATTAGTTCCAATGGATATACCTTCGTGTCCTTCCTTAGTTCCTCCAGCGGAATCCAGCAGAAATCCAGATTGATTCTCTCATGATCCAATTCATCATATCCATGAAACACCCCATCCATAGGAATACTATCGTCCAGTAAATGAATATTATAATATAAGCAGATCTGGTGGCAGGGTCTCTTTCCCCATGGAAAATAAATTTCGCCTATAGCCAGCAGATTATCTACCTCTATCTCAGCGTGAAGTTCTTCCTCAAACTCCCGTTTCAGCGTTTCCATGCTGGTCTCCATAGCCGCAACATGCCCGCCGATGATAGCATAGTCATCATTTTTCGGACGTTGCAACAGGATCTTTTCATTATGGATCAATATACCGCCAACCCTGTAGGAAAATACAAAATCATCGTTTTTAAATAGAATGTCCATGTGATCTCCCTTCACGTCAAATATACTCATCCTGTTTTACCTAAACTTTAAAATCAAAACTGTTATTCCCACGGAAATCATCATAAGCCCAAGCAAAATGACCAGCGCAATAACCTTTGCATTTTTCTCCATAAATCGGATAGGTGTCCCATACTTTTCATCAATGTTTGCATCTCTTCGCTCATTCCTGATATTCTGCTCCCACTCCAGATCCTTCAGTTTCATATATTCGTCATAATGGCGTTTTTCCAGACGGTCTTCCTCTTCGCGTACCAATAATTCCAGGTTTTCTTTATAAGAAGCCCCACAATTACTACACCCCTTTTCGTCTGTGCTTTTTCCCCTTATCTTATTATCACAGTATTCACAGGTAAATTCATAATCACTTGCAGGTTTATAAACCGGAGGCTCGCCGATTTCAAAATTGTAGTATTTATGACGTATCAGCTTATATTTTTGAATTGCCTGCATTGTAGTACTTATATATTCCGTTTCCTGTGTAATGGCTTCTTCCTGGGATTTCATATACTCTAAATACCTTTGATGCATGGCCCGTTTCTTTAACTGATACTCCTTGTTCTTTCCAAAATTACCGCCACAGGTTGGACATTTTTCATCCGCAGAAGATACATTGGATCCGCAAAACTCACAGGTAAATTCAAAGTTCTCCTGAAAATGATCCTTTTTGTAGGAAATGTACTTAACCGGTTTCAGGTCCTTACGTGCTCTAATGCCGGAAAAGAAAAACAAGTATATAAGTAATAACAGGCCAAAGGTAATTGCTATATTAAAAAATACTGTTGAAAACAAACTGAAAAATTCCATAATAATGTGTCATTCCTCTTTCGTATTAAATATAATTCTTAACTAATCATATCATAGTAAATCCTATTTTTCATCTAAGTCCTAAGAATGTACTTGATTACAACTCTTGATACTTCATGCATGGGAAATATCTTAGAAAAATCCAGTTGCCATATCTCCATTTTCTGCTACAATTTGATCATAATAGTTGCGAAGCAACGTTAAGCACCGGATGCCGGGCAGAGTGAAACGAACGCAGAAACCGAACGCACTGAAACCACAGAAGTGATAACGGAAGATTCCACAGAAACTCCGGCACCGGTGGAAGTATCAGGAAGCACGGAGAATAGCACCATTTTGCCTCTCTTATGAGGATTTTAATGTTAATGGATTTGGATATAGCAATTACGTAGACTTATATGGAGCCGGAAACGGCTATGAAGATGTAGAACGTATTTCTATTATGACTACAAATTGTACGGCATATACTGAATACCCCGATCAAATGTCATCAGACACAGAAACTTCGCGTGGTATAAAATTAGGCGATTCCAGGGAACAAGTGATTGCTGCTTATGGAGAGCCTCAAAAAGAGGTAGTGTATAAAAATAAGGCCTATAATCATGATGGTCTGGAAAGCCAATACAATTTGTGCTATTCCTATATTGACGAAAGCTACCCGGAAGTCTTTTTCAATTTATCCTTCAGTATGGATCAAAATGATAATGTGCTGACCGTCCATTTCCAACAAGCTTAATCCTACCCTTATCAGACATCTTTTTCAACAAACGATAAGCTTCTGTATTAGTTCCATAATCCATACTTGTCTCCATAGCTACAACATGTCCGCCAATAATAGCATAATCATCATTCTTCGGGCACTGTAACAAGATTTTACCATTACACATCAATATACCGCCAACTCTGTATGAAAATACAAAATCATCATTTTTAAATAAAATATCCACTTAACCACCTCCAACCTGTTCATAAAACTTGTAGTAAAATATATTTATAAGATCATAAATCTCCTGGTGCAAATGTATCTTTCTCACATATAAGGTAAACGTCTTTATTCATTTTCCCCTCAAAATATTGCTTCAAATTCATATTGGAATTCCACTTGTCCTGCGGATAAAAGCCATACCTTTTCTTTACGTCATTCATCCTATTTTCTATATCAAGAACTCCTTCTGCTCCTGCCAAACAATCGCACAATTGAATTAACCGGTCATATTCATCATATATGGTCTTTGCTAATTCAGTTTTTATAATTGTCAATTCTTCATCTGTAACATCAAATTTTCCGATGTATTCATCTATCGTATGATTATTAAAAGAATGGGTTAAACATATCTTTGCTACTTCATCATATCCCAATGATTTCATATATACGTATCCATCATAAACATGTCCAAGATGTCTTACACCAAATTTTCTTCCTATATCATGTAGTAAACCTAATATATATGCTTTCTCAACATCCATATCACCACATGCACTTGCTATTTTTTCTGCACAGTGTGCTGCTGTTAAACAATGTTTTCCCCAAAGTCCCGGATTAAATAATAACCCATCACGAATTAACTTCAGTGCTTCTTCTCTTGTTGGCAACATAGCTTGTACCTTCTTCCTTTTTTAAGTCAGCAACCACCAGTTCAACTGGTGGTTTGTTATAAGCCCTCCAAAGGGCTATGTTACTGCTCGCCCCAAAGGGCGGTGCCGCAAGCATTTTTACTGGTCCGCTATAAAGCGGTACTTCTTGAATCTTCTTTTCTCGATTCTTCTGCTTGCTCTTTTATATATTTTTGTACTGCTTCGTCTGTGATATTACCGATTGTTTCTACATAATATCCTCTTGCCCAAAATGCTTTATCCCATTTGCTCTGCAATTCTGGATGACGGTCGTATATCATCAGGGTACTTTTGCCTTTTAAATATCCCATGAAATCTGAGACACTTAACTTTGGTGGTATTGCAATACTTAAATGTACATGATCTACACAAACTGCACCTGCTATTATTTCGACATTTTTGTATTTGCACAGTGTGCTCAGAATTTCTCGCATATCTTCTCTTACTTTTCCATACAATACCTTCTTCCGATATTTTGGAATAAATACGATGTGATATTGGCATTTCCATTTTGTATGTGATAAACTTCTATTGGCCATATGGACCACCTCCTGTGATTAAGTTTGGCTTGCGACACCATTCTTAATATATCACAGGAGGTTTTTTATTGATATCCTCACCGTTTCCAACTATTTCATTCTCCCCAGCATAGCTGGGGGATTAGACTTTTCATTTAGCATCGGTTACAATCGGAAAGTTCATTTCAACAATAAACTCTTTTTTTTCTATTTTTGCTTCAATCTCTCCATCCATCCGACTAACCAACTCCTTTGCAATAGATAGTCCCAATCCAGTAGATGTTTTACTTCTGGCAACATCTGCTTTATAAAATCGCTCAAATACCTGATCTATATTAATCTGTTCTGGATGTGTAACCTGATTGCTGATTCTAAGCACCGCCTGATTTTGATCACGTTCCAACACAATGCTAATCTTCTTTTCTCCATGATCCAGCCCATTTTTTATCACATTCTGGATAACACGGCGGAGTCCCTGCCTGTTTCCATGTATATACAACTGTTCTTCCGTAATCTGAATATCCGGCTGAATTTCCATTCTTACCCATTCATCATAGTATGAAAAAACTGTTTCTTTCAAAATCCGGTTCATACAGCACAATGTCAATTCCAAACTGTAAGATTCGTTTTTTAACTTTGTAAACATAAAAAGTTCTTCCAACATTTCATTCAGACTATGAATTCTTTCGTGGATAATGCTTAAATAACGTTTCTGATCCTCTATATTTTCACATTCTTCCATTAGCTGGAAATATCCGTCCAAAGATGTCAGTGGTGTGCGGATATCATGAGAAAGATTTGTATAAGTGTCCGCAATCAGAGCTTCTTTCTCCTGATAATGCTGCTTCTCTTTTCTTCGCAGTTCCAGAAGCTCATTCAACTTGTCAGAAAGCTTTCCTATTCCACCCACATCAAATTCATGGTTAATCAACATGTTACTGTCATGTTTAATCATAAACGCCAATTGGCGGCAGATGTCTTTCACCTGCCGCTGGTATTTCCACATAATAATAAATTGTAAGATAATAATTCCTGCTAATATCCCAATTACGATATACATCCGTTAAATATCCCTCTTTTGAAAAGCAACGCTGCTTACTGATATCATCATAACGATGAACACTATTGCCACACCAAATGCCGCCAAACACTCATTTCCACTCGGATTCATAGGAAGCAGTGATAATTTTCCTGTTATCGTATACTTATAAATCTGGAAATTCTGAATTCCTATTTTTTGAATAGCACTATTGATCACCCCATACACAATGGTCATTACATTCATGCTAAGACAGACAGCAATGACCATGCTGATTACATTATTTTTCAAAATAATTGCAATCGCCATACAAATCAGCACAAGTGCATAATGAAGAGCCAGTTCAGTCACAAAATAAGATAAAATTGCCTTTGTATTTCCCCATTCCAATTCCCCGAAAACAATACCATTCGCCGCTGCCTGAAATAAGAATGCACCTGCCATTGTCAGTACCGTAAAGACAGCCAAGGCAATTGCCCTGGAAAAAATCAGAGTTCCTCTATTTCTAACCTGACCTCCTATATTCTTAATATATCCGCTACTGATATCCGCTGTTGAAAACAGAACAGTAAAAATCACCAAAAGCAGTGCATACAATTTTCCTTGGGAATTGGCAAAAAAGATATCATATACCGTCACCTTTTCTCCCGGCTCCGTAGGCAGCGTTACCATCATTCCCACATTAATATTATCCACAGTAGGTTCAGTAACCTGCTCCTGTTTCATGGCATCCTTTTCAGTCAAAAGCTCATAATCTGTCTTGCATAAAGATGTTGTAATCAATAATATTGCTGCCAGTACGATCCAGATTACATACATACTTTTGGTTTTAAGCATCCGGTATAAATCCATTTTTATTATATTAAGCATGATCCGCACCTCCCGTCAGATTCAGAAAATAAGTTTCCAGTTCTTCACTGGTTATGGAAATCCCTTTTACCGGAATTCCTGACTTTGCAAGTTCCATATTCAACGCTGCACTTTCATTCAATCGTTCAAAAATATGAATATGCTCTTTATCTGTTACCTGATAGTTGGTAAATCCCATAGAATCCATCACCGGAATCGCCTGTTTCGGATGATCCAATGTCAACTCTATCCGTTCACTGCATCTTCTTATTAATTCTTCTCTTGTAATTTCCTGTAATAAACTTCCATTATGAATAATTCCATAATCAGTAGCAATCTTCGATAATTCCTCAAGAATATGACTGGAAATGCATATTGTCATATTCTTCTCTTTCTGAAGTCTCTGAATCGTATCCCGGATCTCTGCAATACCCTGTGGATCCAATCCATTGATTGGCTCATCAAGAACTAATAAATCTGGTTCTCCAACCAAAGCAAGACCAATTCCCAAACGCTGTTTCATTCCAAGTGAAAAATGTTTTGTTTTTTTCTTTCCCACATCCTCCAGACCGATAATTCTCAATATTTCTTCAATATAACTTTTTTTCTTTATTCCAAACAGCTTGCATTTGATATTCAGATTTTCATATGCAGTCATATTTCCATAAAGTCCCGGTGCCTCAATCAGACATCCTATCCGTGATCGAACTTTTTGCAAATCCTTTCCCTTGTATCCGAACATCTCGATTTCTCCACAAGTTGGCTTGGAAAGTCCACTGATCATCTTCAGACAAGTTGTCTTTCCAGCTCCATTCCGACCGATAAAACCATAAATAGCACCTTTTTTAATATGCATATTGACACTGTCCACAGCTTTATGGTGTCCATATTGCTTAGTCAAATTTCTTGTTTCCAATAACATTTCGCTCAAGTTTTTCATCTCCTTTTTCTTATCTGCATTTATCATAAAGGAATAATCCTAATCAAACGCAAATAAATAGTAAAAAAAGAGTAAAGATTATAGATGAAGACGATAACCGATTCCCCAGACTGTTTCAATATATTCCTCAGATGTAACTGTTTTTATCTTTTTACGAATATTGCTTATATGTACATCCAGAGTTTTTGTTTCACCCATATATGGTTCGTCCCACGCATATTCAAAAATGTCCTCTTTACTGAAAACCTGCTTCGGATTTCTGAGCAGTAATTCTAAAATCGCAAACTCCTGTCTTGTTATCTTAGGAAGTATTTTTCCACCAATGCTGACCTGAAAAGTAGCTTTGTTCAATACCATCTCTCTGAACGAAAGGTTAGATTCTTTTATTTCCTTTTCTTCTGTATGACGAAGCTGTACCTGAATTCTTGCCAGTACCTCTCTGATTTCAAAGGGTTTCGTTATATAATCATCAGCCCCACTAGTTAAAACCTTTACCTTTTCATCCAAGCTATCTTTCGCAGTCAAAACAATAACCGGAAGATTTCCCTTTTCCCGTATTTCCTCCAGAACTGCTTCTCCTGTAATTCCCGGCAACATCAAATCCAGCAACACCAGTGCATAGCTATGCTCCTGCATATTCAAAAGCAGCTTTGCCTCAGTTCCGGAAAACGCCTGCTCACAGGAATAGCCCGCTTTGGATAAAGCTTCCTGAAGCAGATTATTGATATTTGTATCATCTTCTACAATCAGTATTTTCTGCATGATAGTTCTCTCCTCTATTTTACACTGTGAAAACATTATTTTCTTGCATTATACGCTTTTCCCTTTTTTCCCGCAATTACTCCCCACAGATCCCCGGAATTCTCCAGTACATAACATACTTTTTGTTCCAGCTGAACTTATAATTTTCAGTATTGCTGTGCTTCCAAGATGCATATATCACTTTTTCCTTACCATTATGCCTTTATTTCTCCATCAGTGCTTTCGCAACCCTTATCCCGCCCACAAATAGAGCCAAACTAGAGCCATTTGATAAAACAAATGCCGGAAGCCCGCATAAATACAGGTTTTCGGCATTTTAATCCGTTATTCAAACTCAATCGTAGCCGGTGGTTTGCTCGTGCAGTCGTACAGCACTCTGTTTACCCCTTTGACTTCGTTGACAATTCTGTTTGCAACTGTGCTTAAAACGTCCCATGGAATCTGGGCGCAGTCGGCAGTCATGAAATCGGCTGTGCATACGGCACGGAGTGCAACGGCATAATCATAAGTACGCTCATCGCCCATAACACCGACACTGCGCATATTCGTCAGGGCGGCGAAATACTGTCCAAGACCTTCTACTCCTGCCTTAGCGATTTCTTCACGGTAAATGTAATCCGCATCCTGAACGATACGAACCTTATCTGCCGTTACTTCTCCGATAATACGGATACCAAGTCCCGGTCCCGGAAACGGCTGGCGGTAAACCAGATATTCCGGGATTCCTAACTCCAGTCCGGCTTTTCTTACTTCGTCCTTAAACAGCATACGAAGCGGTTCGATGATTTCCTTGAAATCTACATAATCAGGAAGTCCGCCTACATTATGGTGGGACTTAATCGTTGCAGATTTTCCAAGACCGGATTCAATGACATCCGGATAAATCGTTCCCTGTACAAGATAATCGACAGCACCGATTTTCTTTGCTTCTTCTTCAAATACACGGATAAATTCTTCTCCGATAATCTTTCTTTTTGCTTCCGGTTCTGTAACTCCTGCAAGTTTGCTGTAGAAACGTTCCTGTGCATTGACTCTGATAAAATTCAGGTCATATGGACCATCCGGTCCGAATACAGCTTCTACTTCATCACCTTCATTTTTACGTAACAGACCGTGGTCTACGAATACGCAGGTCAGCTGCTTGCCGACTGCTTTTGCAAGCATAACGGCCGCAACAGATGAATCCACACCGCCTGATAATGCACAAAGTACTTTACCGTCACCGACTTTTTCACGAATCTGTGCAATCGTTGTTTCCACGAAAGAATCCATTTTCCAGTCACCGGTACATTTACATACATTAAATAAGAAATTGTGCAACATCTTCTGACCTTCTACGGAATGCATTACTTCCGGATGGAACTGTACCGCATATAACTTCTTTTCTGCATTTTCCATAGCCGCAACAGGACAGTTGCCTGTGTGGCCTGTAATCTTAAAACCCTGCGGTGCTTTTGCGATATAATCCGTATGGCTCATCCATGTTGTTGTCGTTGCAGACACTCCTTCAAAAAGCAGGGAAGACGTATCTACTTCAACATCTGTCTTTCCGTACTCGCTGACCGGTGCTGTCGCAACTTCTCCACCCAGCTTATATGCCATAAGCTGTGAACCGTAACAGATTCCGAGAATCGGCACACCAATTTCAAAAATTGATTTATCATAAGACGGTGAATCCTCCTTATAAACACTGTTTGGACCACCGGTAAAAATAATACCCTTTGGATTTTTAGCTTTAATGTCTTCCAGACTTGTTGTGTATGGAATCACTTCTGCATATACATTACATTCTCTGACACGTCTTGCAATCAACTGATTGTACTGACCGCCAAAATCAAGAACCAACACTAATTCGCTGTTCACTGTTTTCCTCCTTCTTATTGCGCAATCATTTCCTAATTAACAGAAACTTTTACTTTTGCTGCTCATTGTATTATTTCATTATACAAAACAAATCCATACTTGGCAACCGCCAATTCTGCCTTATTCTGCCTGTTTTACTTCACTTTTAAAATCTGATTTTTAAAAAGTCATTTTGTAATCCTCTTTGTCAACTCCCGGCAAATCTACACCTGCGCATTTAATTTTTCAATCACGTCCGGCACCTCGCCTAAATGCTCACACACGCAGTAAGTCAGCGCACGAATTGTATCATCAATCTGAATCGTATCCGGCACATGCACGACTTTCATGCCTGCGGCATGTCCCGCCTTAATGCCGTTAATGCTGTCTTCAATGACAATACACTCCTGTGGCGGCACACCAATTCTATCTGCCGCCGCCAGAAAAATATCCGGTTCGGGTTTGCCGTGTTCCACGCTGTCCCCATAAACCACATTGTCCAAATATTCCCATGCACCAATCGTATGCAACGTCTTTTCAGCACTTTCCCTGCGGGTAGACGTTGCAACTGCACACTTTATTCCGTTTTCACGGATATAATCCAACAATTCAAACAGCCCCTTTTTTATCGGCAACCCTTCTTTTTCCCGAATTTTATAAATATGCTCCGTTCTGAGTTTTCGTGCTTCCCAATAGTCAATCTTGCCATGGTAATAATTGTCAAAAAACTGACAGTTCAATGTGTTGGGTGCGCCCTTAAAGCTGTCAATCAGCCACATCGGCATTTCAACGCCAAGCTGTTCTGCCGCCCAAAGCCACCCTTCGTTAGACTGGCGCTCCGAATCAATCATCACACCGTCCATATCAAATATTACTCCGCGAATCATCTGTCTTTCCACTCTTTCTCAATCGGCTGTATCGCCACACTACTTTTCATTCCCGAACTACTCCGTCTCCAGATACTTCTTCACATACTGCCCGGTATAGGACTTCTTGACCTTTGCAACTTCCTCCGGTGTACCCTTGGCAATCACTGTGCCGCCGCGGTCGCCGCCTTCCGGTCCCATATCAATGATATAATCAGCCGTCTTAATCACATCGAGATTATGCTCGATTACCACCACTGTATTGCCGCCTTCCGTCAGCTTATGCAAAATGTCAACCAGCTTATGCACATCGGCAAAATGCAGTCCCGTTGTCGGCTCGTCCAAAATATAAATCGTCTTTCCCGTGCTTCGCTTTGAAAGCTCCGTTGCCAGCTTGATACGCTGTGCTTCACCGCCGGAAAGCTCTGTAGACGGCTGTCCCAGTTTGACATAAGACAGTCCGACATCATTGAGTGTTTCGATTTTACGGCGGATACTCGGCACATTGTCAAAGAAGGTAACGGCTTCTTCCACCGTCATATCCAGTACATCGTAAATGTTCTTGCCCTTGTACTTAACCTCCAGCGTTTCCCTGTTGTAACGCTTGCCGTCACAGACTTCGCAAGGCACATAAACGTCCGGCAGGAAGTGCATTTCAATTTTAATGATACCGTCACCGGAGCAGGCTTCGCAGCGTCCGCCCTTAACATTAAAGCTGAAACGTCCTTTTTTGTATCCGCGTTCCTTAGCATCGGTTGTTGCCGCAAACAAATCACGAATCATATCGAATACCCCGGTATATGTTGCCGGATTAGAACGCGGTGTCCGTCCGATTGGTGACTGGTCAATATCAATGACCTTGTCCAACTGCTCAATTCCGACAATGTCGTCATGCTTTCCTGCAATACATCTTGCACGGTTTAAAGACTTTGCAAGGTGCTTATACAATATCTCGTTGACCAGTGAACTCTTTCCCGAACCGGAAACACCGGTTACGCAGGTCAGCACACCCAACGGAATATCCACGTCTACATTTTTGAGATTGTTTTCTCTTGCTCCCTTGACCGTAATCCAGCCTGTCGGCTTTTTGCGCTCCTTCGGTACAGGAATCTTAATTCTACCGCTTAAATACGCACCTGTCACCGATTCCTTACAGCGCATAATATCCTCAGCCGTTCCGACTGCCACGACATTTCCACCATTCTTACCGGCACCCGGACCGATATCAACAATATAATCGGCGGCACGCATCGTATCTTCATCATGTTCCACCACCAGCACGGAATTTCCCAGATCACGCAAATGCAGGAGTGTCTTTAACAGCTTGTCATTGTCACGCTGGTGCAGTCCGATACTCGGCTCGTCTAAAATATACGCAACACCTACCAGCCCCGAACCAATCTGTGTTGCCAGACGGATTCTCTGCGCTTCTCCACCCGACAGGGTCGCTGTTGCACGGGACAGCGCCAGATAATCCAGTCCGACATCCATTAAGAACTGGATTCGTGCTTTAATTTCCTTTAAAATCTGACTGCCGATTGCAAGCTGTCTTTCCGAAAGCTGCATATTCTGTAAAAACTCCTGCAATTTAACAATCGAAAGATTGGTAATCTCATAAATATTTTTATCCGCAACAGTCACGGCAAGGGAAGACGGCTTTAAACGCTGACCCTTACATGCCTTACACGGTGTAATCTGCATAAATTCTTCATACTGCTGTTTCATTGTATCCGAACCGGTTTCACGGTAACGCTTCTGCATATTGCGGATTAAGCCCTCAAATGCTATATCGTACACACCTTCGCCGCGCTGTCCGCGGTAATGCACCTTTACGGAATGTCCGTTTGTTCCGTGAATAATAATATCGCGGATTTCCTGCGGATAATCCTGAAACGGTGTAGAAAGGCTGAAATGATATTCTTCCGCAAGTGCTTTCATAATCGCTCTTGTAAAACTGCCCTCGTCCGTCACCGACTGCCAGCCCATTGCCACAATCGCACCTTCATCAATGCTTAACTGCTCATCCGGTATCATCAGTCCGACATCAAATTCCATTTTATAGCCCAGTCCGAAACACTCCGGACACGCACCGAACGGATTGTTAAATGAGAAGCTTCTCGGTTCGATTTCTTCAATACTGATTTCACAATCCGGGCAGGCAAAGCTCTGGCTGAAATGCATCGGCTCACCGCCAATGACATCCACTGTCATCAGACCGTCTGCCAGTTTCAGTGTGGTTTCAATTGAATCGGTCAGACGCTTCTGGATTCCTTCCCGCACGGATAAGCGGTCCACTACAATTTCAATATTGTGCTTTTTATTCTTTTCCAGCTTAATCTCATCGGTCAGTTCATACATATTGCCGTCTGCAATTACACGGACATAACCGCTCTTTTTAGCCTGTTCAAACAACTTGACATGTTCACCCTTTCGTCCGCGGACAACCGGCGCCAGAAGCTGGATTTTCGTCCGTTCCGGTAACTGCATAATCACATCTACCATCTGGTCAACCGTCTGTTTCTTAATCTCCCTGCCACACTTCGGACAATGCGGAATGCCGACTCTTGCATACAGCAGTCGGAAATAATCGTAAATTTCCGTCACCGTACCGACCGTTGAACGCGGATTGCGGTTCGTAGATTTCTGGTCAATGGAAATCGCCGGAGATAAGCCTTCAATACTCTCTACATTTGGTTTTTCCATCTGTCCGAGGAACTGTCTTGCATAAGAAGACAGGGATTCCATATATCTTCGCTGACCTTCCGCATAAATGGTATCGAATGCCAATGAAGACTTTCCCGAACCGGACAGCCCTGTAAGCACAACCAGCTCGTTTCTTGGAATATCGACCGAAATATTATTCAGATTATGTTCATTTGCTCCGCGTATTTTAATAAACTGCCTGAATTTTCCCTTTTCCATTGTTTCCTCCATTTTCTGACAATGTTTTTCCTTTATTTACTATCATCTACTTATTTTCATAAAGATACTGGTTAATCTCTATCATCTTATCACGCAGGGCCGCAGCTTCCTCAAAGTTTAATTCTGCCGCCGCCTTATGCATATTCTTTTCAATTTCTTTCTTTACCTTTTCCAGTTCCTTGACACTCATGGATTCATAATCCTTCTTTAACGTGTCGGACGGTCTGTCATCTGCCTCTGTCGCTCTTGAAATACTGATTAAATCACGCACTGCTTTGCGGATTGTCTGCGGCGTAATCCCGTGTTCTTCATTATATGCCTGCTGAATCTTTCTGCGGCGCTCTGTTTCCCCGATTGCCTTTTCCATAGACTCCGTAATCTTATCCGCATACATGATAACGTGTCCTTCGCTGTTTCGTGCGGCTCGTCCAATCGTCTGTACCAGTGAGGTTTCCGTTCTTAAAAAGCCTTCCTTATCCGCATCAAGAATGGCAACCAGCGAAATTTCCGGAATATCCAGACCTTCTCTTAAAAGGTTAATGCCGACCAGCACATCAAACGCATCCAGGCGCATATCGCGGATAATGCGCTGTCGCTCCAGTGTATCAATATCCGCATGCAGATATTTTACACGGATTCCCAGTTCTTTCAGATAATCCGTTAAATCCTCTGCCATGCGCTTTGTCAGTGTTGTCACAAGAATCTTGTTATGTTTTTCAGTTTCTTTGTGAATCTCCGATACCAGATCGTCAATCTGTCCGTCAATCGGACGCACGCTGATTTCCGGGTCTAACAGACCTGTCGGGCGGATAATCTGCTCGGCAGACAGCAGTTCGTGGTCCCGCTCGTATGCTGCCGGTGTTGCCGATACAAACAGCATCTGCGAAATCTTATTTTCAAATTCTGTAAAATTCAGCGGTCTGTTATCCTTCGCAGACGGTAGACGGAAGCCGTAATCCACCAGTGTCGACTTTCTGGACTGGTCGCCTGCATACATGCCGCGTATCTGTGGAATCGTGATATGCGACTCATCGACAATAATTAAAAAATCATCCGGGAAGTAGTCCATCAGTGTATACGGCGGCACCCCTGCCGGAAGTCCCGCAAGATGTCTGGAATAATTCTCAATACCCGAACAAAATCCCGTTTCCTGCATCATCTCAATATCAAAATTCGTCCGTTCCGCAATCCGCTGTGCCTCAATCAGCTTATCTTCACTTTTAAAGAACTTTACACGCTCCTCTAACTCCGCTTTGATATTCACAATCGCCTGTTCCATTTTTTCTTTCTCAACAACATAATGGGAGTTTGGGAAAATGGCAATATGGTCTAATTCCAGCTTGACCTCACCTGTCAGTGAATCAATCTGTGCAATCCGGTCTACTTCATCCCCGAAAAACTCCACACGGACCGCGTCGCCGCTGGATGCAGACGGATACACCTCCAAAACGTCCCCGCGCACACGGAATGTACCACGCTTAAAATCCATATCGCTTCTGACATACTGAATGTCAATCAGCTTGCGGATTACGTCGTCCCTATCCTTTTCCATGCCCGGTCTTAACGAAATCACCATGTTCTGATAATCCACCGGCGCACCTAAACCGTAAATGCACGAAACCGAAGCTACAATAATCACATCCCGCCGCTCTGACAGTGCGGCAGTTGCCGAATGGCGCAGTTTATCAATCTCATCATTAATTGCCGAATCCTTTGCAATATACGTATCACTAGACGGCACATAAGCTTCCGGCTGATAGTAGTCGTAATAGGAAACAAAGTACTCTACTGCATTTTCCGGGAAAAACTCCTTCATCTCCCCGTACAACTGTGCCGCCAGCGTCTTATTATGCGAAATAATGAGTGTCGGCTTCTGCACCCGCTCAATAATATTTGCCATTGTAAATGTCTTGCCCGAACCGGTAACACCTACCAGTGTTTCAAACTGGTTTCCCTCCTCAAAACCCTTCGCCAGCTTCTCGATTGCCTGCGGCTGGTCGCCGGTCGGCTGATATTCTGATACTAATTTAAAACGCTCCATAACCTCTATCCTCTACTTTCAACACTGCGGCTTCTTTTCTAACTGGATTATACCACACCCATTTTTTAATGTACAGCATTTTCAAACATTTGTTCTATTTTTATTTTCTTTCTATTATAAATGTACTTCATTTAATTATTTCAACATAGGCCACACTTTATACGAATCCGCTTCATCTTCATTTTATCCCGGTTTCTTTCGGCACACATTTCATCTCCGCCCGCATATCATAATAAAAACAAGCTCAAGGATTTTCCTATGTACATTTTCTTCGGCATTTTCATCCTGATATGCATTTTGGGGGCGGTCTTTTTTCACCGGCGCAGAAAACGGATTATCCAAAAAATCCGCAATATGAGCCCCTGTGCACAGAAAAAGCTGCTTGACGAACTGATGCAGCCGTTTGGATTTCTCTCCTGCCCACAGCAGAATATTATCACATCCGATATTGATTCGTGGCAGCGCACCTTTGGCTATACACGCCTTTTTGACTACTCTGCACCACATTTTAAAATGGTATTTGACTGCGAACCGGTTTATTTTGACTATGATAACAGAACATGGCTGATTGAATTCTGGAAAGGTCAGTACGGTATCAGCTGCGGTGCCGAAATCGGCATCTACCGTGCCGATACAATTTTGTCACCGGACCGGCTTACCAATGCCCGCTTTGAAAGCATTTCCAATTCCCTCATGCTGCCGCTGTCCATGCAGCTTTTTTATCAAGGCAGACCACTGTTTTGCATCGGACAGACCCACTGGTGGCTGACGGGCTTCCGTCCGGGATTTTTTGCCTATCCACAGGATTTGTCACTGCGCATTTCCATCACCTTTTTAGACCGTGAAATGGCGGACAGCTTCGCCGATGCACTGATTGCCAAAGGGTACTGCCCTTACGATATTGAACTGTGCAGTGCTTCCGTTGCCTTTACCTTCGGCATACCGCACAGCTTCCAGCCGCGCTGTAAACGTCCGTTTGTTACGCACATGGCACAGCACGTAAACCGCATTTATTGTCGTATTTTTAATAAAATCACACGACCTTTTGCCGACTGTTATGAACAGATTCTATATCTGTACTTTTATCTGCCGTTTGCCTTTCGCCGCCTGCTGCGGATGAAACGCCACAAAACGCAGAAATTCCACCGATGCCGGAGGTGACCTGTCTATGAGTGCCAATTCACGTATTACAAATGCCTATGAAAACGCTTTCTGCCTGCCCTTAAATCCTTCATCAAAATATGTACTGTTTAGTGACTGCCACCGCGGAACAGGCAGAAGCAATGATAATTTCCTGAAAAATGAATATCTCTATCTTGCTGCCTTAAAATACTACTTTTCCCACGGCTTTACTTATATTGAACTGGGTGACGGCGATGAACTTTGGGAAAACCGCTCCATGTGCCCGATTCGCGAAATGCATGCCCAAAGTTTTGAACTGCTCTCCCGCTTTTATGCGAAACACCGGTTTTACGCCGTCTACGGTAATCACGATATTACCAAACGCAGTGCCCACTTTAGCGGACGTTGTTTTTCTTCGTGCTTCTGCTGGCAGGAGCAGTGTGAAATCCCGCTGTTTCCCGAAATTACATTTTATCCCGGAATTATTTTAAAAGACTGCGCCAAAAGAAAAGACCTCTTTTTACTGCACGGACATCAAAGTGATTTGTTAAACAGCACCCTCTGGCGGCTTTCACGGTTTCTTGTCCGCTATGTATGGCGTCCTTTGGAATCCCTTGGAATCCCTGATCCAACCAGTGCCGCCAAAAACCACACAAAGAAAAATGCTACGGAAAAGAAGCTGTCCGCATGGGCAAAACAGCACGAACTGATTCTGATTGCCGGTCACACCCACCGCCCCGTTATCGGAAACCGTACCTCTCCGTACTGCAACACCGGAAGCTGTGTATCCCCCGCCGGCATTACTGCGATTGAAATCGAAAACCGTTGTATGACACTTATCAAATGGTCACAGGGCACACGCAGCGATATGTGTCTTCAGGTCTTACGTGAACCGCTCGGCAGCTCGCTGTGCATTGACGATTTTTTGTAATAATTAAAGCCCCTGCAGCAGTCCGGGTTCTTTGTACCGCTCTCCAAAAGATTAGATTTTTACGTCTAACCTTTGAAACCGGTACAATTTACCATGTCTGCCAAAGGGGCTTATTCTTTATCTACTATATATTCATTTTATTTATCTTATACAGGTTGAAAATTCATATCTATTTCTGCATTTCCTCCATCAGATATTCAACCGCTGTATTCCACTGAGTGTCCTCATTTTCATCTGTTCCCTGTTCTACCGTAATATCCGGTGTCACACCCTGTCCATGGATATTCTGACCGTTTGGTGTGTAATATTTTGCCGTTGTCAGTTTTATGGCACTTCCGTCCGTCAACGGCTTAATCGTCTGAACGATTCCTTTTCCAAAGGTCTGTGTTCCGATAATTTCACCCTTGTCGTAATCCTGCATGGCACCTGCAAAAATTTCCGAAGCACTGGCACTGTTGCCGTTGACTAAAACTGCTATCGGTATATCCAGTTCATGACCGTCTGTCCCCTTATACTCTGTCCTTTTGCCGCTTTTGTTTTCTGTATACACAATCAGCCCATCCGGAAGTGTATAATCCAGCATTTTGACAACCGTATCCAGCACACCACCCGGATTATCCCGCAAATCAATCACAAGTCCCTGCATGCCTGCATCTTCCAACGCCTGCAACGCATCCTTGTACTGTTGCGTCGTAACATCGTCAAATTCCGAAATTGACAAATATCCAATCTGATTTTCCCGCATCTCATATTTTACGGTCTGGGTATGAATTTCATCCCGCACCACATCAACGGAAAAAGCTGTTTCATCACGAATTGCATCCAAATGGACACTGGTTCCCTTGTCACCTTTTATCAACGCCACCGTACTGGTTAAATCCAATCCCGTAATATCCGTGCCGTCGACTGTCGTAATGATATCACCGTTGCGTAGCCCCGCAGCATAGGCTGGTGCATCTTCATATGCATCCATAATTTCAACCATGCCGTCATCATTTTTTCGGCAGACAGCACCGATTCCTTCAAACTTTCCGGTTGTGGATTCTAACAGATTCTTACATTCATCCGGTGTATAATAAACCGTATATTTATCACCGTAAGATGCCAGATACGCCTTGTAAATCATCTCTTTTGCCGTGTCCGTATCCACATCTTCCATGTAGAACAAATCCATTAAAGAATCCATTGCATTCAGCTTTGCTTCTACCTCGCTGCCAATGCCTTCATCTTCTGTCGTTGCTGTATCCTGCACATAAATTTCACCATTTACGCCTATATGGACAAATCCTTTGTGATAAAAAACGTTTAAAAGAACAACACCTGCCAGTATGGCAATTGACAAACCGGCTATCACACCGAATATCAGACCTCTGCCAAATCCGCTCTTTTTCACCGTCTGCTGATTTTCTTCTAACTCATTCATGCGCTGTCTAAATCCTTCCTGCTGTTTTTACGGCTTCCTTCCTTATAAATATGCTGTTCTGCAGCTATATATCTTCACCTATGCCGTTCTTTATAAGTAATTTTCTTTACAAATACGACTGTGGATTCACATACGTTCCATTCTTAATCATTGCAAAATGCAGATGGACACCATTTGAATTTCCTGTTGTTCCCATCAATCCAATGGTCTGTCCCTGCGTTACGGTATCACCGACCGAAACCTTCAAAGCCGAACAATGCATATAAACCGTACTGAATCCGTTTCCATGGTCAATCGTAATATAATTGCCCGCAGTTGCACTATATTTTGCAATAATAACAGTTCCTGATGCTGAAGCATAAATCGGATCACCGGCAACACCAACACTGACTGCACCGATATCCAGTCCCTTATGCGGCGAACTTCGATCCTCCGTATCACCAAACGGCGATGTAATACGCTTTGAAACCGTTGGCCAGATAAATCCACTGCTTGACGGTGTTGAACTGTTTCCGCTGTTACTGCTGCTATTACTGTTACTATTGCTATTCTGTCCCGAGCTGCTGTTTTGATTCTTCTTTTCTTTCTCGGCTTTTTTTGCTGCCGCATCTTCCTGCTGCTTCTTCGCTACAAGATTTAAGATTTCATTCTCCTGCTCCTGCATCTCTTTTTCAAGCTGCGCCTTTGTCGATGCTGTCTGTGTCGTCTGTGTTGACAGCGCCGCAAGTTCCTGTTCCTTTGCCTGCTGTACCAGAGCCAGCGCTGACTTCTGATCTTCAAGTGAAATCTTCATCGTATCCAGTTCCGCATAATCGCTTTCCAAATTCTGTTTTGTCTGCTCAATATACTGAATCGTTTCTTCATACTCCTGAAGCTTCTGTCTGTCATACTCTGAAATTTTTGTAATATAATCCGCTTTATTTAACAAATCCGCAAGACTCGATGAAGACAGTAAAATGTCCAGATATGTATCTTCATTTCTCTCATACATAAACTGGATTCTTAATTTCATCGAATCATACTGCACATCTGCATCAATTTCAGCCTGTTCCAGATTGACCCTGGCTTCTTCTATCTGATTCTGCATATCCTCAATCTGCGTATTCAGTGACTGCAGACTGCTATCCAGCGTTGACATTTTTCCGTCCAGCTGTTCGATATAACTTTTCGTATCCGCAGATTCCTGTTGGAGCTGTTCCAGCTGTTTTTTCGTATCTTCATACTGACTGCTTAACTGGTCCTGCTTATCTTTTGCCTGATTCAAATCTGTTACTGTATCCCCAAATGCGCGGATTCCGTTTCCAAACGGCGCATTGACATAAATGACCAGCATAAACAGAATAAGAACTACGGAAATCCCTCTTTTTATTCGCCTATGTGCCATACTTTCCTCCATTCTTAAGCGACTATGCCCATCAGGGTATATGTTTCGCCCCAAAAACGAAAGGTGCCACGCAAGAGTCATCTCGTGGCTTTCCTGCGACAGCACCTTGTTGTTCATTAAACGTTTGCGTGCTTCCGTACAGCAAAGAAACTGCCCAGTGCACCAATTCCAATACCCAGCGCGATTGCAACCGGTGTAAGAATCCGGAATACTTCTGATACCGGGAGAAATGCCAGAATGTTATTCAAAATCGAGAATTTATTCAAAACATATGCAATAACATTCTGATACATATAACGGAAAATCACAATCGGAATAATCGCACCGATGATACCAATTGCAATACCCTCTACGAAGAACGGTGCATTAACAAACGCATCCGTTGCTCCGATAAATTTCATAATCGAAATTTCCTCTTTACGGACTGTAATACCAATGACAATCGTATTGGTAATCAGGAAGATGGAAACTGCGAGCAGAATTATAATCACTGCAATTGCCACATATCCAACCAGCTTTGCCGCACTTGACAGACCGCTCGCTGTTGCTTCGGAACGGTTGACCTGACGCACGCCGTCCAGATTTTCAAGATATGTAACCAGCGTTCCCTGCATTCCCGCATCACTTAAATAAACTTCATAGGATGCCGAATTAATCAGCGGATTATCCTTAAAGCCTTCCGCAAGATCCGGATATGCTGCAAAATATTCTGACTTAAAGTTATTCCATGCTTCTTCAGCCGATGTATAATGAACGCTTGAAACCTCTACACGGTTGCTGATTGTATCACCCAGCTTCTTAATCTCTGTATCCGAAAGGCCTTCATCAAAGAACACCGTAACACAGACTTCATTTTCAGCCTTCTTTACCATATACTCAAAATTCATCATAATAGAATAAAAAACGCCAAACAAAAATACACACGCTGTAATGGTGGCAATTGAAGCCAGGGAAAACAGCCTGTTTCTATAAATATTTTTGAAACCCTGTTTCAAATGATAAAATATTGACCTAATCTTCATAGAAATATCCACCTTTTTCCAAATCGCTGATTATTTTACCTTCACTCATGGTAATTGTTCTCTTTTTCATCTGCTGTACAATTTCCATATTGTGTGTTACCACAAGCACCGTTGTTCCCTGCTTATTTGCCTGATTTAAAATCTTCATGATTTCGGCCGAATTGGCAGGATCCAGATTACCGGTCGGTTCATCGCACAGTAAAATTGCCGGACGATTCACTAACGCTCTGGCAATCGCAACTCTCTGCTGTTCACCACCGGATAATTCATTCGGATATGCCTTATACTTGTCCAGCAGACCAACCATTGACAACATAGACAATACACGGCTTTTAACCTGTCTTGTCGGTGCTTCAATGACCTGCTGTGCAAATGCAATATTTTCAAATACATTTCTGTCCGGTAACAGACGGAAATCCTGAAAAACAACACCGATATCCCTTCTTAAATAAGGCAGCTTCTTTCTTGTAATTTTATTCAGATATTTTTTATTAACATAAATCTTTCCTGTTGTCGGGTCTAATTCCTTTAACAACAGCTTAATGAGTGTAGACTTACCAGAACCACTCTTACCTACTATAAATACAAACTCACCCTTCTGGACATGCAGATTAATCCCGTTCAACGCCGGGACACCAGAAGAATACGTCTTTGTAACATCCTCTAAGATTATCATCCGTAATCTCCTCCATTAAAATGTATCAATACTTTCCATATACTTCATATATTTTACAACCATCAGCGCAATTTTAAATGTAATCGCATCATCAAATATACGCAAATCCAGTCCTGTACTCTTTTGCAGCTTATCCAGACGATACACCAGTGTATTCCGGTGGATATAAAGCTGTCTGGACGTTTCTGAAACATTCAGGCTGTTTTCAAAAAACTTATTGATGGTTGACAGTGTTTCTTCGTCAAATTCATCTGGCGATTTGCCATCAAAAATTTCCTTAATAAACATCTGGCACAGCGGCATCGGCAGCTGATAAATCAGGCGTCCGATTCCAAGGCGGTTGTATGCCACCACATTCTTGTCGCTGTAGAAAATCTTTCCGACATCCAGTGCCATCTTCGCTTCCTTATAAGAACGCGAAACTTCACGAATATCATTGACTATCGTACCGTATGCAATATGTGCAGCACTCATCGCTTCCGTATTGAGCATATCAATAATAACCTCTGCGGTCTTATCCAGCTCATCGTAAGTTTCCGTACCTTTGACTTCCTTTACGAGAATGATATTTTTCTCATCGACCGCCGTGATAAAGTCACGCACTTTTCCCGCAAACAATGTACGCACTGTTTCCAGCGCACTCGTATCCTTTTCATGTTTTGTTTCAATAATATATACGACACGTTTCACATCTGTTTCAATATGAAGCTTTTCAGCTCTTGTATACATATCTACCCTCAGCAGGTTATCCAGCAATAAATTCTTAATGAAATTATCTTTGTCAAACCGCTCCTTATATGCCACAAACAGATTCTGAATCTGAAATGCTGCAAGCTTTCCGAGCATATACACATCGTCGCTTGTTCCTTTTGCTAAAAGAATATATTCTAAATTCTGGTCATCTAATACCTTGAAAAACTGATATCCATTCACTACCTGGCTTTCTGCCGGAGAGTCCATAAATGCAATCGCATCTGCAATGCAGTTTTGCGCATCCTCAAATGTTTTCGCTGCCACTTTACCATCAGCATCTATTACACAGAAATCAACTCTTGATATAGCCTTCAATCCATCAACTGTCGTTTGTAAAATCTGATTCGATATCATCCCAAACTTCCTTTCCTTTGATTTTAGCTAGTTCTTTTACTATTGTAATGCAATTTGCCAAAAAAAAAAAGAGGAAATGCACAATTTCTATACATTTCCTCAAAAATTTCATGAATTTTAGATTTACATTACGATTCTTGGAACCATTTCTACAGATTTCATATCACGTAACTTATTCAAATTAGTGAGTGATAACCTGTTCTGTTTCCTTATCGAATACGTGAAGTCTTGCAATATCCATCGCAAACTTAACTGTATCACCAGGACGAGCTGTTGTACGAGGATTAACCTTTGCTGTACATGTTGTCTGTGCAATATCATAGTGAAGGTTAACTTCTGCACCGAGAAGTTCATATACCTTAACCTGAGCTTCAAATGTATGATCAGCATGAGCTGCAACAAACTCTTCATCATCCTTGATATCTTCTGGACGGATACCAACTACTACAGTCTTACCAACATAGCTCTTAAGCTTTTCACTCTTTTCAGCCGGAAGTGTAATAGATACTGTATCGCTCATCTTTAATGTTACCTGTGAACCGCTCTGAACAACTTCAGCATCAATTAAGTTCATCTGAGGTGATCCGATGAAACCAGCAACGAAAAGGTTGTTTGGTGTGTTGTAAAGGTTGCTTGGTGTATCTACCTGCTGGATGATACCATCCTTTAATACAACGATTCTTGTACCAAGTGTCATAGCTTCTGTCTGGTCATGTGTTACATAGATGATTGTTGTTTCAAGTCTCTGATGAAGCTTAGAGATTTCGACACGCATCTGAACTCTTAACTTTGCATCAAGGTTTGAAAGAGGTTCATCCATAAGGAATACCTTAGGGCTACGAACGATTGCACGACCCATGGCAACACGCTGTCTCTGACCACCTGAAAGAGCCTTTGGCTTACGATCAAGTAAATGTTCAATATCAAGAATCTTAGCAGCTTCATGAACAGCCTTATCGATATCAGCCTTTGGTACTTTTCTTAACTTCAGACCGAATGCCATGTTATCATATACTGTCATATGTGGATAAAGAGCATAGTTCTGGAATACCATCGCGATATCTCTATCCTTAGGTTCTACATCATTTACTAACTTATCACCAATCCATAATTCACCTGAACTGATTTCTTCAAGACCAGCGATCATACGAAGAGTTGTAGACTTACCACAACCTGAAGGTCCTACGAAGATGATGAATTCCTTATCAGCGATTTCAAGATTAAAATCCTTTACGGCAACAAAACCGTTCGGATATACTTTACAAACATTTTTAAGTGATAAACTTGCCATTTTAAAATATCCTCCTAAATAAATGACGCCTTTCGCTTTCGCATCTTGCCCGCGTCTGTTGTTGTTATAAATAATACAATAATCAGCCGATAATTACCATATTGTATTTCAACAAATATCTGCGGATATTTTCGTCAAATTTACTATAGACACTGATTTACTGTAACTTTTGTACAAAACCATTCCCCATTACTTCACGAACATCACCAACGATTAAAAAGCTGTTTTCGTCTATTTCCATTACGATTTCTTTCAGATACGGTATCTGTTTGATTGAAACCACGCACAGCAGCACACTTTTTTCCTGCTGCGTATAGACCCCGCTTGCAGGAAACCGTGTAATGCCACGGTGCATTTTTTCCATAACCACCGGTGCAATCTGCTCATTTTTATCGGAAATAATCCACACTGCCCTTGCCTGCTTCGTGCCTTCCAGCACCGTATCTGTCACCAGCGCCGTGACATAAACGGCAATAATGGCATACAGACTGACACTCATTCCGAATACCAGCACACCTGCAATAATAACCGCCATGTCCAGCACCTGAATAATACTTGCCAGTGCATACTGGCGGAAAAACCGGTGCAGCAATACCCCCAGCATATCCGTTCCGCCGGTTGTAAATCCGGATTTTAACACCAGTCCGATACCGGCTCCGCAGGCTGCCCCGCCATACACTGCCGCCAGCAGATAATCCGCTGCATCTACGGGAACTGCCGGAAGCACCGCCAGGTACAGTGTAAGCAGTACCGCCCCGGTAACAGTGTTTTTTATAAATTCTTTTCCTTCTATATAAAATGCAGCAATAAACAATGGCACATTTAATGTAACATTGGTAATCCACAGTGGCACGCCGCCCGCCCATACGCCACCTGTTACACGGTTTACAATGACTCCAATTCCCGAAAATCCGCCGGTCACCATACCCACCGACTGATAAATGCTCTTATATGCTGCCGCCATCAAAAATGTCCCTGCCGCCAAATACAAATACCGCTTCATCCCACACTCCGCTTTCCTTACTTTTCCCACAGTATGCCCGGAAAATGTGCGGACTATACTAACCGGCGAAAATAGTTCGTTCGGCGAAGTTTTCCTCCACCATCCAACAAAGGTGCTGGGCCAAAGTCAAGTAACACTATGATAAAATCCCTCCGGGCTGCCACCCTACTCCGGCGAAAATAGTTCGTTCAGCGAAGTTAAGTAACACGTTGAGCAGAACGAACTATTTTCGCCCCCACTTTGTATAAAATGTGACATTTTTTCTCTTTTTTCTTCATTTTTTTGTAAAAAAGTGTTGCATTTTCCAAATCCTTGTATTATAATACGTACATAAGATACAAACAGTTGATAAGTTATTTGAAAGAGGTGCAATATGGATATAGCTTCTTTATCAACAGCAATGAGCACACAGAACATTTTGAACGATGTCAGTGTTGCGATGCTTAGTAAATCGTTAGATACCGTCGAAGATATGGGCGATGGAATGGTAAAGATTATGGAATCTTCCGTTACTCCTTATCTTGGACAGAATATAGATTACTACGTTTAGTTTTTCTTATTATTTTTTCCTTTCTCATTTTCTTATAAAAAGGGAGTTGTTATGAAGTAATTCATATACAACTCCTTTTTTATTTAGTTTCTAAACCTTACTTTGATATAAGGTTCAGAAACTTTTATATTCTTTTTAACTTATGCATTTCCTTTATGTATCCCCCACTCTCGCTCTGTCCCGGCATTCCTGCTTTTCCTGCGGATTCCGGTTTATGTTTTGCGCTTCCAATTTTCATTTTTTTCTCTTTAATAAAATACAGCCGCCACAATCCACAAAATTACAAGAAATACAACGTTCCAGCCGGTAAATACCAGCATATACTTTCCTTTTTCACTTTGTGGTGTAAGCGCATACTGCTTATAAGAAATCAGACTTGCCATTGATGCAATCAGTGTTCCCAGTCCGCCGATATTTGTGCCGAGAATCAGCGCATTGATATTTTCCGTAAAGCCCGACAGCAGCACCGCCGCCGGTACATTACTGATTATCTGGCTTGCAAAAATTGATGCTGCCAGTTCGTGTCCGCCCACATGTGTCCTTAAAAAAGCACTGAAGCCGTCCATATTTTTAATGTTACCCACAAGAATAAAAAATGCCACAAATGTTATCAACAGCATATAATCCGGCTTTGTGAACAACTGTCTGTCCAATACATAAAGGACACCGATAACAATAGCCAGTAACATTCTGTAATCCAGTACATGAAGCACTGTCAGAATACACAGGAAAAACAGTGTCAAATATCCACACAGCCGTACTTTCTCATCTTTTGCATTTTCCCGGACCATTTCCTCTTTATCCGATACTTCCGCCCCTGACATCTTTCTGTCTGACAACCCTCTGTCTGCTGCCTTTCTGTCTGATATAGCCCTGCCTGCCGCTTTTCTGTCTGCCGCTCCCTGTTCCAAAATAGCTCTCTCCGCCTGCACCTTAATTTCCCTTTTAGGAATACAAAGCGACGTCACCAGCAGTAATCCAAGTGACACCGCCGTCACCGGAAACATCAGCTTTAAAAACGCTGTAACCGGACTGCACGACAGCGAATACAAATAGAGATTCTGTGGATTCCCGATTGGCGTACACATACTGCCGAGATTCGCCGCAATCGTCTGCATAACAATGACAAAAATCAGATTTTCTGTCAGACCTGCCGCCTGTAATACCGCCACCGCAAACGGCACAAACGTCAGCAGGGCGACATCATTTGTAATCCACATACTGGCAAAAAAGCAGCCAAGTACCAGTACAAGCTCCAGTTGTCTTGCATTTTTTACATAGCACAGCATTTTTTTGATAAGCCATTCAAACAGTCCCACACTGCGAAAGCCCGCAACTACTGCCATAAAACAAAACAACAGCGCAAGCACGCGGTAATCGATATAACCAAAATAGTCTGCTGACGGGTGAATTATAAACATACTCACCACAGCCAGCAGACCCGCAATGCACAAAACCGTTTCTTTTTTAACAAATGTTACAAGTTTTTTTGCTGCATTCATTTTTCATTTCCTCATTTCAAAAACATTTTAATGCGCCAAATCCGAAAAGCCCATTCATCCCATCCACTTCATCTTTTCGCAGAAAAGGACAATATCGTGACATTTCTATCACAATACTGTCCCCAAAATATTTTTATTCAAAGCATTTTCATCCGGAAACTTTATATAAATTCTATATAAAGCATATATGCAAGTGCCGCCGCAACTGTTGCAATCAGCGGAGGTGTTATAAAACGCTCGCCGTTTTGCGGTTTAAAGCCCTTATGCAGCTGTTCCTTCAGATACTCCCATCGTCCGTTTCTGACTGCAATCTTTTTAAACAGCAGATAGGCAATTCCTAAAAACCCTGCCGCCACAAGTCCAAGCATCACAAGCTGCGCAATAATCACCGGCACACTGTTCATTGAACTTTCCGCTGCTTGCGCACTCTGTTCAAGCAGTTCACTGCCGCCTGATGTCATTGACACCAGCTGCATCAGAATCACCGAATAGGAATTCGCTGCAAAATGTGCCAGCATTGAAGAATACATAGAGCCTGTAGCCTCTACAAGCAGTGCAAATATAATTCCCATTACCGCCGCATAACTTAACTGATTGATATTCAAATGCATCAGCCCAAAGACCAATCCGCTAAGCACCGCTGCCCCTAAAATTCCATTTTTTCTGTAAGAATGATAAATCAATCCACGGAAAACGAATTCTTCCACACACGCAGGCAGTACTGCAATAATCAGAAGCTGCAGCCAAAATGGATATGCAACCAGTTCCTGCACAGATCCCTGCACATAATTTGTTGAAAACAGTCCTGATACACTGTTGATAAATAACATCAGCGGAATCAGCGTATAACCAATCAGCAGGCTTAACAGTCCGTCCGATATCCGCAGTTTCCGGTACGGCATACACGCAATAATATTAATCTTATGGACTGCTACGTAAACCAGTGCCGGAAGCAGTACAATTGCCTGACTGATAAGATAACTGCCCCAAAGCGGTATATTCACACCCGTTACCGCAATAACAGCTCCTGCAAGAATCGTCAGCACAATACTGCTTACAAAAAGTACCGGAATAAATCTGTTAATTCGTTTACACATAGATTACTTCCATGCAATCGCTTCAACTTCAAGTAAAACGTCCTTTGGCAGTCTTGCAACTTCTACACAGGAACGTGCCGGGAACGGTTCTTTGAAATATTTCTTATAAATTTCGTTGATTTTGCCAAAATCGTTCATTTCCTTGATAAATACGGTTGTCTTTACAATATTTTCTACCTTAGAGCCTGAATCTTCTACCAGATGGCAAAGATTTTCAAATGCCTGCTCTGCCTGTGCTTCCACACCCTCTGCAATTTCACCGGTTGCAGGATTTACAGGAATGACACCTGATGTAAATACCATATTATTAATTTCAATTGCCTGTGAGTAAGGTCCAATTGCCCCCGGTGCTCTCTTTGTACTGATAACTTTCTGCATAATACTTTCTCTCCTTTTTACTTTTTCAGCTTGATACAGCTTTCTGCAATCTCAATTTTTCCTTCTTTTAACAGACGCCCGACCGCACGTTTAAACGCATTCTTACTCATATCAAATTCGGCTTTGATAATCTCAGGCGCTGCTTTATCTGTAAAAGGAAGACTTCCGCCTCTTTTTTCAATTGCATGATATATTATACTGGAATCTTCATCCATTTGTATATAGGCTTTTTGTTTCAGACTGATTGACAGTTTATGGTCATCGCGCACTTTCGATACTCTGCCGTGAATTGTATCGCCTATCTGAATCTTTCCGAATACTTCATTTTTCGGAATCATGCCAAAATAACGGTCATCTACCGCTACGTACACACCGTAATCCGGGTTAATTTCAATGACTGTTCCCTGTACGGCGCTGTCTTTTACATATGGACTGTCACAGCTTAAATAATCATATACGCGCATGGTTGCTGCCAGACGGTTACTCTTATCAACATAAAGTGCCGTCAGACAGATATCACCTTTTTCCACATGCGTTGTCTGCTCTTTAAATGGAAGGAACAAATCCTTTTCCAGTCCCCAGTCTAAAAATGCACCGATTTTACCGACTTCCGAAACCTTTAACTTTGCAATCTGTCCCAGTTCCAGCTTCGGTGTCTTCGTCGTCGCAATCAGACGGTCACTGGAATCACGGTAAACAAAAACCGTCAGTGCATCGCCCACTTCAATGTCCTGCGGAACCTGCTTCTTTGGCAGTAAAACTTTATCTTCTTCTGTACCAAGGTAAATACCAAAATCTACGATTTTTACAACATTCAAACATTGTGTTTTTCCTAATTCAATCATACCAATCTCCATTCCGCAGGCATTTTAATGCCGGAGGAATCGCGAACTGAATCTATTCAGTTCTGCGATAAGGACAGTTTTGTGACGCCTGCGGCACAAAACTGTTGTGTGAAAATCTTAGATTTAAGGATTTTCACACCAATCTCCATTCTGAGCAACTTGTTGCGAAGCGGCGATGAGAAATTCGCGAAGGCGATTTCTCATCTGCCATCATAGCTATTTGTTTTGCTCCGAAACAAATAGTTCTATAATGCAAAAAATCCCTCGCAATCATGCGAGGGATAAAGGACTGGGCTTGAGGGACTCGAACCCCCACAATGCTGGAATCAGAATCCAGTGCCTTACCATTTGGCGAAAGCCCAATGTCGTTTGCCGTATGTCGTAACGACAAGATGTATTATATAATAACAAAAAATAAAATGCAAGCACTTTTTTCATTTTTTTTGAAATTTTTTGTTATTTTTTTGCAATTTCAGTATTCATGCGGCTTCCCGGCATTTATTTCTTTGTTATTTTTTAAAATGTCATCAAAACCGGAAACCCTTCCCGGTATTCCTTTACAATGTACGGATGCTCCTTCGCATATTCATAAATGGTTTTTCCAAGTCCGTCTTCAACCAACGCCTTCATCTGTTCCAGCGGCACCTGATTAATTGCCGGACAGGTCGGTGTCAGTGCAATGACATACTTTTCATTTTCCTTCATAATCCGGAGCGGCCATATTTTACAGTCAAACGGCTTTTCTTCATTATTTAACGTACAGCCCTTGTGCGCATCCAAAAATTCACAGGCGGCTTCCTCCTCGGAATCCTGCGTACGATATTTCCCTGTTAAATCCATCTGACCGTATTCTTTTCCCGAAACCGTCTGCTTTTTAAACACAACCGGACTGCCCTTCTTTTCCAGTGAATCCATAACCTCTTTCGAAAACAATGGTGTTTCCCAAAGACTGCATCTTCTGAACGAACAGCAGAAACGGCACTCGGCACACGTTTCTTTTTTCAAAACTTTTGAAAGCATTTTCTCTCCTTCTTTCCAATCAGACCCGCAGATTTATTCTACAATGTCCTGTGTTTTTAAATGTGCATTATATTTCTTAACCAGCATTTTAGGATGGTAGGACATTTTTGCCTTACGAAGCCCCTCAATTCCGATATCTTCTTCGCGATTCAGCCATGTGCAGTTTAACGTCTGTGCAAACAGCCTGTTAATCGCCGCATATGCACCATTTGTCACACATTCACCGACCGCCTTTTCAAAATGAATATCACACGTATCTTCATTAATATAAGAAGCAACCGTCATCGCCGCCGGTGTATCATTGACGTATAAAAGCCCGCCTGAAAGCTCTAACTGTTCAAAATGCTCCAGCGCTTCTTTGACCGCCGCATATTCTTTTTTCTGCGACTCGTCTTCTTCCTGCAAATGTTCATAATACCACATATCTTCCACAAGCACCGCATCCTGCCAGTTTGCCGCGCCTATCTGCTCAAAGCGGTATTCCGGATACGTCCTTACAAACTTTGAAAAATGATTTTTCTTCTTATGAAATGCCTTTCCTGCCAGATTTGCCAGTTCTTCCTGCGAATAAATGTAGTCGCTGTCCCCCGGATTGCTCTCAAATACAAATGTATCCGGGAAAACCTCCTCTAACATCTGCTTTTGTTCTTCCGTGAGCAGACAGAAGCACAGCGGCTCCCTGCGTTTTTTTGCATCCTCTTTTAATGCTTGCAGTGCTTTTTCCGGGTTGCCTGTGCCTATCGGAAAGGTATATCCCTTTCTTCCGTAATAGCCATTGTAGTGCCGCAGTAAAAAGCCTCTGTAACTGCAAATCTGTATGTCATATTTTTCACGAAGCAGATACATATTGGCAAATGAAACATCACTGCCCATATTTCCTGATTCCGCAATTATTTTCCGAATCCAGTCACCATCGGAAATGGAAGGTGTTGACCATTCAAGCATAACCTTAAAGCTTCTCCGTTCTATCATTATTAAGCGTCTTACGCATTTAATATCCATATTTTGCCCTATTTTAGCATATCGACCGGTACTTCACAACCAACGCGCCATAAAATTTCTCTAAAATCCGTCAAATACATTGACCCTGCATTTTGTTTCCAGTAAAATAGATTATTAGCATATCGAAAGGAGCTCTTAAAAAACGTATGAATAAAAAAAATATTTCACTGATTTTAATTGGCATTTTACTGCTTGTGTTACAGTTCTATGTCCGGGTCGGCAATGCCACGATTGATGTCTTTTCTGACGTCATCGGCTTTATCCTGATTGTCATTGGTATTTTACCGCTTGCCCCACGTAATGTGTTATTTAAAAAAGCAAGACTTGCCGCTATTTTAGGAACGGCTGGCGCCGTTATCGG
>OGOY01000178.1_pt1 | contig 79128 bp, 90 predicted proteins | sample 1552811 | NCBI WGS metagenome assembly OGOY01 (sample SAMEA2580132, study PRJEB22360) | human gut metagenome | biome: human gut; feature: human-associated habitat; material: faeces | place: Denmark | collected 2008/2010 | reverse complement strand
TCCTTGTGCTACTTCAAATTATATGTAAAATGTTCCATATCTTCTGGCAGGATCAGGTGCTTCTTGCTGTCGGCTTCGGTGATGGTGCGGATGACACGGCAGGGGTTGCCGGCTGCCAGCGAGTGGGGCGGGATGTCCCGTGTGACCACGCTGCCTGCGCCGATGACGCAGCCTGCTCCGATGGTGACACCGCCGCACACGGTGACGTTGCCCGCCAGCCAGCAGTTATCGCCGATGGTGATGGGCTTGCCGTATTCCAGATCGTACAGCGAGCCGTCTGCACGCCGGCGGAGGTTGCGTTCCTCCGGCAGGTAGGAGTGCATGGGCGTGAGAAGGGAGCAGTTCGGACCGAAGAACACGTCGTTGCCGATGGTGACGGGGCAGGTGTCCAGTACCACGAAATTGAAGTTGGTGTAGCACCGCTCTCCAAAGGTGGTGTAGATGCCGTAGTCAAACTGGATGGGGCCCTGCAAAAACGTGTCTGCGCCCCGGTTGGGGAGCAGCTGTCTGAGAATTGCCTCCCGCTTTTCGCCGTCTGCTTCCGGAGTGGCGTTGTACTCCTGCGAGAGCCGGTGCGCCGTCTGGCGCTGGCGGTCCAGCAGGGGGTCGCCGGGGTCGTAGAGCTTGCCTGAGAGCATATATTCCGGTTCGGTCATGATGAAAAACCTCCTTGATACTGGTCGGGATTGATGTGCAGGGTGTTGAGTTGCACCAGCTTTTGCAGAAGCTGGAATTTCCGGTAGTTGCTGTCGATGTAGGGCTTCATCCCCTGATAATAGTGCTCGTCAAAGGGAATGAAAAGGTACGCCTCATCCTGAAAATATTCGCTGTGGTACTCCTCCTCGCCGAACAGATGGAGCGCATAGTCGTCCACGTCGGCGGGGTAGCAGGGCAGGCTGCCGCTGTGGCGGTGGTCGTAGTAGTAGGCGGCAAACGCCTCGCCCTCCTCGTTGAAGATGGTGCGGCGCAGTTCTCCGCCCAGCTCGTCCCGAATGACCGTCCGCAGGTCGAAATAGTCGTCCTCGTTTTCCAGCACCTTCTGAATTTCCTTGGGAAAGTCCTGCTGAAACGCCTCGGACATCAGGTTGTGTTCGATGCACCAGCGCAGATAGACCGCCATGTGGCTGAATCCCTCGATCTCCATGCGGGGCAGGTCTTTCCGGCGGATGGTGCCGGCGTGGATCGCCTCCCAGTCCATGAGATAGCCGCTGTCTGCGATGTTTCGGCGGGAGAGATCGGTTACGGAGGTGACCGATCCGGCGAGCAGTTCCAGCAGGGCATCTGTGCCGCATGCCGCCTGATAGTCCAGCTCCTGCTGGGTCAGAAGCATGATCTGGTAATAGCGGACACAGAGTCCGGGGCGGACGTTGCAGATGGATGCAGCGCTGGGCAGGATGCCACAGTTCAGCAGCACGCCGCCGCAAAGCCTGCTGTCCGGCACAAAGGGCTCGCCGTTTTCGAAGCGGCTGCCCCAGCAGAGAAAGTCCTCCTGCTGCATGACCTGCCGGGCGAGCTTGGTCACCAGCTTCACATACCAGGATTCCCGCACGTTTTCCAGCGGCAGGGTCGGCGGCAGGAGCAGCATCAGTTCGATGCGCTCCAGTCCTTTTCCGGCAAGCTCCGGCGGTGCCGGCATGGCGTGCAGGCTCAGCCCCTCGGTCAGCAGGATGTAAAAGTTTTTGTCCCTGGTCGCCGGCGAAACCAGGTGGATGCGGAACGGCTGGTCAGCAGCCCGAAGCCCCTCCAGCACACGCCGGCTTCTCCCCATCCAGACGTGCCGGTGGGCACGAAGCTCTTCGACGAGAAGTTTTGTATCAGAATAGTCCAGATCGGACGGTGGTTGTACTGTCATGGAATGCCTCCCCAAAAAGATGCAGATCACCGGGTGATCGTGTTTTTATTATATCGGATTTGCGGAGATGTGTCAAGAAAATCAGCGGATCCGGCGGATTTTTGTGTGGGATGATGGGAGGGCTTTTGGGAGGAGATTTTTTTCGGGAAATTTTTTCATGGTGTTGAATGTACTTGTAGGGACACGGCGTGCCGTGTCCGCCAATTTGTGTCAGGGGAAATTCCGTTGAAAACGTTCCACCCTCGAAAAGCTGTTTTCCCATTTTGTTTCAGGCAAACGAATCGGACACGGCACGCCGTGTCCCTACAAGTTTGCTCCTCGCCAGCTGCGCTCAGCTGGAGCAGCCTTTTCGGGAACAGTTTTTTAGAATCTTTTTGTTTCTGCACGATGCTTTTTCCACCCGCCGAAAACCGCAATTTCCCCCGAACCCTGTCCCTTTCTCCCGATTTCCTTGACACATCCCCGCAAATCCGGTATAATAGAGGCAACGCAACAGCATATCCTGCTGTGAACCAAAAATGGGAAAGGAATGTAGCCAGATGATACGAAAGAACATTGCGCTCTGCTGCGCCGGCATCATGCTCGCTTTGACGGCAGCCATGCCGTTTGGGGCATCTGCGGAGGAAACCGCCGGCGGAACCTCCGTGGTGCAGGTGGAGAAGAGCCAGATTCTTGTGAAAAAATCCATACCGGCCAGCCAGATCACGGGACAGATCGCTGTCACCGTGCACGACCATCCGGTACAGGTGACCATCATCAACAAGACCAGAGAGGGCAACGAAACCTACTACGATATGGAGATCGCCCCCGTGCAGGACTCGGACAGCACGACTTACGTCTTTCCGGTGAACCAGTCGGAGTGCAGAAAGTCGGAGGATCAAGGGGAAAATCCGCTGCCGGTATACCAGCGGGATTTTCTGCAAAATACGTACAATTCGGCATATACGGTTTCCCTGAGCGCCTCGGATGATGTGACCTATGCGGACACAAACGTGGTCATTGCGGACAACAGCTATGAAACCGGTGTTTCCGGAAAGACCACCTATTCCTACGACGTGGCCTACAGCGAGGAGACCGAGGATGCCGTGACGGTGCTGGACAGCAAAACCACTCTCATCGGCGGTGCAGCGTCCTGCGCCACCACGCTGCAGCTGCGCTGGGCACCCTATACGCTGGGGGATGTGAACAGCGACGGCAACATTGATCTGGACGACTCCTTCGCCATCCTCGCCTATTATTCCAAGGTGGCAGCCGGCAGCCAGCCGCCGGCAGACGTGGAGGCAAAGGCAGCCAATGTGGACGGCGACGGCGCTGTGTCGCTGGACGACGCATTTCTGGTGCTGCAATACTACTCCAAGACCGCAGCCGGCGGACAGGAGAGCTTTCCGGAATTTTTGAAGCGGGTGCTGGCATAAGCGCCTGTTTCGCATCTTTTCCGCACGTCTTTTCGGCAGATTTTGCCGGTGACTGCGTCAAAAACCATAAGCGCCTGTAACAGTGAACGAAAAAAGAGGAGGGGATTCCTACCGCTGGAATCTCCTCCTCATATTTTTGCCGCTGCAAAATACGCCTCGCACGCCTGAAACGGGCACTCCGCCGTGATACGCTCGCCGCTCTCCGGATCGGGAAAGGCGACACGGCAGCAGTGGAGCATGTGGCGGGAGAAGTGGGCGGTGCTTCCGCCGTACAGGGTATCGCCCGCCAGCGGATAGCCCAGCGATGCCATATGGACCCGGATCTGGTGGGTGCGTCCGGTCTCCAGCGTCAGTTCCACGAGGGTGTACGTCCCGTCCTGCCGCAGGGGACGGTAGTGAGTCACGGAGGATTTGCCGTCCTGCCGGACACAGCGCCGGATCACCGAGCCGTCAGCTCTGCCGATGGGGGCGGAGATGGTGCCGGATTCCTGCAATGTGCCGCACACCAATGCGAGGTAGGTCTTTTCCACCCTGCCCTGCAAAAACGCCGCACTGTAGGCGGATTTCGCCGCCAGACAGATGCCGCTGGTGTCCCGGTCCAGCCGGTAGACCGGACGAAAGGGCAGCTCCGGATGCGCCGCTGCAAAGACGTTTCCCAGCGTGTCCGTGCGGTGCCCATGGGAGGGGTGCACCGGCATGCCATCGGGCTTGTCGTAGAGAATCCACGACGCCGTTTCCTGTAGAATGGGCACGGTGCACGTGGTCAGGGGCGGGAGGGTGTGTTCGGCAGCAGGCTCGGTCAGGGTGATGCAGTCGCCGGCAGAAACGGGGTCAACGGTGCGGGCGGGAACGCCGTTGCAGCAGATGCCGCCGGGAATCCGCTTGAGCCGCACCAGCGTCCGGCGGGATACGTTTCGGAATCGGCGGAGATACTGCTCCAGCGTCATGCTGCGGTCGATTCCCTCCACGGGGAAGACAAGGGGCTGCGGCACGGGAAATCACCTCCATTTCTTGGGAAGACCGGTTCTGAAAAAACAGCCGGACACGGATGTTGAAAAAGCAGACCAGCGCCGTTCCGGCACGGGGCAGCATATGGGGGATGGTCACCACGGGCAGCATCGCTGCGGCGTACCACGCCGCCGTCCCCAGCAGCGCCTTTCGGTTGCCGTGCATGATGCGGAGCGCCGTGGAGAGCACCCTGCGGCAGGGCATGTCCGGCGCAGCAAACCAGACATACGGCACGCAGAGCAGCCCCAGACAGAGATAGCCCCACAGCAGCAGACACACCACCGCTGCCACGACACACTGCATGCTCCCGAAGAGCCACGGCGCACTCTCGGCGTGTGCCGTCCCCATGCGTGCCAGATGGTACGCACCGGACAGAAACAGGGCTGCGGGCAGCAGCGCCGCTGTCCGCAGCAGGGTGCACAGGAGGGACAGGAAAACGGCTCGCCCGCCCACATGCAGCCCGTTGCCACCCATGCCGGAGCACTGGGTCACACGCAGCCGCACCGTCCAGCGGCACCACACGGACAGGGGCAGGGAAACGGCGTACCACACTCCCTGCACCAGCCGCCAGACCAGCACGGATTCCGTGAGCAGTGCGCCGGCAGGGCGTTCCAGCAGACGCAGCAGGAGCACCGCTGCTGTGCCCTCCGTCAGCCAGAACAGCAGCTGCAACAGCACCAGCCCCCAGAAATCCCGCCGCAGCCGGCGGTGCTGGCGCAGCAGCTGCCTTGCATAGCGGTCGCCTTGGAAAAGTTCCATGTTCCCATCCTCCCTTCTCCGGTAGTATGGGAACGTTTCCGGAATTTATGCCTGATAGGGAGTCATGCCCAGAATCTCAAACGCCTGCGACCGCTGCCACAGGTCGGCGGTGACGTGGATGTCATAGCCCTCGCCGAAGTCGCACTGCAGCTGCTGCACCGGAATCTTGGGCAGCCCGAAGCCGGCAAGCATGGTGGAGATGATGCCGCCGTGGGTGATGACGGCGCAGTGGAGCAGATCCTCCTGCATCATGTCCCGGATGATCTCCCGCAGCGCCTTGAAGATGCGCAGCTGCACCTCCTGCAAACTCTCGCCCTTGGGCGGACGGGCATCGGGGCCGCCTTTCAGCCACGTGCGGAACTCCTCTTTCTGTACCAGCTCGTCCGCCGACTTTCCCTCGAAATCGCCGAAGTCCATCTCGATGAGGTTGTCCACGGTCTGGAGGGTGGTGTCGGGAAATAGGATCTCCGCCGTTTCCCGGCAGCGCAGCAGAGGACTGGAATACACCCGTGCCACATTGGGATAGACAAATTCGTCCATCTTGTTGCACAGCTCGGCGCTGCCCCGGTCGGAGAGGGGATAGTCCGTCCGTCCGATGTAAATGCCCTTTTCGTTTGCTGCCGTTCTGCCGTGGCGGATGACGCTGATGCGATAGCCTTTCATGGAATAACTCCTCCTATGTTCTATAAAATGATCGGATAGTCAACACATTATTGTGTGAAATGCCGAAAAAGAAATAAATTGGTTTCAAAAAAAACAATTGTTTTCTGTTTACAAAAAAGCGCAGATGGATTATAATGAAAAGAGGTTTTTGCGGTCTTGCGCTGTGCCGTTTCCGGCGGGAAATACTGCCGGTTTTCCGCAGCGCCGGCACCGGAAAAACACAGGTCTTATTATATCACATTTTCTCCAAAAAGAAAAGTGATTTTTGCGGCAGCGCCGGAAATTTTTTCGGTGCGCCGCCGGACTCTATGGGACACGGAGCCGGTTTTTGCGGCTCTATGGCTGAGGAAACAGAAGCATCCTCAGAGAAAGGAGAGATCTTATGAAGAAACTACATGGTGTCCGTCTGGATCACCATAAGAACACGGAGGACTGCGCATCCCAAAAGCTTCCGCTGCCGGAACTGGTGCGGATTCCTATGAGCATGCACATCGGTGCGCCGTGTACGCCGGTGGTGAAGCCGCGGGATACGGTGCAGGTGGGACAGAAGATCGGAGATACCGACGCCTTTATGGCAGTGCCTATCCACTCCGGCGTATCCGGCACGGTAAAGGCAATCACCACCTACCGGATGTCCAACGGCAGAACCTGCCCCATGGTGGAGATCGCCACGGACGGCCAGCAGACGGTCTGTCCCGACGTGAAGCCGCCGGAGGTCACCGACAAGGCAAGCTTCCTCAAGGCCATTCGGGAGAGCGGTCTGGTGGGCATGGGCGGCGCAAGCTTCCCCACCCACGTGAAGCTTGCCCCGAAGCAGAAGGTGGACACGCTGGCGATCAACGCCGCCGAGTGTGAACCGTACATCACCTCCGACTACCGCCAGATGGTGGAAGCGCCGGACGAGGTGCTGGACGGCGTATTGCAGGTGATGCGCTGGCTGGAGATCCCTAAGGCAGTCATCGGCATCGAGGCAAACAAGCCCGAGGCCATCCGCATCCTCACCGAAAAGGCTGCCTCCCATCCGGAGATTCGGGTGGAGACACTGCCCACCACCTACCCCCAGGGCGCAGAAAAGGTGCTCATCTATAATACGCTGGGCAGAATCGTCGGCGAGGGACAGCTCCCCGCCGATCAGGGTGTGATCGTCATGAACGTCTCCTCTGTTGCGTTCGTCAGCCGCTACCTGAAGACCGGCATGCCGCTGGTGGAGCGGATGCTCACCGTGGACGGCGATGTCATCGGCAACCCCTGCAACGTGGTCGTTCCCATGGGAACACCGGTCAGGGATGTGCTGGCATTCGCCCAGTGCGATCTGGAGCGTGCGAAGAAGCTGCTGTACGGCGGCCCGATGATGGGCATCTGCATTCCGGATGTGGCAGACCCCATTCTCAAGGCAAACAACGCCATTCTCGCATTTGAGAAGATTCTGGACACCAAGCCCTCCGCCTGCATCCACTGCGGACGCTGTCTGGAGGCATGTCCCCTGCGGCTCATGCCCACGGAGATCGCCAAGGCATTCCGCCAGAAGGATTCGGAGGCGCTGGGCGCACACAAGGTCACGCTCTGCATGAACTGCGGCTGCTGCACCTATGCCTGTCCGGCAAAGCGTCCGGTGGCAGAGACCAACCAGCTCGCCAAGAGCTTTTATATGAACAGTATCAAAAAGTAAGGAGGATGAGAAACGATGTCATCATTATTTACGGTTTCTCCGTCACCCCATGTGCGCAGCGCCATGACCACCCGGAAGATCATGTTTCTGGTCGTCATTGCGCTGGTGCCGGCAATCGTGGCGGCAACCATTGTCTTTGGCCCCCGTGCTCTGCTTCTGGTGGTATTCTGTGCCGTGTTCAGCGCACTCACCGAACTGGTCTGTCAGAAGCTGATGAAAAAGGAAGTCACCATCTCGGACGGCAGCGCCATTCTGACGGGCGTTCTGCTGGCACTGAATCTGCCGGCAACGCTGCCCCTGTGGGAGGCTGCCATCGGCTGTATTTTCGCCATCGCCGTGGTGAAGCAGCTGTTCGGCGGACTGGGCTGTAATTTCGCCAACCCCGCCATCACCGGCCGTGTGTTCCTGCTGCTGTCCTTCGCCAGCGACATGACCACATGGGTCAAGCCGTTCTACTACCGGGACAGCACCGTGCTGGAGATGTTCTCCTCCAACCGTGGCATAGATGCCATTGATGCCGTCACCGGCGCAACGCCCCTCGTGACACGGGATGCCAGCCTGCTGGATCTGTTTCTGGGCAACGTGGGCGGTTCGCTGGGCGAGACCTCTGCGCTGGCGCTGCTCATCGGTGCGGCATTCCTGCTGGTGCTGGGTCTGATCTCGTGGCACACTCCTGTGGCATATCTGGGCGGTCTGGCTGTGCTGGAACTGATCTATACGCTGGCGACCGGCGGCGAAATGACCGATGTGCTGTATGCGCTGCTCAGCGGCGGTGTCATTCTGGGCGCATTCTTCATGGCGACCGACTATGTGACAACGCCCATGACCAAAAAGGGCAAGCTCGTCTTTGGTCTGGGATGTGCGGTGCTCACCTTTGTCATCCGGGAATTTGCCAACATGCCGGAGGGCTGCTCGTTCTCCATCCTGCTGATGAACCTGCTCACGCCGTACATCGACCGTTTCACGGTGTCGAAACCGCTTGGCGCAAAGCCGGCAGAAAGGAAGGCAAAGGACAATGGCTGATACCGCAAAAACTTCTGCAAAAACCATGGTCATCCCGCCGCTGGTGCTGGCGCTGATCTGCGCCGTCTGCTGCGGACTGCTGGTGCTCGCCAACAGCGTGACCAAGGACAAGATCGCAGCCGCTGAGGCTGCCTCCATTCAGGACAGCCTTCAGGAGCTGCCGGATGCCGGAACCTTTACGGAGATTCCGGACTTCACGCCGGAGGACAACGACCGTGCTGCGGCAACGGCGCTGTATATGGATGAAAAGGGACAGGCTGCTGTCCTCATCACCGCAGACGGCTATAACAAGGGCGGTTTACAGGTGGTCGTAGGCGTGGACAGAGACGGTGCCGTCACCGGCATCTCGTTTGTCACCGTCTCGGAAACCCCCGGACTGGGCACAAAAGTACAGTCCAATCCGGAGCTGCTGGTGGACAATCTGGTGGGGCTGTCGGACACTGCCGCAGTGGATGGCGTGGACGGCATCACCGGTGCCACCTATTCTTCCAAGGGAATGAAAGCTGCCGTGGACTGTGCCCTTGACACAGTCGGCGCAAATCAGGAGGTGCTCGGCGCATGAACTATGGAAAAGAATTTACCAAGGGTATTCTGAAAGAAAACCCCACGCTGGTGGGTCTGCTGGGTATGTGTCCCACGCTGGCAGTTACCACCGGCGCATTTAACGGCATCGGCATGGGACTCTCCACCATGTTTGTTCTCATCTGCTCCAATCTGGTGATCTCCCTGCTGCGGAAGTTCATTCCCCAGCAGGTCAAGCTCCCGTGCTATATCGTCATCATCGCATCGTTCGTGACGCTGATCCAGTTTCTGGTGCACGGCTTTGTGCCGGCGCTGTATACCAGTCTGGGTGCGTTTCTGGAACTGATCACGGTAAACTGTATCATTCTGGGGCGTGCGGAGATGTTTGCCTGCAAGAACAACCCCCTCGCCTCCATTCTGGACGGCGCCGGAATGGGTCTGGGTTTCACGCTGGCGCTGTTCCTCATGGGCAGTGTCCGTGAGATCCTGGGCAGCGGCACATGGTTCGGGCTGGCAATTCCGGGCATGGCAAACCACACCATCACCCTGTTTGTCATGCCGGCAGGCGGTTTCTTCGTGCTTGGCGTCATCATCGCTGTGGTATGCTGCCTGACCAAGAAAAAGCCGCCGAAGAAGATCGGCTGCGCATCCTGCCCCAATGCGGCGGTGTGTGGCGCAAAGCATGAGGAGGCAGAAGCATGAGTACGTATGTTGCAATTATCATCGCCGCCGTCCTGACCAACAACTTCGTGTTGTCCAAGTTCTACGGCTGCTGTCCGTTTCTGGGCGTTTCGAAGAAGCTGGATTCCAGCATCGGCATGGGTGCTGCTGTGGTATTCGTCATGGTCTGCGCCTCGCTGGTCACCTATCCCATCTACCACCTGATCCTGAAGCCGCTGGAACTGACGTATCTGCGTACCGTGGCGTTTATTCTGGTCATCGCCGTATTCGTACAGCTGCTGGAAATGGTCATCAAGAAGCTGATGCCGCCGCTGTATAAGACGCTGGGCGTGTACCTGCCGCTGATCACCACCAACTGCGCCGTGCTGGGTGTTACCCTCATGAACATCGACGACGGCTACAGTTTCGGACAGTCGCTGGTAAATGCGGCGTTCTCCGGACTGGGCTTTGCGCTGGCAATGGTGATCTTCTCCGGCGTGCGCTCCCGTGTGGACGATGCCGAGGAGGAGACACCCTCCACGTTCCGTGGTGTGCCGGCAACGCTGATCGCTGCGGCAATCGTATCGATGAGTTTTCTGGGCTTTGGCGGTCTGGGACAGTAAGGAGCGTGTGTCATGGAATATATTTATCCGATTTTGATTTTCATCGCCATGGGCATTCTGTTCGGCGTGCTTCTGGTGATCGTATCCAAGGTGTTTGCCGTCAAGGTGGACGAGCGTGCTGCTGAGATCACGGAGAAGCTGCCGGGCGCCAACTGCGGTGCCTGCGGCTATGCCGGATGTGCGGACTATGCGGACGCCATTGTCAACAAGGGCGCACCCATGAACGCCTGCGTGCCGGGCGGTGCCGGCGCAGCCTCTGCCATCGGCGAGATCATGGGCGTTTCCGTCACGGCGGCAGAGCGTGTCGTTCCCGTGCTGCACTGCAACGGCACCTGTGATGCCACCGCCCGCAAGTTCCGCTTCGACGGCGTGCAGACCTGTACGGCTGCCAAGCGGTTCTACGGCGGCACCGGCGTCTGCACCTACGGATGTCTGGGCATGGGAGACTGCGTTTCCGTCTGTGAAAACGATGTCATCTCCATCCAGAACGGCATCGCAACCTTCTGCACCGAGAAGTGCGTGGGCTGTAACAAGTGCGCCAAGGTCTGTCCCAACGGGCTGATCGAGCTGCGGCCGGAGAAGAAAAAGGTGGACGTGCGCTGTTCCTCCCGCAATATGGGCAAGGTGGCAATGCAGTCCTGCAAGAACTCCTGTATCGGCTGTAAGAAGTGCGAGAAGGTCTGCAAGTTCGACGCCATCATCGTGGAGAACGCCTATCCGGTCATCGACTACGACAAGTGCAAATCCTGCGGTCTGTGCGCCAAGGAGTGCCCCAGAGGGTGCATCGAGAACCTGCGCAAACCCAGAGTCGTTGCCCCGAAGCCGGAGGCAAAGCCCGCTGCAAAACCGGCAGCCAAGCCTGCGGAAGCTCCCGCAAAGCCCGTGGAGCAGCCCGCAGAAAAGCCCGCTGCACCGGCAGAAAAACCGGCGGAATAACCCGATGCGCATGGAAATGCGCTGAGAGCTCGTGCTCATAGGCGTCTATCTACGTCTTTTCGGCAAATTTTGTTGCATACTGCGTGAAAAATTCTTGCCATACGAAAGTATGCCTGCAAATTTTTGCCTTGTCTGCAAAAAAATTTGCTCGAAAATCCGCATATATTTCCTACGAACACAAGCTCTGAGAATAGACGCAGCAAAGCCTGCCGAGGGATTCGATTCTCGGCAGGCTTTTTGCATTTTCAGGGACGGTGTTTCGTCCGCCGGCACTTGTTACCGCATTTTTCGCATCCGGTTTGCGGCTCTTCCGCAGCCGCAGTCGTAGGAGGGATTGCAGCAGTAGAAGTTTTTCGTATCCAGATCTTCCTGCACCGCACGGAGTGCCTCGCCGAAGCGCTGGAAGTGGACGATTTCCCGCTGCCGCAGGAACTTGATGGGATCCCGCACATCGGGGTCGTCACACAGCCGGAGAATGTTGTCGTACGTGGTGCGTGCCTTCTGCTCCGCCGCAAGGTCTTCCGTCAGATCGGTGATGGGGTCGCCCTTGGACTGGAAATAGGCGGCGGTGAAAGGAACACCGGCGGCAGACTGGGGATATACCCCCAAGGTGTGGTCGACGAAGTAGGTGTCGAAGCCCGCTTCCTTGATTTGCTCCGGTGTCAGTCCTTGTGTTAATTGATAGACAATAGCGGAAATGATCTCCACGTGTGCCAGCTCCTCCGTGGAAATATCAGTCAATACTCCCTTGACCTTATCCAGCTTCATGGAATAGCGCTGGTTCATATAGCGGAGAGAGGCGGCAAGCTCGCCGTCTGGTCCGCCGAATTGCAAAAGGTGATAACAGTCAGGCAGAAAATCGACTATACGCAATAGGTCACGGACACGCCGGGGGCTTTTCGGTCGAATACGATCTGCGACACAAAGGTGTGCAGCACGTCGTTTTTCAGCGACACCGGCACATCAGACTGGAGGAGCACGACGCTGGACTCGACGATCTCTCGCAGAGACTTGGTGCTGCGCTTCGCCGGTGCTGGTTTCACGGAGAGCGCCTGTTCCAGCGCTGCGATCTCCTCCGAGATGCGGCGCTTGTTTTCCCGATACTCGTCGAGGGTATCCACGCCGGCTTCGTATGCCTCCCTGACCCGCTGCAGTTTGCGCTGTGCCCGCTCCAGCTGTTTCCGGATGCTGTCGGTTCTGTCGTCTGCGTCGGTTCGGCGGTCGTCGGGCAGGACGGCGGTTTTGAAGTTGCCAGTTTTCAGGTCGTCCTTGATCTGCTGCACCAGCAGCGTTTCCAGCGTGCTCTGCTTGATGTAGTGGGACACATCGCATCTGCCCTTGGTGTACTGCTGGCACTGGACACCGCCGCGAGCGCTACGCCCCATGGGTCCGCCGCAGCTGCTGCACCGCAGCAGTCCCTTGGACAGGAATGTCTGCTCCGGACTCTTCCGCTCGTACCGTTTATACTGGGCTTTCAGTTCGTCCAGACGCTGCTGCACCTGCCGGAACAATTCGTCCGGCACGATCGCCTCGTGTTTTTCCCGGGCGAAAATGGTGTCGTCGGTGATGGTCTCGGCGTGCTTCTTGTGTTTGGTGCCACCCGGCGTCCAGTGCTGCGTTCCGGTGTAGGTGGGGTTGCGCAGCAGATATTCCACGGTGCGGTTCTCCCACAGATTGCCGTATTTGGTGCGGATGCCACGGTGGTTGAGTTCCCTCGCCAGAGGCTGCATGCCCATGCCGGTGGCGAACTGCGTAAAGAGCCACAGGACTGTGGGAGCGTCGTCATTGGGAATAAGCCGGCCGTCTTGAACGCTGTATCCGAACGGTGCGCCGCCCAGCGTCCCCCCACGCCGTGCCTTTTCGGACATGCCACGAACGACCTCCTCGGACAGGTTGATGCTGTAGTATTCGTCCATCGCCTCCAGCAGCGCCTCGATGAGAATGGCAGTCTTGTCCTCACCGATCTGCTCCGAGATGGACACCACATCCACGCCGCACTGCTTCCGGAGCATGGACTTGTAGACCACGCTGTCCTCCCGGTTGCGGGCGAACCGGCTGAACTTCCAGACGAGGATGGTGTCGAAGTGGTGGCTCTTCTGCTTCGCCGTGCCGATCATCTGCTGGAACGCCGGACGTTTCGTGCTCCTGCCGCTAATGCCCTCGTCCACGAAGATGTATTCCGCCGGCACGATATAGTCGTTGCGCTTGGCGTAGTCCAGAATCGCCTTGCGCTGGCTGTCGGGGGAGTATTCGATCTGGTCGTCAGTGGAGACTCGGATGTATGCCGCTGCGATTTTCATGGCTGGCCTCCTTCCTATGATAACGCCCTGCCGGAGTGGGCAGGGCGGTTCGGTTATGCTGCGGGTTGATATTCCACAATGGCAACTTCGATGAAAGCAACCTTATTTCAGCAATTCATCCACCGCCTTGAGATCAAGCAGATAAAAAGAGCGATTGCCCTGTTTATTGATGATTCGTAGTTCTTCGGGAATGCGTTTCAGCCTTGAGCGAACTGTATTATAGGTCATTCCCATTTCATACTCAAGCTCTTTCTGAGAAATTCCCATATTGGAAAACAATGCCGCCTGAATCAGATAGTTGTATATTCTGCACATGCTTTCATCCTCTGCATTTGGTAGCTGTGTGATCAGATCGATATAGTGCATCAATTTTTCGAAACGTTCTGATAAAGCCTGATAAAGTTGATGCATGGAAGTATCCACAATTCCCAGAAACATTTCTGCAAAGGGAGTGAGATCACCTCTGTTATTATAATGATTGCAGATTTCAAAGGCTTTATGATACTTGTTTATATGCTCTTTGATCGTAAAAGAGATACGATAACCAATTAGTCTATTTAAGTTCTGAGAAAGCATATAACTGCTGATAAAGCGGCTGGTACGTCCATTGCCATCATAAAACGGATGGATATACCCGAACAGATAATGAAACACTGCGATTCTCAACAGGATATCATAATGACTGTCGTTCAGAAAATCGAGTGATTTTTCCATAGCAGATATGATTTTAGATTCGGGGTAAAGTCCATCATGAATTTTTTTCCCGGTCGGAGAATAAACGCCCACATCGCTTTTCCGAAAAACCGTTCCGTCAGGCAGGTCTTCGGGGTCAGTCGCTTTTATTTCTTCATAGAAAATATCATCGTAAATCCTGCGGATATCTTCCGGAGTCTGAAGCGACAGTGTTTCATTTTTCATCAGCAGAACGTACTTATTGACGAGTCCCACAAATCTTTCACGTCTATTGTTTTTTGATAAGTCCTGTAGAATTTCGCTGATTTCTTTTCGTGTACTGTGAACGCCCTCAATATTGTTTGTCAGAACGATCTCATCAATCAGACAGCGCTGCTGAAATTGCGCCAAAGCGATTCCGGGAAGTTGATCGCAAATCCGGACAATTGTATTGTTTGTACGTTCAATCGAAATGATCAGTCTGAATATTTCAGCAGACTGGCAGACAAATGCGGCATGTTCTCCAATTTTTATGCCAAGATGAATGGTGTCTTCATCGTGAAAGCGGCTATCATATTCAGCGTGAAAAGCCGAGGAATCTGCATAGAACAATTGATATAATGTTTTTTTGCGCACCTTTATCACCTCATAACCCAGAAATTATCTTTCAAAATCAACCTGTTTTTAAAAGACTTGCTCTAAGTATAACTTATAACTTCTCAAAAGTCAATGGTTTTTGAGAAGTGTATTGTCGATTTTGAGGATTGCTTTTCAATTTTTAATCATTTATCCCGATAATGTGAACCGCACTGTACAATTTTAATGGTATCATCTTCAATGCGGTAGACAATACGGTTTGCGTCATCGATGCGGCGGCTCCAGTAGGCTGACAGGTCACCGCTCAGCCGCTCCGGCTTTCCGATGCCGTCGTAACCGTTGCGGTCGATGTCTTTCAACAACAGCAGAATGCGTTTCAGCGTTTTTTTGTCCTGTTTCAGCCAATACTGGAAATCGTCCCATGCGTCATCTGTCCAAGCTTTAATCATCTGTGTCTACCTCGTGGACTGTTCCGCCGGAATGCTCCATCTGTGCAATGGACTTCCGCAGCCGATTCATATTTTCCTCGGAGTAGAACGGGTCAACAGACACCTCGAACGGAATCCGTTTTTCACGGGTCATTTTTTTGGCGAGCATGATAATTGCAGTGGACATGGTAATTCCCAGCTCATTGCACACGCCGTCAAAATCCTTTTTCAAATCTTCATCCATACGGACATTTACCGTTGTTTGCGACATATTGGTCACACTCCCTTCTATTTCTATTATACTACGAAGTACGTACAATGTCAACACATATTGTAACGAAATCAAAAAAATAATTATGTACAGTGCCGCTCTGCTGTTTCTGGCAGGGCGGCACTTTTCATTTTCTGAGAGTATCCACCTCCGTATCAGACATTTCGTGACCGTCACGCTGATCTGCTTTGGACATCTTTTCAATGATTTTTCGCCGTGCAGAGCTGCTGCACCGCAGACGTTCTCCGTTGCTGAGCCACATGGCGTTTGCTTTCCAGTTGACTTCCGTCACGGCATCCGCATTGACCAGCAGGCTCCGTGAGATTTTCTCAAACTGGAAAAAGTGCGGCTGCTCTTGCAAGCCCGTCAGCGTCACGTGATAGACGTTGTGAACAGCTCCGTCACGCATGTGCACGTAAACGCTCCTGTGGTACGATGCGATATACAGGATATCATTCACGGCGATATCTACCACGTCTGTAGCCGTGTGGAATCTGTAGTGCTGTCGTTTCGATGCGCATTTTTTGAGCAGGATTTCAACCTGTCGCTGCATCTCCCGCATTTCATACACCTTGTACAGATACGCATCCACCTTCAGCTGAACCGCTATGTTCCCGTGTCCGACGTGGAACGACAGAAATGCAATCGTCGCCAGCGGATTGATGCCACGCACAGCCCGAACTAGCCTGTCGCCACGTGTTTCCGGAAGCTCGATGTCAATCACGTAGACATCGTAATCATGCTTCGCCACGCACGCCAGAAAGCCCTCTGCGGTGGTGGTAGATGTGATGGCGCAAGAGATACCGTGCCGGTCGCAAACCGCTCGGAACGCCGCCTGTGCCTTGTCTGTGGACTCCGGCATATCGTCCACAAAGATGATGCTCACCATAGTTTATCGCCCTCTGATTAGGGTACGGCAAACCGGCGAAAATACACATCTCCATTTTATGGACAAATTACCGGGAAACTGGGAAAAAGCATCGTTCGTCAGAAAAAACGGCGTTTTGGTCAGATATGTTTTGATTTTTGGATTATTTCGTGTTATTTTGATTGTGGAGATCAAGGACCATTCTTAGACGGATTTTTGATTTTCATTTTTTGCCTCCTCGGCTTCAATAAATTCTTTGATTAGGTTTCATCGTTCTTCTTTTTGTGTTCATACACCTCCATGAGGGCTTTCATTAGTTTGTCCCGCCCTGCTTCGTCTGAGTAGCAAAATGCTGCGAGCAGGCTGCGCTGTGAGCTGTCAAGTCCTTGCTCATCTGCAAGCCTTTGGATGTAGTCAGAACGGCTTTCATCTCTTCCGAGCAGGCGATCTATTGATACATCATAAAAATCTGCAAGCTTTTGGATGACACCGATTTTCGGTTCACGTTCCCCAAATTCATAAGTAAGATAGGCTCGCTCTGAAATTCCTGTTTTTTCACAAAGTTCTCTTTTGGTAAGTCCACGTTCTTCTCTTATTTTTTTGAGATTGTCTTTAATCATGTGAATCACCTCCTTTTGTCTTCTATTATTATACGCACAATTGCGTATGCTGTCAATAGGACAATGCTGCACTTCTTTTCAAAAATACGCATTTGTGCAATATCAACAGAAATAAGAATGCATATTTGTGTATGTTTTTTGAAAAAATATATTGACAGCAAACGCAAAAATGCGTATAATAATAACCGTAGCAAGCGCAAATGTGCGCACGCTAAAAACGACTGGACACAGGAGGGAGGTGAAATGCAATGGCATTATACATTTTTCTAATTGTTGCCGGTGTTGCGGTTATGGCACTGGGACATTACGAAAAAAACAAGTTTGTTTCCGCTTTTACTTGTACAATTGGAGACGTGTTGTTTCTGCTGGGGTTCAATTTTCTGTTGGTTTGGAATCCGTGATATTTGTGGATTCGGTTGCAATCGATGGGTAATAGTTATTGGTTATGTAGTTTTTTACTACGTTTTCGGAAGTTTGCTGCGGATGTACTGCTGCAATCAGTGCACTAGCTATTATTTCAACGATCACACCGATCACAATATCTCTACAGCCAGATTTCAGCGTGTTCAAAACAGATTTCTTTTTCTTTTGGCTTAGATTTGACGTTTTGACTGCTTTTTCGGCTTTGGTACAAGTTTTTTCAAATGTTTCTGTATCCATATTTTCAAGTCGATCTTTTAGCTGTTCTCTCGTGATTTCTGGTTGGACTGCTGGAAAGTCCAGTGTTTGCATCATCGAAGTTATGCTTTTTGAAAATTCAGGCATTTCACGGCTGAGATTTTCTTGAATGCATCGGATGTTGGGAATTGCATCTTGAATCATTTGTATTGTGCAAGTGGCTTGATCTATAAGCGACTGTAGCTGTGGGGCAGTAGTTTGTATGCATTCCGCCACACCTAGTGCCATTTCTTCCAGCTGCTTTGAAAAATTTATTTCTGGCAGATTCTCGGAAATTCTGCAAACTGATTCTGCGATTTCAGGATCAAGTTCTATCTCATACATATTATTCACCCCCTTCCCACGCTCCATTATACCACACCGGAGCAGGGAATACAACAGAAAGGAAGATAACGCATGAAAGAGTACAGAGTATCTTACATGATTGGCAGTATGTATCACGCATACATCGTAGACGCAGAAAGCTGGGGACATGCAGTAAAGCGAGTGGTCAGCCACATGCCGGAGGGAAGTCTTGCAAAACTGCATGATCTCAAAGTAGAAGAGCGAAAAGACTAATCCTCCCGCCCTGAGCATGGCGCAAAACCGCTCTCCAACATCCTCAAACTACCTTCCCAAGCGGCAGTCGTGGCTGGCTGTCGCAGATGGAGCGATGAGATCAACTTGGGTGCAACTCCTGAGCGCTCCGCAGATTATTTTACATGATAGAAAGGAGGTTTAAACATGGATGTAGCTTTTGCAAAAACAGTATCGTTGTATGATACTTGTATTCACTTCAATATCGATGTAGAGAAAATGGTGTCATTCTTCGAAATTGTTTGTGGCCTTACCAAAGAGGAAGCAAGCGAAGTTCTTTACAAATCATCTATCATCGCTGCTGCAAAGTGGATGGACAAGCTCAAAAAGGTTTAAACAAGGAGGAAAGCGAAGCATGAACGACAATTTGCAGGTCATTGAGACCAACAACCAGCGGGTGCTGACCACTGCGCAAATTGCGGAGCGGTACGAAACAAGCACTGACTTGATTCAAAGAAACTTCAGCCGGAATAAGGAACGGTACACAGAGGGCAGGCATTATTATTGCTTGGTTGGTGATGCACTGAGAGAATTTAAGGCGACCGGACAAATTGACGTGTCGCCAAATCTCAATAAGTTTTACCTCTGGACGGAAAAAGGGGCACTGCTTCATGCAAAGAGCCTGAACACCGACAAGGCGTGGGAAGCGTACGAAGTGTTGGTGGACACCTATTTCAGCGTACATGGACTTCCGCAGCGTGACAGTTACATGATTGAAGATCCCGTGCTCCGTGCGCAGCGCTGGATTGAAGAGCAGAAAGAGAAACAGCAGCTCTTGACCACCGTTGCCGTGCAGAATCAGCAGATCGCAGAGTTACAGCCCAAGGCAAGCTACTACGATGTGGTGCTGAACTGCAAGGACCTGATCTCCATCGGCAAGATTGCCAAGGACTACGGGTGGAGCGCCCAGAAGCTGAACGAGTATCTCCACCAGCACGGCGTGCAGTACAAGCAGGGCAAGACGTGGCTGCTGTATCAGAAGTATGCGGGCATGGGCTACACCAGTACCAAGACGCACACCTACCACGGCGACGACGGCACAGAGCACGCCGCCGACCCTCACACCTACTGGACACAAAAGGGACGGCTGTTTATTTACGATTTGCTGAAATCCGATGACATCTACCCGTTGATCGAGCGGGTAGCGGCGTAGGCAACAGACAAGCCGCAAGCTGCATAGACTGCATAGAAAGGAGTGTGCCGTATGAGTTCGAGCATGTTAAAACTGAAGTCCGGAGAAGTGGTGCCCTGGGACAGCCTGAGCGAACAGGAGAAGCAGGATCTTTGGGACAACGTCTGGTCAAAGCGCATCGCAAAGGTTGTTGCAGAGTACATCTACAGCCATCCGGAGCAGCGGCAGCAGGTCATGGATGCCCTGGACTGGGCACGGGAACACCCATGGTGATTGCTGAGAGAGAACCCACCTGCAAAACCTGCTACTGGTACAGCCTCTGTCCGGAGCGGTCGAGGCTGTACCCGTGCAGGATATTCGAGGACACGCAGAGAGGAGGCGTGACAGATGGACAAGCTGCACCTGTGGGGCGGAGCGCCCTCCAGACCGGCACAGCAGCTCCGGCGGAACGTCCGGCGCATGCTGTCAGAGGGTTGGAGTCCGGCGGCGATCCGCCACGAGATACTGACCAGTCCCTGTACACAGGCAGAACAGAATAAGCTCCTGCGGGAGCTGCATATGGAGGTGAATGCGCCGTGAAGGTGATCGAAGATGTGCAGGACAAGTACGGCAACTACTGCATCATTTTCAAAAGCACGAATCTCAAAGCAATCCACGAATGGCTGCACACGCACTACAGCGGAAACGGCTTCAAGTTTGCAATCGTAATTGACCTGAGTATCGACTATGACTATGAAGAGCCGACAGAAACGCTGGTCTACTTCCTGGATGAGATCACAGAAGAAGTGCTGGATTATGCCGGATTGAAGCTTGCAAATGAAGATAAAGCATGAAAGAGGAGGAAGAAACAATGGGAAACACGAACGAAAAGCGAATTGAAATCGTCATCGAAATTGATAAGAATAGGAACACTGCAACGCAGCTCAGCATTGATGGCGCAAATGCAATCGAGATCATTTCCGGATATGTGCACGCTGCGAATAGCCTTGCAAAGGTTATCTCGAAGCATGACGGTGTGCCAAAAACGCACGTCCTCGACACGATGGCTAAATCCCTGCGCGCGATTGTGGACTGCCCGGGCCTTGTGCAAAACGCAGACAAGGAGGGTGCAGACAATGGAAACGATTAAGGTATGGCGCAGCGCCTACGAGCTGTACACGTGCAGTCTGGCTGCGCCGGAGGTCACCGGCACGCCCGCCTATGTGGTAGCGCTGGGCACGGCGACAGAGCAGGACGGCTCCCGTATCCCTGCGCCCCGCTGCAAAACGCTGGGCTACACCACCGCAGAGTGGTGCGGGCACTGGCATCAGAGCGTGCCCGACACCGTGCCCAAGGTCAGCGGCAGGGTCATCATGCGGGAGCTGCTCCACGAGATGCACCAGCGGATTTTCGGGAGAGATGTATGCGGCAGAGTCCGGACAGAAAAAACCCCCGCACCGGCGGCAACCGATGACGGGGGCATGGAAAAATAATAACCATCCCTATCATACCACAACGAGGAGGAAATGTCAAATGAAAATCAAGAAAAGCGAACTCTACGCCGATGCAATCCTCAACATTGCAGCTGACATGGAAATGGAGCATGATTTGAAAATCGAATTGCTGACGCTGCTGGGCTGCAACCGCAGGGATGCGCAGTATCTGGAAGAAACAGAATCCGCCGACATCGAGGAGGCGACCCGCCATGATTAAGACGATCACCGAACACGTCGGCGGCTGCGTGGGCTGTCCGCCGGAGATGGGCTGCCTGGGACAGGCCTGCCCGAACCGCCCGCACGACGAGGAACGGGAAGTGCTGGTGTGCGACGAATGCGAACAGGAAACAGAAGAACTCGTCTGCCTGCCGTGCTATGACAGCGACCTGTGGCTGTGTGCGGACTGCATGGACGCACTGGTGGACGGGCTGCTGCGGAAGAAAGGAGAGGCTCTGACATGACCAATCGGGAATATCATGCAGACCCGGCGATCTCCAAGTCTGATCTGGATCAGATACACCGTTCGCCGATGCACTGGCAGTACCGCAAAACCCACCCGCCGGAGCAGACACCGGCACTGCTGGTCGGTTCGGCTGTTCACAAAATGATACTGGAGCCGTCCGGATTTGCAGACGAATTCGCAGTCGCACCGGAAACCGACCGCCGCACCAAAGCCGGTAGGGAAGCGTATCAGGCGTTTCAGGAATCCGCCACTGGAAAGACGGTCATCACGCCAGAACTCTACCGGCTTTGTACCGACATGGCGGAGGCGTTGAGCCACTGCCAGACCGCAAGGCAGCTGCTCACCGGCGGCAGGGCGGAACAGTCCTTTTTCTGGGACGATGCCCACACCGGAATCCGCTGCAAATGCCGTCCGGACTATCTGCGTGACGGGTTCTGCGTGGACTACAAGACCACACAGGATGCCTCTCCGGAAGCGTTCCAGAAGGCGGCATACCGGTACCGCTATCCTGTGCAGGCGTACTGGTATCTGCACGGACTGGGGAAAAACGGTCTGTCCGGACTGGACTTCGTGTTTATCGCACAGGAGAAAGAACCACCGTATGCGGCAGCTGTGTACTATGCAGACGAGTTGTTCCTGCAACTGGGGCAGCAGGAGGCGACTGCGGACTTGGAAACACTGGCGAAGTGCAGAAACACCGGCATCTACAGCGGCTATCCGGAGGAGATCCTGCCGCTGACACCGCCGAAATTCGCCCTCAGAGATCTGATGTAAAGGAGTATCACACATGGAAAATCATACATTGGCAAGCAACCCGTTTGTTGCACCGAAAAAGCACGACCACACCAACCAGGGCACTGTGGAGATCGAATCCAGCAAAGCGGTGGCAGAGGCACAGGGCAAGCTGGTGATCGCAAAGCGGTTCCCACGGGACGAGATCACCGCCTATGAAAAGCTGATGACCGCTTGTTCCCGGCGGAACTTTGCGGAAAAGGCGACCTACAGCTATCCCCGCAGCGGCAGTACTATCAGCGGCCCGTCCATTCGTCTGGCAGAAGAGGCGGCACGGTGCTGGGGAAATGTGGACTTCGGCATCAAGGAACTGTCTCAGAAAGACGGGGAATCGGAGATGCTGGCGTACTGCTGGGACATGGAAACCAACGTCATGTCCAGCCAGCAGTTTGTGGTGCATCACATCCGTGACACCAAGAACGGCATTCAGAAACTGACGGCACAGCGGGACATCTACGAGAACAACGCCAACATGGCAGGGCGGCGGCTGCGTGCAAGGATCCTGGCGATCCTGCCGCCGGACATCATTGAGGCTGCCGTGGAGCAGTGCCGCAAGACCCTTGCCGGAAACGCCGACGTGCCGCTGGAAGACCGTATCCAGAACATGGTGGCGGCATTCAAAAAGCTGAGCGTCCGTCGGGAGATGCTGGAAAAGCGTATGGGGCATGACGTGTCCCGCATGACCATGGAAGAACTGGTGGAGTGCATCGGCATCTACAACTCTATCAAGGACGGCAGCACCCGACCAGCAGACTGGTTCGATGCAGTCGCCGACACCGGCAAGACCGATGCCGTCAACGAGAAACTGAAAGGGGAACAGCACCATGCAGACAGCGTTTAAGGACGGCAGCGTTATGGTATGCGGCACACTGCCGAAAGATGCCGTGTACAAGACCGTGGGGCAGAACGGCAGCAGTCTGACCACGTTCGGGGTAAAGGTGGGCGAAAAGCCGTCGCCGGACGTGAACCGGAAAGCCGATGCCGTGTGGTGCAACTGTGAGTGCTGGCACAGCGTCGCCAGAGCCGCACAGCATCTCCAGAAAGGGGACACCGTGCTGTGTGTGGGAAAGATCAAGGTGGAGCAGTGGAACGGCAAAGACTTGAAAAAGCTGGTGTGTGAGTTCGTGATGCCCATGCCCCAGAATCCGCCCCAGCCGGCAGGCTCTCCGCCGCAGCAGGCAGCCGTGGGGAATCTCTCGGACTATGAGGAACTTCTCTCCGACGGCAACCCATTCTGACCGGAAATGTAAACTTATACCGTATATTCTGTAAATTCGAGTTCAAAATCGCACGTCGGCGTGCAACTTTTGCCCTCTGAGAGCCTATTTATGGAGGGCAGTGTGCTCACTGCTGAGCCTTACCCCCCCAATCTAGCGGAGAGAAACGGGCAGCGTCACGGCGGACAAGCCGCCTACAACCCCTCCGGGGAATCTATGTTTTCTGGTACGCTGTTTGATGCGATTGCAAAACATGCCCCTGCAATTGCCCTCTCTACAAACTCCATGAGAAAGGATGATGCAGGATGTACAAAGTCAAAGGAAGTGATGCCATGGACAGCGAGATGCTGACCTACATTCAAAAGCAAAAGGAGAAGTACCAGAACTTTTCCTGCAGCACGCCTACGGCGGTGGTGGACGTGCTGTCGGACATCGTGCTGCTGAGCGGAGACGATTCCCAGAAGATCAACGGAGCGATCGCTGCGCTGCGGCAGTCCGCCATCGACAAGGGGAAAAAGGACATCTTCGACCGCTGCTATCGACTGACGATGCAGGGACTTGCGGAATATATCGCCGAACATCACCTGACACTGCGGCTGTGGTACACACGGGAGGATTTCCTCAACACGGAAGAACCCTACCGGGAGGCATTCCAGACACAGGGGGCATTCCAAAAAGCTCAGCGGCTGGAACAGCTGGCGTACAATGCCAACGCCGTGGGTTTCACCAAGTTCCAGAGTGTGTACAAAAACTACGCCAAGACACAGCGGTATATGAACGTGGGCGGCGATCCCAATATGCAGAACCCGACGGCGTTCCCGAACCAGCCCCTGGAACTGGACGGCGGCGAGTGGACGTGCAGTGAGGACGGGGTGCAGCAGAATATGGAGGGTATGCCCATCATCGCCTGCCCGCACCCGATCATGCCGGTGGAACGGCTCATCAACATCGACACCGGCGAGGAAAAGCTGAAGATCGCCTTCTGCAAGGGCAGACGGTGGCGGTATGCGGTCTACGGCAAGGATGTGCTGTTTGTGGCGAACAAGGTGACACAGCTGTCCTCTATCGGCGTGGCGGTGACCTCGGAAAACGCCAAGGCACTGGTGAAATACCTGTGCTACATCGAAAACCGGAACTATGACATTCTGCCGGAGCGAAACAGCGTGGGACGGCTGGGGTACGTGGGGGACGACAACGTATTTTCCCCGTACCAGCCCGACCTGACCTTTGACGGTGAGAGCAACTACAGCGAGATGTATCGGGCGATCCGTCCCCAGGGCAGCTATGACGTGTGGCGGGAGACCGCAGTCCGCTGCCGGCAGGAGAGCCGCACCGCACAGATTTTGCTGGCGGCATCCTTTGCCAGTGTGCTGCTGGGGCATATCGGGGCACTGCCGTTTTTCGTGCATCTCTGGGGCGTGGAATCCGGCACGGGCAAGACCGTGGGGCTGATGCTTGCGGCGAGCGTCTGGGGCGATCCCATGCTGGGGCGGTATGTGCAGACGTTCAACGCCACGCAGGTGAGCCACGAACGCACTGCCGGCTTTCTCCACAACATTCCCCTGTGCATCGACGAATTGCAGCTTTCCAAGGACAGCCACGGCAAGAGCCGGTTCGACGTGTACCAGCTGGCACAGGGCGTGGGCAGAGGACGGGGCAACAAGGCAGGCGGCATTGATCGCACGCCCACATGGTCGCTGTGCATTCTGACCACGGGGGAATCTCCCATTGTCCAGAGCGGAGCCGGTGCTGGTGCGGTGAACCGTGTCATTGACATCGAGTGCCGTGCCGCAGAATCTGTGGTGCAGGACGGCGTTTCCGTTTCGGCGGCGGTGAAACAGCACTTCGGGCATGCCGGAAAGGCATTTGTCGAGGGACTGACACCGGAGCGGATCGAAGCGGCAAAGGCGTACTACACCCAGCAGTTTCGGGAACTGTCCACACGGGACACTACGGAGAAACAGGCAATGGCAGCGGCGGCGATTCTGACGGCGGACAAGCTGGCGGACGAGATCGTGTTCCATACGGGAAAGTGTCTGACAGCGGACGAGATCGCAGCGTTTTTGCAGACCAAAGCCAGCGTTTCCGCCGGCGAGCGTGGCTATCAGTATATGTGCGACTGGGTGGCGATGAACGCCAACAAGTTCGAGGTGGAACGCCGCATGATGCAGGACAGCACACCGCCGCCCACTCTCAGCGGCGAAGTGTTCGGCAGGATCGAATCCGGCTGGGCGTACATCAACAGCAGCGTGTTCCGCAGAGCAGCACAGGAAGCCGGCTACGACAGCCGTGCACTGCTGAGCTGGCTCAAGGCGAAAGGGCTGATTTTGACGAGGGGACGGCGAACCACACGGGGAAAGCGAATCCATGGCATCAATACCGAGTGCGTTGTGATGCGGCTGCACAGTGAAAATGCAGAGGATTCCGGCAGCCAGACAGATAGTTCAGAAGAAGAATTGCTGTGATCGTGGCACAAAATACGGACTGTGTGGCACAGTTTGTGGCAGCAGAAACATGGGGAAAATCACGCAATTTCGGGCGTGTGGCACTGTGGCACATTTTCCCCGTATATATACATGATTTTATTTTCAAAAACTCTGAACGGGAAAATATTTTTTTCTATGGAAGAATGTGCGATTTTGTGCCACAGTGCCACAAAACGAAAATATCACCGAAACTGCGTGGTTTATTTGTTGGCAATCCTGTGCCACAAGGTGTCTACAGTGCCACAGTGATAGATATGGAAGAATTACTTTGAGTGTGGGGTGATTTTGCAATGGCGTGGGGCTGCTTGTGGGGGCGAAATGTGTTAAAAAAGCACGCAGTTTTGGGCGTGTGGGGCTGTGGGGCTGTTTTCCCCCATATATACACGATTTTATTTTCAGATATTCTGAACCGTAAAAATATTTTTTCTATATAGGAAAAATGTGCGAATTAGCCCCACAACCCCACAACAACCATTTTTGACTGAAAATTGCGTGGTTTTTCTTGTGGGGGATATATCCCCACGGTATCCCACAACCCCCACAGTAGCATGGACAAACATTGCAACTAACTTTGTAGGGGCGAACTGTGCTCACCCGAGATATCCCGGAAACCACAGGGAACAGTGATTCCAAAAATCCAACCAGAAAGGAAAATGCTTATGCAGTTAAGACCTTATCAACAGGAATGTATCGACATCTTGGAACACAAGCCGGACGGGCGGTATTTGGTGCAGATGGCGACCGGTCTGGGCAAGACGGCGACCTTTACCCACCTGCCAAGGCACGGGGATGTGCTGCTGTTGTCCCATCGGGAAGAACTGGTACGTCAACCCCTGCGGTACTACACCGGCTGCCGCACCGGCGTGGAAATGGCTGGGGAATCCTCCAGACCCTCGGACGAGGTGGTTTCCGCCAGCGTGCAGAGCCTTGTCCACCGGCTGGAACGGTTCGAGCCGGAACGCTTTCACACCATTATTGTGGACGAGGCACACCACGCCGCAGCGTCTACCTACCGGAAAGTACTGGACTACTTCACGCCCCACAAGGTCATCGGGTTCACGGCGACACCGAACCGTTCCGACAAGGCACGGCTCAGCGACGTGTTCGACGAGATCGTGTTCCGGCGGGATCTCCGGTGGGGCATTTCGCAGGGCTATCTCTGTGACATCTTCTGCCGCCGCATCGACATCGGCTACGACCTGCGGCAGGTACACACCCGCAACGGGGACTATGCACCGGGAGAACTGGACGAGGCAATGGCAGGAACGGAAGATGCGGTGGCGGAGGCGTACCGGAAGTATGCCAAGGGTGCAACGCTGATCTTCGCCGCCAGCGTCCGCCATGCGGAACAGATCGCCAAGAGGATCGACGGGGCAGTGGTCGTCACGGGAAAAACGCCCAACCGGAGCGAGATTATCCGGCGGTTCACGGCACGGGAGATTCCCTGTCTGGTGAACTGCATGGTATTCACCGAGGGGACGGATATGCCGCTGGTGGAAACCGTCATCATCGCCAGACCGACCCAGTCCGACAGCCTGTATGCCCAGATGGTGGGGCGAGGGCTGCGGCTGCACCCCGACAAGGACAAGCTGACACTCATGGACTGCGTGGGCGTGACAGGCAAGGCGCATCTCTGCACCGCACCCACGCTGCTGGGCGTAGACCTGTCCCAGATTCCCCAGAGCCGGCAGCAGGAAGTTGAGGGCTTGCTGTTCGAACTGCCGGAAAAGGCGGAACTGGCTTCGGACTGCCCTCAGAGCTGGATCCGGAACACGCAGATTGTGGAACTCTGGGCAAAACAGCAGCAGTACGACACCCGAGGGATACACTTTTTCCGCATGCCGGACGGCAGGCTGGTGTGCAGCCTGAAAGACCGGAAAAAGCTGGTGATCCCCTGTCAGGACGAACTGGGGAACACGGTGTACGGCGGCAGGGCAATGCCCATGCAGGAGGCGATCGACAAGGTGTATCAGGAACTGCTGACATACTATCCCGACCAGCGGCATCTCTGGGACTTGTCCCGTGCCGAGCGGTGGGGAAAGGCTCCGGCAAGCGAAAAGCAGGTGGAGCTGATCCGGAAGAAGTGCAGGAAGTATCCGGTGGACTGCGACGGGCTGACAAAATTGCAGGCATCGCAGATCCTGAACCGGCTGATGATGAGGTGAGAAAATGGCAAACATGACAGAAGACCAGATACAGCAGGCGGTGATCCGCTGGTCCCAGCAGGCAAGCGTTCGGAAGATGTTTCCCCAGCTGGCACTGCTGTACCACATTCCCAACGAGCGAAAGTGTACGCCCCAGCAGGGTGCAAGGCTGAAACGCATGGGCGTGAAATCCGGTGTGCCGGACTTGCATCTGCCTGTGGCGAGGGGTGCGTATCACGGGCTGTATCTGGAGATGAAAACGGAAAAGGGCAGGGTGTCTGCCAATCAGGCATGGTGGCTGGAACGGCTGCGGGAGAATGGCTGCTGCTGTGTGGTCTGCCGCAGATGGGAAGATGCCGCACACACACTGGTGACCTATTTGACAGAGGGCAGAGCCGATGACAGGAAAAGAAATTGAAGTCCTTGCGGCAAAGAACGCACCTCTGCCGGACGGGCTGGACGTGCCGGAACGGTATCTGTTCCTCTGCCTGCGGTCGCTGTACGCCCAGTTTCGGGCGGGGACGGTAGACCGGCAGCAGGCAAAACGGGAAAAGACGGAGATCGTAAGTGGATACGAATCATTCCGGCTGCAGTGGAAGATCACGCAACAGGATATGCAGATCCTGCGGGAGGTGCAGCTGACCGGTGACTATTACCGGAAAGACGGCTGCCCGAAGTGTCGGGAGTTGTATGACCAGTTGTGTGGGGTTAGAAAGGAGTAGACAATGATTGACACAGAAACAAGACAACAGTTTGAGGACGAGGTGTATCTCATCTGCGACGAGGACAAGAAAACGGCATCACGGATCATGACGGCGTTTGACACGCTGCGTGGCAATCCCGGCGTGCTGGTCACCGAGGAACAGCTGAAGCAGATCAAAAAGCAATTTTGGCAGGAAAGCGGCGATGTCCTCGGAGATGCCATGATTGAGATCAACGAAGCGTATGGCATTGTGCGTGAGTGCATCGGGTGTGAGGAGGAATAAGCCATGACCAAGATCAACGCCACGCAGATACTGCCAATCGCTATGATCCTGCTGGACACTGGTGCAGCGGCAGTTTGCCTGTGGCACAGGGACTACAGACGGGCGGTCTATTGGGTAGCGGCGGCAGTTTTGAATGTGACTATGACGATTTAAGGAGGAGAACTAACACATGAAGAAAAGAATTATCGCAGCTGTAACTGCTGCATGCATGATGGCTGCATCTATGACTGGCTGCACGGAGGCGGAGAGAGCCACATACAACGTCCAGAAAGAAGCAGACTATTTCAACGTGGAACGCCGGCTGTCCGTTATCAATGCCAGAACGGACAAGCCGATTCTGGAACTGATCGGGTACTTTTCTCTGTCGAACAACAGCGATCACGAGCTTGTCGTGACGCTGGAAGTCGCCCAGAATCAGTACAAGGTGGATTATGTGTACCTGAACGAGTGGACGGTCTACACGGTGGAGGATATCAGCGGCGCACACGTTGACCCGTATCACTACGAGATCAACTTCTTGCCGGAGATGATCCAATCCATCGAGTTCACACAGAATGATTGAGGTGATCCGCCATGTCACGCCGAACCTGTAAACAATGCGGGCGAATCCAGCCCTCGTGGAACTTCCGCAGTCGGTATATCTGTAAGGACTGCGCCGCAGTGCAGAGCCACGCCCGCTACCTCGCCAACCGTGACCGCATCCTCGCCACCCAGCAGGCGTATCGGGAGCGCTGCAAGGCACGGAGACTGGAAGCATCCTCGCCGGAGGAAACCGAGTGGATCGCCGACCCACGCAGCATAGACGATGCCTATGTACAGCTGGCGGCGTGTATCCTGCGCCTTGCCTTCGACCGCTACCGCCGCATCCTCTGCCGCTGTGCACGGGGAGATGCGACAGAGGCAGAGGTACAGGCAATTGAGCACGAGCTGTGCACACCATACTACGCCGCCCTCTCCCTGCATCGTGTGGACTTGCCGGCACTCTGCCGGTCGATGCGGGGCTGCCAAAACAGGAGGAATCAGAATGACCATCGAAGAGAAGATCGCACGTTACCGGAGCATTCCGAAGCGTGTCGCCGAACTGCAAATGGATCTGGCGATCTGCACGTCTGTGCAGGCAGTGCGGTATGACAGCATCGGCGAGGCGAAGGGAACCAGCGGGAATGCCACGGAACAGAAGCTGCTGAATGCAGTGGAGATTGCAGCAGAGATCAGGCAGCTGGAACAGGAGCGGGATGCCCTGAAGCTGGACATCTTTCGGGAGATCAATCAGGCGATTCCCGGAAACAGTGCCAGAGAAGTGGAAATGCGAATCATCCTGAAAGCGAACATTCTGGACGGAAAGAGCCTGTCTGCCATTGCCAGAGAGCTTGTGCACCGTGCATACAGCGCTGTGCGGAAGCTGAATCAGGATGCGTTCGAGATTTTAAAAAATAGCGCATAATAGCGCATGATGGCGCTTGAAAAATTGTGTTGCCTGTGTTATGCTATACTTAGTAAATTACGACCACAAGAACCGCTGCGGGGAGACCTGCGGCGGTTTTTGCATGCCACAGGAAAAGCGAGGTGACGCAGATGCGGGAGAAGTGGCGGCGATTCGCAGACGAATATCTCATCGACTGCAACGGGACGAGAGCGTACAAGGTAGCGTACCCCACCGTGAAGAGCGACGCTGCCGCTGCGACCAATGCGGGACGGCTGCTGAAAAACGCTGAGGTTCAGGCATACATCGACCAGAAAATGGAAGCTATCCGCTCCCGGCGCACAGCGGACGCCACGGAGGTGCTGGAGTATCTGACGGCGGTACTGCGGGGCGAGTCCCGTTCCACGGTCTGTGTAACGGTGGGTACCGGCGAGGGATGCAGTGAGGCGCAGCTGCTGGAAAAGCCGCCGGACGAGCGGGAACGGCTGAAAGCGGCGGAGTTGCTGGGCAGGAGGTACAGCCTGTACACCGACAAGGTGGACGTCTCCGGCAGCGTGCCGGTCATCATTGCGGGGGAGGATGCACTTGCCGAATAAGATCTGGCTGCCCGATCTGGTGGGGAAGGGCTACCGGGAGTTCTGGAACTTTCGTGGCAGATACAACGTCTGCAAGGGCGGACGTGGCTCGAAGAAATCCAAGACCACGGCGCTGCGGTGGATCTATCTGATGATGAAATATCCGCTGGCGAATCTGCTGGTCATCCGCAAGACGGGCAAGACCCTGCGGGACAGCTGCTTCACGGATTTGAAGTGGGCGATCTGCCGGTTTCAGGTGGAGGCGCTCTGGGAGTGGAAGGAATCGCCGCTGGAGATGACGTATCTCCCCACCGGTCAGAAGATCCTGTTCCGGGGGCTGGACGACCCGCTGAAGATCACGTCCATCACCGTTGCCCACGGCGTACTCTGCTGGGCGTGGCTGGAAGAGGCATACGAGGTGCTGAACGAAAAGGACTTCGACACGCTGGACGAGTCCATCCGCGGCAGACTGCCGGAGGGGCTGTTTAAACAGTGGGTCATCACGTTCAACCCGTGGAACGCCCAGCACTGGCTGAAGCGCCGGTTCTTTGACGTGCAGTCGCCGGACATTCTGGCAACGACCACCAACTACCTGTGCAACGAATGGCTGGACGAGCACGACCTGCAGCTGTTCGAGGAGATGAAGCGCAGCCGTCCGGAGCGCTACCGTGTGGCGGGGCTGGGGGACTGGGGCGCAGTGGAGGGCGTCATTTTCAACAACTGGACGGTGGCGGACTTACAGCCGCTGATCCCCGGTTTTGCCAACGTCTACAACGGACTGGACTTCGGCGTGTCCGACCCCAATGCACTGATCCGCTTCGACTTCGAACCGGGGCAGAAAAAAATCTACGTGTTCGACGAGTATTTTCAGGGCGGCATCTCGCTGGAACAGCTGGCGGCAGAGGTGAAGCGGCGTGTGGGCAGCGCCTACGTGACCTGCGACAGCGCCGGTTCCCAGCAGATCCTGGAACTCTGCCGCATGGGTGTGCGTGCCATTCCGGCGAGAAAGGGTGCGGGAAGCATCCAGTACGGCATCCAGTGGCTTCAGGGCTACGACATTCTGGTGGACAAACGCTGCACCAATTTCATTCGGGAGATCAGCAACTACCAGTGGCAAAAGGACGCCTACGGCAACCCCACGGACATCCCCAGCGGGACAGATGACCACCTGCTGGATGCGCTGCGCTACGCCTCAGAGCCGGTGCAGCACGGCGGTGTGACAGCAGGGATTCGCATTTGACGCATTTGATTTGAGAGGAGGGAACACAGATGGCACGAAAACGCAAAGAATGCTATCCGGACTATACCGCAGAGGTGGCGCACCTGAACGCCGGCAACCAGATCACGCCGCAGCTGCTGGGGCGGATCATCCGCAAGCATCGGGGCAACGCCTGCTTTAACCAGAAGCTCTGCGAACGGTATCAGGTGATCGAGGAGGGCGTGCCCATCTTCCGGCGGCGCCCACGGTTTTCCAGCGGTTCGCAGATCAACAACCGCCTGAACCACGACTATTTCTCTGAAATCGTGGACTTCAAGACGGGCTACTTTGCCGGAAGTCCCATCTCCTACAGCTACAGCAACACCGAGGAGTCCCGCCAGGTCACCGGCGGCGAGCGGCAGGTGAACGAGGCGGGCAAGGTGCTGACGGACTTTGTGGCACGTGCCTGTATGTACGATGTAGACATGCAGGCGGTGAAGTATGCGGCAATCTGCGGATACGGTGCACGGCTGTTCTACCTCGACAAGAGCGGCAGAGAAAACGTCATGCCCGTGTTCCCGTATCAGGCGATCCTGCTCAGCAGCACTGGTGCACTGCACCAGCCGGAATACGGCGTGCGGTACTACCGGATGCGGAATCTGAATAACCGCCCGGTGTGCAAGGCGGAGTTCTATGACCGCCGCATGCGGTACCGCTTTTCCGGCAGCTCTTTCAACACGCTGGAGCTGGAGGAAGCGCCGATGCCCCACGGGTTCGGCGGATGTCCCCTGCAGGGCATCCCCAACAACGAGGAGCTGACGGGAGATGCGGAAAAGGTCATCTCCCTCATTGACGCCTACGACCGGTGCATGTCAGATTCCAGCAACGAGATCGAGAACTTCGCACAGGCGTACATGGTGTTCGAGAACATCTCCATCTCGCCGGAGGTCCTCGCTGAATGTCAGCAGTCAGGGGCGTTCAGCTTTGCCAGCGGCACCGGCGGCAAGGTCTACTACCTTACTAAGGACATCAACGACACCTTCCTGCAAAACTACTGCGACCGGCTGGAAAAGAACATCTTCCACCGCAGCAAGACCCCGAACCTGTCGGACGAGTCCTTCGGGACGGCATCCGGCATCAGCCTGAAGTTCAAGCTGACGGAGCTGGAGACCAAGTGCGGCATGCTGCAGGCAAAGATGCAGGCGGCGGGGATGTACATGTTCCAGCTGCTGTCGTTCAGCTGGCAGGAGCGCCTGAAAACCACCGTTGTGCCGGAACAGTGCATCATGGAGTTCAGCCGGAACTTCCCGCTGGATGCCCTCAGCGAGGCGCAGGCAGCCCAAACCATGATCGCCTCCGGCCTGCCCAAGCGCATTGCCTACGCCAACGCCTACAGCTTTATCGACGATGTGGATTACGTCATGGAGCTTGCCGCCAAGGAGGAGGACGACGGGCTGCTGTCTCTGTACGCTTCCGGGAACGGGAAGCAGGAGGCATAGCCCATGGCGACACTGTGGGACTACCAGCGGCAGCTGCGGCGTGTGGCGGCGAGGCGGGACCGGAGATAGCACAGGCGAGCCGGAACCGGAGCGCTGTGCAGGAGCTGCGGCAGGTGTACGCCGACGTTTTGCAGCAGCTGCAGGGCATTCTCGGCAAGTACTACACGGCATACGGCAGCGGCACAGAGAGCACCCTCTCTCAGGCGGATCTGCGCCTTGCGGGACAGTACCAGAGTTTCCTGTACGACGTGCAGAAGCAGCTGGACGGACTTTCCGCACCGGTGCAGTCCCGCATCCGCCAGACCATCGCCGACACCTACACCCTGTGCTATGACGGCATGGCGGCGGCAGTGCGGCAGGCGGCACAGGGCAACCGCACGCTGCAGGAGGCGTTGCGGGGGCTGTCCGATACCACGCCGGAGACGGTGCGGCATCTGGTGGAACACCCCATGCAGGAGCTGACGCTGAGCGACGTGTTCCAGCGCCAGCGCAGCCGTGTGATCCGGGAGATCAAAAAGACGCTGACCACAGGGCTTGCCGTGGGGGACAGCTACACCAAGATGTCCCAGGCCATCGCCGACGTGCTGGGCGGCGACCTCGCCAAGGCGCAGCGCATTGTCCGCACCGAGGCGCACCGTGCCATCAGCCGTGGCTTTCAGGACGTGTCCGACCAGACGGCGTACCTGCTCCGGGAAAGCCAGTACATGGAGGTCAAGGAGTGGTGCAGCGCCGAGGATGGAGACGTGCGCAGCGCACACCGGAAGCTGGACGGGGTGGTACTCCCCGTGGCGGAGGAATTTGAGGTGGACGGCAAGCGTGCGGCGTGCCCCTGCGGGTTCGGTGTGGCGGAACTGGACATCAACTGCCGGTGCTTCCTGAAGTACTCGCTGGTGCTGCGGTCGGAGTTCGAGGACAGGCGGCACAAGGCAAAACAGGAACAGCCTGCGGCGAAGAACACACCGCAGGTGCAGGCGGGACAGATGACGCTTTCCACAGCATCCGGGCAGCAGACACCGGCGCACGCCGTAGCGGTGCAGCCAATCGCTCCGCCGGAGGATGGCGGAACGGGTGCGGTGTATTTGCCGGAGAAAATCGAGCAAGAAGAAGATTTTAAAATATCCAAGAAGAATACAAGCAATGGATTTTCAGTAAATCGTGGATTTGTAAATTCGAAGAAATATCATGACCAATTTGATGGGCTGACAGAACACAAGCCTGCAAACGAATCTGTATATCAACAAGCGAAGAGAATCCTCGAAGACAGAGACGGTAAAGATACGGAAAGAATGGCAATCATAGATGCCAGAACAGGCGAATTGCTGACCGACAATCTATCTATCGGCGAAGATTCTCATTTTAAGACAGGCTTATCTTTTGAAGAATATCAAAAGATAAAAGATTCTGGAAAGCGATTTCTTATTTTGCACAATCATCCAAGCAGCACAAGACCTTCTATTACAGACATACTCACATTTTGGAAAGAAGAAAAAGCGGATGCTTCCATTGTTGTTGGGCATGATGGAACGGTGTATGTTATTGCCAATGCAAACCGCAAAATACCACTTGACAAATTGTATGAAAAATACTATAATGACTATATAGCTGAGGGATACGGCACGGATTTGTCAAGGCTCAAGGCGACAGATACCGTTTATTCTTTGGGGGCTTTTACATACAAAATAAAAGGTGGAAAGGGTGATTGATGTGGCAGATCAAGAGCTGTTTATGATCCAAGATGACACAGACGAGGCTTATGCAAAAGAGCATGCTGAGGAACTGGCGGCGGAAATCAAAGGGCACGAGAAGTGGTTCGAGGATTACATTGAGAAAGAAAAGAAAAGAATAAAAGAAGTATATGGAATACAGTGCTAGAATTAAGTGTGTGCAAAAAAACACATTTTTTGATAGGAAAAACCGAATACAACAAAAAGCATCTCAAACGAGGTGCTTTTTTTATACCCAAAAGGAGGCTATACAATGACGTTTGGAGACGCTTTAGAGGCGCTGAAAGCCGGAAAGACAGTTGCAAGAAACGGATGGAACGGCAAAGGAATGTTTTTGTATCTGATAGAAGGGGCAGAGTTCCAGAATGCTCTTAAATACGGATACGGCGAGTATGAAGGAGAGCCAACTATAACAAGCAGCATTGCCATGAAAACAGCACAAAACACAATTGTTGTAGGATGGTTGGCTAGTCAGACTGATATGCTGGCAGAGGACTGGCATATTGCAGAATGACACCGCCCCGACCATGGGCAAAAACTGGCGGAGGGACGGAAAATAAGAGCAAGACAGCCTGCGGGTACGGCGCTCTTATCTCACAAATTTAGCGTCTGAGCAATCAGGCGCTTTTTTGATACCCAAATGACGAGAGGAGGACACACCATGGACGAGGAAACTCAGACCCAGACCACGCCGCAGAACACCGAGCCGACTGCACCGGACACTGCGGCACAGGACGGCGCTGCGCCTGCTCCGGCGGCTGCCGACACACCGGACACTGCTGCAAAGTTGGAACAGCTTACGGCGCAGAACGCCACCCTACAGGCGGAGCTGGACCGGATGCGGCGGGAACACCTGTCCCAGGAGGAACAGGCACGTCTTGCGCTGGATGAGCGAGAAACAGCGCTCTCCCAGCGGGAAGCGACGCTGCGGGATCGGGAGAACCAGCTCCACGCCATTTCGGCAATGGAGAACGCTGGTCTGTGCACGGGCGGCATCACCACGCAGGAGATGCTGCCCTTTGTCATGGGCGCAACTGCCGCCGACATCGACCGCAAGGTTCAGGCATTGCAGAGCCTGCTGGAGAAGCACGCCAGGACGCAGACCGACCACCTGTACCAGCGCCTCGGCGGACAGCCCCAGCAGCCCAGAGGGGATGCGCAGGAAGGCAGTGCTGCCGTGACGTTCGGGAAGATGCGTTCCCAGCAGCACGCAAGAGCAAAGGAAATCCGTGACACCTACACAGGAGGAAAACGCAAATGAAGATGACAACAGAAGCCGCAATTTCCGGCAAGATGATTCTCGCCAACGACCACTATGTCGCCGTGCCGTATGACTGCACCGGTCTGGCATCGCTGGCGGAAAACGGCGTGATTCCGGCGGGCACGATCGTTCCGGCGAATGATGCCACAGCGGAGGGCGTGCTGCTGGAGGATGTGCGTGTGCAGCAGAACCCCAACGGGGCGATGGTGATGCACGGCTTTCTCCGCCAGTCCAGGCTGCCTGTCGCACCCACTGCCGCCGCTGTGACGGCGCTGCGTGGCAAGGGCATCACCATTCTGGACGTTGCCGGCAAGGCGCAGCCCCAGAAGTGCACCGTGACCTATGACGCAAACGGCGGAACCGGCACTGTGACTGACAGCAAGTCGCCCTATGCCTACGGCGCAACTGTCACCGTGGCGGCAGGCTCCGGTCTGACCGCACCACAGGGCAGCGAAAAGACGTTTCAGGGCTGGGCACTGTCGGCGGACGCAGCAGCCAAGGACGACGCCTACGACCCGTCCGACACATTCGTTATCACCGCAAACACCAGACTGTACGCTGTCTGGGGCAAGTAAAGGAGGAATACCCACATGATTTTATCGGATGTATTTACGGCGGAATCTGTCGCAGCCAACTGGACGGAGGCGGCATCCAACGCCACCCTGTACTACGGCGCAGGCCTGTTTCCGGCAAAGAAAAAGGCGGGACTGGACTTGAAATGGATCTGTGGCAACAAGGGACTGCCGGTATCGCTGGCGCCCTCTGCCTTTGACACCAAGTCCTCCCTCCGTGACCGCATCGGCATCAAGCTGAACAAGGCGGAGATGGCATTCTTCCGGGAGTCCATGCTGGTGAAAGAGGCGGACGAACAGGAGATCCTGCGGGTGCAGGATGCCGGCGACCCCTACGCTGTGGACGTGCTGGAACGGGTGTTCGACGATGCGCAGACCCTCATTGACGGCGCAAACGTCGTGCCGGAGCGCATGATCATGCAGCTGCTGGCACCGCTGGGCGGAAAGATGGGCATCGAGATTCAGGCGGACGGTGTGGACTACACCTATAATTACGACCCCGACGGTAGCTGGAAAAAGCAGCACTATCTGGAGCTGAAAGGCGCTGCCAAGTGGTTGGCTTCCGACACCTGCGACCCCATGCAGGTGCTGGAGGATGCCATGGACGCACAGGAGACACTCTCCGGCAATCGCCCCGCCGTGGTGCTGATGAGCAAGGCGACGTTCCAGATGATGAAGCAGTCCAAGAAGCTGCGGGATAACATCCTGTCCCAGAATCTCACGGCGAATGTCAACTACTCCACCGCCCGTGTCAAGGCATATGTGGAGGAGGAGCTGCAGGTGACGCTGGTGATCTACAGCAAGCAGTACCGCAAGGAGGACGGCACTGCCGCCAAGTTCTATCCGGACAACATTCTCATGCTGCTGCCGGACGGTGAGCTGGGTTCCACCTACTACGGTACCACACCGGAGGAGCGCACCCTGATGCAGGACGTCGGCGCTGATGTCACGCTGGTAAACACCGGTGTTGCTGTTGCTGTGACACGTACCAACGACCCGGTGCACACCAAGACCACCGTCTCCGAGATCGTGCTGCCGTCCTTTGAGCGCATGGAAGAGTGCTACGCCATCGAGGTGGCATAATGTACACGCCGGAGGAACTGGCACAGGCGGGGATTGCGCCGGATGCCACAGCGGCGGACTGCCTGTGGGTAGAATCGGGGCTGGACTGGCTGCGGCAGCGGACGACACTGCCTCTGCCGGAGGGCGTGTCCCTTGCCGGACTGCCTGCCGGTGCCAAGCTGTTTTTGCGGCAGTATGCGGAACAGCTCCAGCGCAGCGGCATCACCTCGGAGAGCATCGAGGGCCTGTCCCAGAGCTTTTCCAGCGAGAGTCTGGACGTGCTCCTGTCGCAGCTGGCGCAGAGTCTTCTGCCGGCGTGGTATCAGGGCGTGCAGTTCCTGCCGAAACAGCAGCTGTGGGACTACGGCTGCCATAGGAGGTGAAGCACATGTATCGCAGAAGAAAGTATGTGAAATCAGTTCGTCCGGCGGCGGAGCTGCTGCCGTTGGGAAAGGAGCGTGAAGCCCGTGGGAATCCGTTACAGCACACAGCGGAATCTGCTGCCGGGGATGGTGCAGCAGGCAAAAGCACTGCACGGAAAAGCAGTGGAAGTGGGCGTGCTTGACGGGGAACACGCATGGCTCGCCGGCATCCACGAATACGGCTGCACCATTACGGCAAAGAACGGAAAGTATCTGACCATTCCCTGCAATCCGCAGGCGGCAAAGGCATCGGCACGGAGCTTTCCGGATCTGTTCGTCCTGACGCTGGACGACGGTTCCAGGTGGCTGGTGCGGAATCAGGGCAAAGACCGTCTGGAATTTATGTATCAGCTGGTGCAGTCGGTACAGATTCCGGAGCGGTCTTTTTTGCGTGCCGGATTCGATGCCTGCCACGAGGCGGTGATGCAGCAGGTGGAGCAGGCGCTGAAAAACGTCCTCACTGCCGGCAATGCAGAGGACGTGCTGCGCATGTGCGGCAAGCAGCTCGCCTCCCAGATCAAGGCGTATGCCCGTGACCTGAAAGACCCGCCCAAGGAGAAGATCACCATTGCAGCCAGCGGCGGCGGAAAGACCAATCCGCTGTTCCAGACGGGCGCAATGATCAACGGCATCACCTACCGCATCCGGAGTGTCGCAGAATGAGTGGGCAGCTGTTTCACTGGGCACGGCTGGTGCGGAAGTATTCCCGTCCGGTACAGCTGCTGGTGCAGCAGGAGGGCTGCTATCAAGGCGGCTTGTATCAGGCGGGCAGGACGGAATCCGTGCTGGTGCAGGGTGCGATCCTGTCCCAGAAGCGCACCGCCCGGAACGACGCCGGCGGCAACTATGCGCAGGAGGAAAAGCGGCTGTATCTGCTGTCGCCCATTCCACACGCACTGGAACGGGTGCAGGTGGTGTTCGACGGGCAGCGGTACACCGTGACCGCCGACCGGGATCACGGCAACGAGGACTTCACCGGTGTGTTTGTCTACCTGCTCACCGGACTGTCAAAGGAGGTGACGGAACATGTGGTGTGATCCGGAGGCAGAACCCTATCTTGTGGCGCAGCTGGAACAGGCGCTGGGCTGTCCGGTGGTACTTGCCAACCAGACTGCGCCGGCACCGTCCTATCCCTATGTGTCCTACACCATTACAACGCCGGTGCACCACGTGGGCGGTACCTACGCCCTGCGGGACGGCGTGTACGTGCAGCAGATGCTGCAAACGTGGAGCGTCACGGCGCATCACGGGGACTGCCGGCAATGTCAGCAGCTGGGCATGCGACTGTACGACTTTTTCGCCCGTGGGGGACGGCAGGCGCTGTTTGCCCGCAACATCGCCGTTCAGAATCTGTCCGACCTGACGCAGCGGGACAACTATCTCACCATCCAGTACGAGTACCGCTGCGGACTGGACGTGACGCTGCGTGTGCTGCACCAGCTGGAAACCGACGAAACGCAGATCGCACGGATGGAGATCTGCGGAACATCCATTGAGAGGAGAACACAAAAAAATGGCATTATCTGATGTGACTGTAAAAGTCAATTTGGTGACAAGCGTGGGCGTGGAACCGGTCTGGTTCCCGCTGCTGTTCGTGGATAAGTCCAACGACCCCACTCTTGCCACAAAGATCCCGTACACCGAGTGCACCAGTCTGGGGCAGCTGGAAGCCATTATCGCCGCTGTGACCGAAAAGGACACCAAGGCGGAGAAAAAGGCAAAGCAGGAGAAGGCGCGTGGCACGGCACTGTATCAGGCGGCGCACACCATGTTCCTGCAAAGCGGACACCCCAACCGGTTCGCCGTAGTCAACGCCGGCAAGGAGGACGGCGGCAGTCTGGAGAAGATTCAGGCGCTACTGGCACCCTATCTGGACAAGAACTGGCGGCAGCTGGTGGCAGTCAACACCACAGAGCTGAAAACCACCTATCAGCTTATGGACTGGGTGGAGAATCTGGAACAGCGGAAGCTGTTTTTCCTGCGCATGGACCCCGCCAACGCCACCTATACCGACACAGCCGACGGCGACAAGAAATACGCCCTGTCTGACTACACCCGTACCGTTGCGGTTTATGGCGCAGATACCAGCGCTGTGTACTCGGTAGTGGGTGCGACCTCCGGCAAGGTGCCCGGCTCGCTGAACTACCGCAATGTCATCGTGCAGGGTGCCAAGGCGGCTGCGCTGTCTGCGGAGGAACTGGAGGCGCTGCACACCAGCGGCATCATGGCACTGGTAGAGCGTGCAGGAGATGTGGTCACCTCCACCGGCAAGTCCGCTTCCGGTGACCGGTATCTGGACACCATCGACATCGAGGACTACGTGGTGGAACAGCTGATTTACAGCATCCAGCGTGCCATGAACGTCAACGACATTGTCCCGTACAACAACGACGGCATCGCCATTTTGGAGAACGCTGCCGCCGGCGTGATGCTGGACTGCTGCGACAAGGGCATGATCGTCAAGACCGACACCAACTCCTATGACTATCAGGTCAGCTTCCCGGGCATGACCTTTGTGCCGCAGGAGGACATCGCCAACCGAGAATACAAGCTGGGCACCGTTGCCTTTACGGTACAGGGTGCCATTGACCGTGTCGCCGTCACCGTAGACATGACCATCTGAGGAGGAATCTGCTATGAATCAAACCGGAGCACCGGTCGTTTTCGACCCGTCGCAGACGACCATCACCATTGACAACACCTACATCACCGGACTGGGCGAGTCGCCCATCTCTTTCGACTATAGTCAGGACGCCGTCAGCGCCACCGCAGGACTGGACGGGGCGGTGGTGTTCGGCATCAACAACGCCAAGCTTGGCACCTGTACGCTGCCGCTGAAGCTGTCCTCGCCCCAGTACTCCCGCATGGTGGAGCTGGCGAAAAACCACACCACGTTTCAGATCTGGTGTACGGACAAGTCCAGCGGCAGACGTGCCGGCGGAAACTACGCCATGTTCACCCGTGTGCCAACCTATACGGCGGACACCAGTGACGTGACATTCAACATGCTCATCGCCGATCTGGATATCGGTACTTGTTAAGGAAGGAGAGCTCATCATGCAGAAAAACGTGGACAAGACTTATACCGCCACCCGCCAGATCAACGGCACCACCTACCGTGCCCAGTTCAACGGCGTGCGGGAGGCGATTCGCATTTCCAATCAGTATCGGGGCGACGAGCTGAAGCTGGACGAATACCTGCTCTCCAACGTCATCGTAGAGCCGCCCGGTCTGAAGCTGGATGACTTCGAGGACATCGACGAAGCCCGCCGTGTGCTGAACTTTGCCGCAGGTGTCATGAGCGGCCGATTTCGAAACCGCACAGACACCGGAGCAGCGGAGACAGACAGTGCGGGAGAACTGGGCGCTGTGGCGTCTGGTGCTGAGTGACGCCGGATTTGACTATGAGACCGTGTTCTATCACATGACACGGGAGGAAATTCAGGAGGCAAACGTGGCACTGGATCTACAGGCGGAGGCAATGCGAGAGCAGACGGCACGCCGGCTGGCGGAGCAGCGGATGAACCACCAGATGGGCAGGAGGTGAGGTCACACATGGGAAAGAAAAGCGTGGTGCGGGAGGATGTCGCCCGCATTGTCTTTGAAACGCAGGGCATCGAGGACGTGCAGCGCATGGAGCGCAGCATGGACGACCTGGACCGTGTGCTGGCCGGAGTATCTCCGGCGACCGATCGGATGGGAACGGCGTTGCGTGGAGTCGGCGACGATGCCGGACTCGCCAGGCAGGACCTCGGCAGTCTGGGCAATGCCGCAAACGACCTCGGCGATGCGCTGCGGGATACTGTTCCCAGTACGGAGGGATTGCCGGAGGCACTGGACAAGGCGGACGATTCCGCCGACGGTCTGGCACAAACCGCCGACATCCTGAAAAGCGCACTCTCCAGTGCAGCGGCGGCGTTTTCCATCGGAAAGCTGGTGGAGAACGTGTCGGAGGCACAGTCTGCCCTGAACAATCTGCAAGCGCAGGCGGGTCTGACGCAGCAGGAGATGACAGCGTTTGGCGATGACGTTATGGCGCTGTACAACGACGGCATGGGCGAGAGCCTGTCCGATGTCGCCGACACCGCTGCACTGGTCAAGCAGCAATTTCGGGAGATGGATGCAAGCGGCATCCAGCAGATCACGCAGGCGGCAATGGCAATGTCCGACACCTTCGGGATGGATGTCAATGAAACGCTGCGTGGCGTGAATGCCCTGATGACCAACATGGGGATGACAGCACAGGAGGCGTTTGACTACATCGCCGCCGGTGCACAGAACGGACTGGACAAGAGCGGCGAGCTGGCGGACAATCTGGCAGAGTACAGCCAGATCTGGGCGCAGGCGGGCTTCTCCGCACAGGAGATGTTCACCATCCTGCAAAACGGTCTGGACAGCGGCGCATACAATCTGGACAAGGTCAACGACTTTGTGAAAGAGTTCAGCATCTCCCTGTCGGACGGCAGAATCGAGGAGAATCTGGACAGTTTTTCGGAGCGGACGCAGAACCTCTTCGCTGCATGGCAGGAGGGCACAGCGTCGCAGAAAGATGTCTTTCAGTCCGTCATCACTGACCTCAGCACCATGACCAGCGAACAGGAGGCGCTGACACTTGCCTCCAACACATGGTCTGCGCTGGGCGAGGACAACGCCATGCAGGTCATCACGTCCCTGAATCAGGTCAGCAGCACCTATGAGGACGTAGAGGGCACCATGGATGCCATCAACGACATCCGGTACGACGACATCGGCTCCTCGCTGGAGAAGCTGAAACGCAGCGCCAGCAGCCTCCTGACCGAAACGCTCTCGCCGGGGCTGAGCAGCGTGAGTCAGTGGCTCTCCACCGGACTGGAACAGCTTACCGCATATGCCCAGGAGCATCAGGCGCTGGCTTCCGGCATGGGAATGGCGACGACGGCTTCCGCACTGCTGACCACGGGGCTGGTGGCAGTTTCCGGCGGTATCCTCACTGTGAAAAAGGCGCTGGATGCGCTGAACATGTCTGCCGGCGGGGCGCTGAAAATCGCCGGACTGGTGGTTGGCGTCGGCTCGGCGCTCGCCGGTGTGCTTGCGGGACTCCACTTCGCCAAAAAGGCAAAAGAGGTGGAGGACTATAACGGCACATTGGAGGAATGCCGGTATGAGATGACGCTGACTGCCGGAGCGCTGGAAAAAGGCAGTCGCTGGCGCAGGCAGTGGTACGGCGGATGCAGTGATGGGCGCTGTGGCACGGCTGGACAGCGTACAGGACGTGGTGCTGTATGAGAATGACAGCGACACAGAGCAGGAGGTGGGTACATTCCGTGTCAAACTGCCGCCCCACAGCTTCGCCGTGATCGTCAAGGGTGCAGAGGACGCTTCGGCGGAGATCGCACGCACCATCTTCCAGAAAAAGCCGCTGGGCATTCAGGCAAAGACTGGGTCGGTGGTGTGGAACGCCGTGACCGAACGGGTGGCGGACTCCGCCGGCATCTTCCACGAGATCCAATTTGGCTATGCCGCTTCTGTGCCGATCACGGTGGAGGTGACCATAAACAAGGCGGATGAACCGGACTTCCAGCCCGCAACGGCAAAGCCCCTCTTTGCGGCGGCGCTGCAAGCCCATTTTTCCGGCAGCCGTATCGGGCAGGGTGCCTACGCCAACGCCCTGTACGTGCCCCTGATCCAGTCTGGTGCGGTGTCCTGCATCGCCGGCATTCAGGTGCGTACTCGACTCACCCCGAGCGCTGCAAAGGTGACCATCGGTGTGGACGAGTATCTCACGTTCTCTGACGTTGTCATCACGTACAAGGAGTGATTGCCATGGAATATGAATTGGTCTATGCGCTGCCGGACTCCTACGCCAAGCCGGTTCGGTATCGGGAGCGGCAGTTTCCCACCAACACGTGGCGGCTGTTCGCTCTGACCGAAGAGCAGATGCAGCAGTTTCAGGAGGACGTGCAGGCGCAGCAGCGTCAGCTGGACTTGGAACAGTGCAAGGGGGCTGCGCTGGATGCGCTGGGGCAGATGTACAGCTGCATCAGAAGTGCGGGGGAATCCGACGACCGCTACCGCATGGCGTTGCTGTGCCGCATCGGCAGCTGTTTCGGGGACGGGACAGCGGATTCCGTGTTGACGGCAGTGTCCAACTTCTGCGGCTGTGCGCCGGGGACACTCTATTTTCGGGAGGTCGGTACAGCGTCAGTACAGCTGCACGTTGCAAGCGCTGCGGTGCTGCAAAGGCTGCCGGTGTCGCTGTCAGAGCTGCGGGAGATGATCGGCAGCCTTTTGGCGGTAGGCGTGGGGCTAGAACAGGCGGCGCTTGTGGACAATTCGTTCTGCTACTGCGCCGCTGGAGAAGAACAGAGCGCTGCCTATGATGGCACGGGATACGGCGAATCCGGTGCAGGTCTGGGCGGCGTAATTTTAATGGAGGAATAAGACGATGGAATTGACAGAACCGATGTATTGGAGCGGCACCAATGCGCAGAAGCCGGAAGGCATTGCCAAGACCGGCTACCGTGCCAAGGACAATCCGGCGGCGGAGCACGAGAACTATTTCCGCCATGTCACGTATCAGTGCATCAAAGAATTGCAGCAGATTCTGCTGAATCAGGCGGAGCACGTGCAGTTTGCGGGGGATGCAGAGAACGGCTTTTATTTCCTGGACGACGACGGAAACCGCCTGACGGGACAGGTGCGCATCACCGGCGTGCCGTATTCGTTTTCGGCAAAGGGCGTTCTGGATACCGGATGGCGGACAGTGTTCGGCAAGCGGTACTACTACAGCCAGAGCGATGGAAACGCTGTGCTCGGCTGGCTGACGTATTTGGACAAGAAATACTACATCACGCTGCTGGACGGGAAGCTGGTGAACCAGTACCGCACCATTGACGGGAAGGACTACCACTTCGACCAGTACGGCGTGGCTTCCGAAGTATCGTAAGGGGGAGAGAGATTGGACTGGACAGAGATCATCACCGCCGGCATTGCAGCGGCAGGGGCTGTGGCAGGCTCTGCGCTGATGCAGAGCAAGACAACGGCAATTCTAAAAGAACGCCTTGACGCACTGCGGAAAGACGTGGAAGTGCTGTCAAGGCGTGTGGACAAGCACAACGGGGTGCAGGAGCGTGTCCTGCTCGCCGAGTGCAAAATCGAAGAACTGGAAAAGGAGCTGAAGAAATGAAAAACCGAAACTGGAAACAGTGGCTGAAAGCAGCCGGCATCCGGGCGGTCAAGACCATGGCGCAGACTGCTGTTGGTGTCATTGGCGTGGCTGCGGTGATGCAGGAGGTCAGCTGGGTGATGGTGGGCAGCTCTGCGCTGCTGGCAGGCGTGCTGTCCGTGCTGACAAGCGTGGCGGGACTGCCGGAGGTTGAAGAAAACGCCTGAAAGGAGCTAGAAAAATGACGATTACCAATCAATATCTGACACACAATCGCCCGTACACCAAGCGGAGCCGTACCGATGCAATTGCGATGCACTGGGTGGCAAATCCGGGGACTTCCGCAATGGCAAATCGAAACTACTTCCAGAACACTTCTACCGAGGTGTCTGCCAACTACATCATTGGTTTGGTCGGTGAGGTGATCTGCTGCATTCCGGATAACGAGGTCAGCTGGTGTACCAATCAGGCGAACGGCTACACTGTAAGCATTGAGTGCTGCCATCCGGATTGGACTGGCAGATTCAATGGCGCAACCTACAAGTCCATGGTAGAACTCACAGCAAGCTTGTGCAAGAAATACGGGCTGCATCCGCTGAAAGGCGGTGTGATTCGCCACTTCGACGTCACCGGAAAGAATTGTCCCAAGTGGTTTGTGCCCAAGTCCAAGGGCGGTTCTGACACAGAGGATACTCAGCACTGGCATAAGTTTCTGGCGGATGTCGCAGCGCAGATGGGACAGGGCACCGCAGCCACAAAGCTCCGCTACGACTGGAAGCAGGGGCAGCGGGTGCAGCTCTATAAAGAGAAAACGCAGCTCTTCGCCAATGAATCCGCCACCACACCCGCTGGCTACCTGCCCAAGGGCACATACTACATCTATGACGGCAAGTGCTGCCGGAATGGGCGCTATCGTGTCACCACCAAGGCGGAGTACTGCGGCAAGACACCGGCGGGGAAGTATGTCACGGGGTATGTGAGCGTGGATAATTTCCGGGAAGCGTAGATATCGGCTTTCTCAGATCGTGCCCTGATTGAAAAGAGAATATGTATGCGAAAAAGCGCTCTTGAACGGTGGGGTTCAGGAGCGCTTTTTTGTTTTGCGTAGAGAAATACGACTGTAATGTTCACTTGAAATTTTCAAAAAAACTATTTGTAGGTCACTATTTGTGTTGACTGTCCGAAAAAAGCGTGGTATAATATAATTAAAATAGAAAATCGTGTGTGGTTGGCAGTATGTAACTTAGGCACAATTTTCAAACAGAGGAGGCGAAAAAATGCGAAATTTGTATGGGAAAGTTTTTAAGAACACTCAAACTGGTGATGTAAAATGCTTTCCGTATGATCCTACAAATCAAAATTACTACGCTTTCGTTCAAGAAGCTAATAAAAGCGGCTTTCAACAAAGCATTTTTACTTCCTCTGTGATGATTTCTATTATTGAACATTTTTTATTCAAACATAGTGCTGTTTTAAGTGAAATTGAATTTTTGATTGAAGATGAACTGTTAAATCAAGAAATCAACAATATTCTGGCTAAAATGAAAGATAATGCTGCATTTTGGAGTCAATTAAAAGAACGTTTAGCATTTTTAAGTAGATACGATTCTATAGATATAAAAAAAATTAAACTTAAAGGATTCGATGATGGTGGATTCTTACTGACTTTACGAGTAAATGGAATTGTTGTTGTTTCTGAAAATGCTTATAATACTCTTTCAATTGAAATTTCAGAGATTGTAAGGAAGGTGATTAATTGAAACCTTCCTTAGGCAATATTATATGGATATTTGTAAAATCTATCTTTATTCCTATAATTTCTGTACTTGCTATAAAGCATTACAATCTTTTTTCTTGCTTATCTTTTATAAATGAAGACAAGCAATTTGATTTTGGTCTGACAATGTATGTAGCAATTATTGAAGGTGCTTTTGAGGCCATAAAACACCTTATTTTTAGAAGTGTTGCACAAATCAAATGTACTTTTTATATTGATGAACGGAGAGAGGACGGCCATACAGATCCAACTGTAGAAATGCGTTCTGGCAATATGTATACCGGAAAAATATGGTGTCACATTATAATTGAGGGAAATCCTAAAGTGCTTAAACGAACAAAGTTGTATTTTGATATTCCAAGATGGTTTTCTGTACAATGTGAATCAAGTCCTTCTATAACACAGGATTCTGACCACCTTATTTGGAATGCAGCATCGTTATTGTCTGATTCTGAAAATGGTAAATATCGTTATGCGGAAAGTCGAATACAAATATCTTTTATAAGCAATACTGAAGACGATAATTCAATAGAGTTTAAACCTTATATAATGGGGCATCCAATTAAAAAGAAATTTGTTCAACTCAAGACAAATAAGATGAGCATAAAAAACTTAAGGGGTGATTAACTTGCAAATGACAACCGTTACAAGATGGATTGATGAAAAAAATAACAGTTTGGCTGCTGTAGAAAAATTACTTGATTCTGAACATCCTGACGAGATTCCGGAAAATGGGAATCGGTATCTTAATTGGAAAATCCAAAAAATGTTTGATTCAGATAAAACAGGTACTTTTTATGATCGTTCCATTACATACAATTACTACACGTTTTCAGTTGACCAAATACCAAGCGGAGCAGAAACCATTGATGATGGTATGTACAGAAAAAACGGCTTTGTTATTGTATATTTGGACTCTGGTAAAGTTCGCTATATTATCAGCAGAAACACTTATGCCCAAACTTTTCTTCGCAAAATGCTCTTTTATACCGGAAAAGGTGAAATTGTAACTAGTGCATTAAATTTTACAGGGGATATTTTTGTCTGGTTAATTAGCAAGATTTATGAAAAGGATAATATTTTTTCAAGCGAAAATGAAGCCCTCGGTGATTTGACTATAGACTCTATAAAAGGTTTTAAGGGAGATACAGAAGACTTTTTAGCAAGGGTGTCAGTATCTGGAGAGTCTGTTATGAATATAATTAGCACTTTATCTTTTTTGGTAGAAAGTCAGAACTTGAATCAAATTACTATCGCTTTATCTTACCTTAAACATTCAAACATCGAAATATCTTTGAATAATAGAAATACACTTGGCTTCAATGATGAAGAATATCTTGGTGAATTAATGCAAAAAAAACATGAAGAACTTGTTGCATCGTGTTTATTACTTTTGTATACGGAAATTCTTCCTATTATACTGCAGAAATATCAAAGTGATATAGATTCAAATTTTTGGGGACAAGGTAAATGTGTTTCTTTCTTAGAACGTGTTGCTGATGACCTCTCAAAAAAAGTTACGGCAAGGATTAATGATTTGAATACAAAACCAGAACAGTTAAAGATGAAAATGACTCATGAAAATGATTTTATAGATAAATGATAGTTTCAAACCATAAACTACACAAATCACCAAAAAGCCGCTTGTGTATAGTCACAAACATCCCCACATTGTCTTGACTATAGATTTAACTTATGGTGTACAGTAGATTAGGGGGATTTAGCCATGAATGCCGGGGCAAAACGAAAAAGGAGGAAGCATGAAAGAGGACATGACACAGCTTGAACTTTTGACACTTTTGCTTTCCATCAAAGCGCTTTTGGAGAGTGACAATAAAGAAAGTCCCTTGAACTTGATTGACAAGATCGTTAAAGGTGCAAAGAAATAAGGTCAATTGAAGCCAATCGCCCTTGAACCGAAACAACATTTGTCATCGCCTTGTGCTGCTACAGCTACATCACACTTTGTCCTATTTGGCAAGAAGAAATTCATAGAAAACCGGCGGTGCAGCAGGGGAGAGCCTTGTTTGCACCGCCGGTTTTTGTTTATATAAAAAATCAGGAGCACCGTCGCAACGCCGCTCCCTTTAAAACTGATTCAGTTTTTATATTACATATATTATTATACCATCTCAGCGCTTAGAAGTCAACAATATTCGGCGCACTATTTCCTCTCAATCCGTATTATCACCTTTTACACCTAGCTCCGCCAAGCTGCGAAATGATATACTTCGCCGTTTTGGCGTTTGGGGTTTTGATACGAACGGGGTATTGCAATTTTTTCTCATAAGTCCACATTTAGTTCGCCTCCTTTTCCCAAGGCCACGGTCCCTCGATCCAGCCCCACGGAGCATTTCCGTCGGTTTGTCTGGGTTGGATCGGGCCGAACTGCCGGATATAGGCGGACGCCGTTTTCTGACGCAGCGCCGAGACCTCCTGCCATTTGCGCAGGGCGTGGGGACAGCTGGGGTGCGTATCCAGATACAGCTGCAACTCGTACAGCACAAAGTCATACTTTCGCAGCATTGCCATCAGTTTCTGCCGTTCATGCACAGGGACCACCTCCTCGGAAGGGATCGTCCAGCGCCGGAAAGATTGTGCCAATGGGGAACGCCGTTTCTGTATCATATGGCTCCTCCCACTGCTGGTAGGGGACGTACGCCATGCCGACGGGCGTTTCCGCCGGAAACGGGCTGATGGGGGCGTGCTCTTCCACAGTGTCTGTATATCGGGCAGAGACCGGCTCCGTGCGGGGATAGTCCCGCAGCAGGTTGTGCTGCATCCCCGGGACACGGGGCATTCGTTCGTATGCGCTCTGCAAATTTCATCCGCTCCTTTCTCAAGAACTCATTCAAAACCCGCTCCGCCAATCCGGAACGGGTCTGTTTCATTCTATTCCGCAGCGAGGAAAACGGTGCGCAAAGATTTGCAGGGACAGGATGCGCCGTTACAGCAATCTTCTATGCCCCCTCTGTAGGGACCGGCGTGCCGTGTCCGTGGGTTGTTTTTATCGTACAAATGTGATATGATACAAAGGGAGGTGAGACAGGAATGGATGACGATAAGTATTGTTTTAGAGAATGCGATGTGGACATGGAAGCTGTTCGAAAGATATGTGCTGGAAAAACCGTGGAGGAACTGGATGCGGAGTTCGAAGCATTTAAAGAGGAGTTTCGGAAACAGCACGGGGTAACTCCATCTGAGAAATCAGAAAACCTTGTGGAGACAGATTAAATCATGTTCATGTTTAGAAATTGAATCGTTTCCAAATTTACAAAAAATGTCCTAGAATGAGTTGATATATCTGTACTATTTTGAATCTGCTCTTTGTGCATATTGCTTAATTTATGTAAAATGGCTTGTTATTTTGGCACATATGTGGTATAATTTTGAACGAATAACGGATGGCGACATGAAAAATAATTTTTTTCAAAAACGTCATAAGAGTATAATTGAGGTGTTGTAAAATGGCTGGTATGAAATGCCCAAAGTGCGGGAAGCTGACATTCTTTTCTACGCCAACAGGTAGAAAATGTTCTCAGTGTGATTATTCTATGTATGTTCCTCCGAACGGAGGAAAAGGTGGCTTAGGGAAAAAATGTGCAGCTTGTGGAAAAAATACGGTTTTCAATGGAAAATGCACAAATTGTGGGGCAAGATATTGTTAGAAGTGTAATTGTGCAAAAATCAAAACGGGTGCTTTGAAAAATAACAGAGTGCCCGTTTCGTCGAATACAGCAAACCTCCACGCCCATGTAGGGACCGGCGTGCCGTGTCCGTGGTTCCCTTTATTGTAACGCCGTGTCCCCACAAGGGGAATATGCAGGGCTGCTGTATCCGAACGAAACGCATCGCCCATCCAAACCCAAAAGAGCACCCCAGCCAAACCAGCCGAGGTGCTCTTTTTCATATCAGCATGGAAGATCCACGCAGTTTCTTAGAACTTGCCAGCCTTTGCAGCTTCCTCAACGGATACTGCCACAGCAACGGTTGCACCAACCATGGGGTTGTTGCCCATGCCGATCAGACCCATCATCTCTACGTGAGCCGGAACGGAGGAAGAACCTGCGAACTGTGCGTCCGAGTGCATACGGCCCATGGTATCGGTCATACCATAGGAAGCCGGACCTGCAGCCATGTTATCCGGATGCAGGGTGCGGCCGGTGCCGCCGCCGGAAGCAACGGAGAAGTACTTCTTGCCCTTCTCGACGCATTCCTTCTTGTAAGTACCAGCAACCGGGTGCTGGAAACGAGTCGGGTTGGTGGAGTTACCGGTGATGGAAACGTCAACGCCTTCCTTCCACATGATGGCAACGCCCTCGGTAACATCGTTTGCACCGTAGCAGTTTACCTTGGCACGGGGGCTGTTTGCATCCTTGGAGTAGCACTTGCGGAATACTTCCTTAACCTCGCCGGTGTAGTAGTCCATTTCAGTCTCTACATAAGTAAAGCCGTTGACACGTGCGATGATCTGTGCAGCGTCCTTGCCCAGACCGTTCAGGATGACACGCAGCGGTTCCTTCCGAACCTTGTTTGCCTTTTCAGCGATACCGATTGCGCCCTCAGCAGCAGCGAAGGATTCGTGGCCAGCCAGGAAAGCGAAGCACTTGGTCTCTTCCTCCAGCAGCATCTTGCCCAGATTGCCGTGACCCAGACCCACCTTTCTCTGGTCTGCAACAGAACCCGGGATACAGAAAGCCTGAAGGCCCTCGCCGATGGCAGCAGCAGCGTCAGCAGCTCTGCGGCAGCCCTTCTTGATTGCGATGGCAGCACCAACGGTGTATGCCCACTTTGCGTTTTCGAAGCAGATCGGCTGAATGCCCTCTACCATCTTGTATACATCCAGACCGGCAGCCTTGGTAACTTCCGCAGCGCCCTCGATGGAATCGATGCCGTATTCCTTCAGAACAGCCAGAATCTTTGCTTCTCTTCTCTCATATGATTCAAATAATGCCATGGGTCGTTTCCTCCTGTTCCTTATTCTTTTCTCGGATCCACAAACTTCACTGCATCAGCAACACGGCCGTACTGACCCTGTGCCTTTTCGAATGCGGTGTTTGCGTCATCGCCAGCCTTGATGAAGTCCATCATCTTGCCAAAGTTTACGAACTTGTAGCCAATGATCTCATCATCTTCGTCCAGAGCGATCTTGGTAACGTAGCCATCGGTCATTTCCAGATAACGGGGACCCTTCTTCAGGGTGCTGTACATGGTACCAACCTGAGAGCGCAGACCCTTACCCAGATCTTCCAGACCAGCGCCGATCGGCAGACCCTCTTCAGAGAATGCGCTCTGGGTACGGCCGTATACGATCTGCAGGAACAGCTCACGCATTGCGGTGTTGATTGCGTCGCAAACCAGGTCAGTGTTCAGTGCTTCCAGAACGGTTCTGCCCGGCAGAACTTCTGCTGCCATTGCAGCAGAGTGGGTCATACCGGAACATCCGATGGTCTCCACCAAAGCTTCCTGGATCACGCCCTCCTTGACATTGAGGGTCAGCTTACATGCGCCCTGCTGCGGTGCACACCAGCCCACACCGTGTGTCAGACCGGAAATGTCCTTGATTTCCTTTGCCTTTACCCACTTTGCTTCCTCGGGGATCGGTGCAGCACCGTGCTGTACGCCCTGTTTTACGCAGCACATTTCGGTTACTTCGTTTGAATAAATCATGGTCAAACTCCTTTCATGATATGGCATTGTATGTGACTTCACCATACAGATTTTATTATACTACATTTTTCAGCAAGAATCAAGCACTTTTTCATAAATTCTGATTTTTTTCCGAAAAAGCCCCTGTCAAAGCGGAGTGCTCTGACGGGGGCTTTGGGTATTTTTTGCGAAAATTCCGGCAGATTTTTACTGGAGGACGTTTCCGGTGCCGCTGATGGTAAAGGTGATGGTGATGCTGTCCTTGGGCATGGTGCAGTCCAGCGGAGCCAGGCTGGTGTTATAGATATTGACCAGTTCCACGTACATGTTGCCCTGATTGTCTGCCATGACGCTGGGTTTTGCGAGGGGATACTCGGTATCGTCGCACTTGACCACCACATCAGAGATGCGGGTGGTGTTGAAGTAGGGAAAGTCGGTGCTGAGGAACAGCATGTTCAGCCCGTCGCTGCCGGCGGGCGCTTTGTGCAGTCTGCTATGCTCTGCGGCTTCGGATTTGTATAATGCTACAAAAAATTAAGCAGATTGTATGTTTGTATTTACATTTTCGAAAAGATGTGGTACACTGATTCTATCTGGAATAATCAGGTTCGGGCGGCACTGCTGCAATGTGTGACAATGTTGCGCACCTGAATGCCAAGGGATTTTGAAAAAACAAATCAGCAAATCGGAGGTCATGATCATGAAACGACACACAGCCAAACGAGTTCTTGCCGGGGTGCTGGGCGGCGTGCTGCTGGGCACGTCCGTCCCATTCACAACTGCCACCGCAGCAGATGCCGAGACCGGAGCAGTTATCTACAGCTCTGACTTTGAGGACACCGGCGAATCTCTGCCGTTCACCGGCAGAGGCGGCGTAGAATCCATCTCCATCACCAGCAGTCAGGCACACGGCGGCTCCTCTTCTATGATGGTATCCGACCGTGCCAAGGGCTGGCACGGCCCGCAGCTCCTGGTGGACGATATCTGCCAGCCCAACAAGGAGTACACCGTCAGCGCTTTCGCCAAGACTGAATGGTACAACAGCGTAAAGCTGAGTCTGGAATACACCGACACCGCCGGCGAACGCCACTACAGCAATCTGGCAAGCGGCACATCCAACGGCGACTGGACAGAATTTTCCAACGTTAAGTTCAGCTTCACCAGTGAGGTTTCCAAGGTGTATGTCTACTTCGAGTGCAACGATGCCTCCACTCTGTACATCGACGATTTCACCCTTGCAGAAGCGCCCATCATCCCCATTGAGGAAGATATTGCCTCGCTGAAGGATGTGTACAACGGCTATTTTAAAGTGGGGACTGCCGTTATGGCATCCAATCTCTCCTCGCCGTCCTTTATGGATTTGGTGCAGAAGCACTTCAGCGGCAGCATCACCTTCGGCAACGAGCTGAAGCCGGACTACGTGCTGGATCAGGCGGCATCTCAGGCAAATGGCGGCAACACCAACCCGCAGGTCAACTTCTCGCAGGCAGACGCTCTGCTGAAATACTGCGCTGCGAATAAGATTCCGGTTCGTGGCCACACCCTCGTATGGCACAGCCAGACACCGGACTGGTTCTTTAAGGAAAATTTTTCCGACGACGGTGACTGGGTCGACAAGGACACCATGATCACTCGTATGGAAAACTACATCAAGAACGTCATGGAGGGACTGGCAACCCAGTATCCGGACGTGGAGTTCTACGCATGGGACGTTGTCAATGAGGCATGGCAGGACAACGGCACACCCCGTGCCGCAGGTTCCAGCAAGTCCGAAAACCCCGACAGCTCCGCATGGACACGGATCTTTGGCGACAACTCCTTCATTGAGTACGCTTTCCAGTTCGCCAGAAAGTACGCACCGGCAGGCTGCAAGCTCTACTACAACGACTTCAACGAATACATGCCGCAGAAGACCACTGCCATCTATGACATGGCAATGGAACTGAAAGAAAAGGGACTCATCGACGGTATCGGCATGCAGTCCCATCTGGACGTTGGATTCCCCAACGCTTCCACCTATGAAAAGGCGCTGTCCAAGTTCGCTTCCACCGGCCTGGACATTCAGATCACCGAGCTGGACATCACCACCAGCGACACCTCCGAAGCCGGTCTGGAGAAGCAGGCGCAGATGTACAGCGATATCTTCGACCTCTGTGTGAAGTACAAGGACAACATCTCCGCCGTTGTTATCTGGGGCGTTACCGACGACCAGAGCTGGCGTGCAACCCGTGTGCCGCTGCTGTTCGACGAAAACTTCAAGGCAAAGCCGGCGTTCTACGCCATTGTGGATGACGTTGAACCGCTTGCCCCCATCACCACCACAGTGACCACCACCAGCAGCGAGACCACGACCACAACCACCACAGAGCCGGACGGCAACTTTATCCCCGGCGATGTGAATTTCGATAAGGTGGTCAACGGCTTCGACCTGTCGGCAATGCGTCAGGAATGGGTCGGCGAGGCACAGTATGCACCGTATCTGGACATGAATCAGGACGGCAGCTTCAACGCCGCAGACGTTGTGGCACTGGCAAAGTTCCTGCTGGGCGAATAATCATCATCGAACCGGAACATCATATGCTCTGACCATAAACGGGACGGACGCACAATTTTCGTGCATCTGTCCCGTTTTTGTTGTATGTTATATGAGTAGGGACACGGCGTGCCGTGTCCGATTTATTCCCCAAAACATTTTCGGCGAAATACAATCAAAAAGGGATACCGTGCAAGGTATCCCTTTTGTGTGATGATAAACTGTCGGACACGGCACGCCATGTCCCTACAAATCCCAGCGATACGTTTCTGCGCCTCATCCGAGGAAATAGCTGTACTTCCGGATGCGATCCCATTTCCCATCCCGATAGCAGATCTTCTCCGGCGGGACTTTTTCCAGAATCGGTTCGTAGATCTCGAACAGTTCGCTGTTCTGTTCCAGCTGCACATAAATGCTCTCGCCCTTGAACGATTCCCAGTCACAGCTGGCGATCTGCTCCGGATTCATCCGCAGGCGCACTACGGGCTGGCTGTTGTCATAGCCCGTCCCGCCGTAGACATCCAGTTCCAGCGTGGTGTCCAGATGGGGGGACAGGTTCTGGTAGGTGTCCAGAAAGCCGGATACGATGCGGGAAATCGAAGCGGAGGTCGCCAGACTCCGGCAGGACTCCTGCCACAGGTAGGTGTAGGACAGGACGTAGCAGTCGTTCTCCTCGTCGTAGTCCAGATTGACCTCGTTGTGATCTCTGGTGCTGCCATAGGTGCAGAAAGCGGCGAGCACCTGCTGTTCTGCTGCCCGTGGCCCGCAGAATGACTCCACATAGCGGATGTGCCATGCATTCGCCACGTCCCACAGGAAATAGAACCCGATCCAGATGGCACAGATGGTTTCCACAAGGGCGAGGGTGCACACCCGCAGAACAGTGCGCTCCGCCCAGACACCACGCTTGTGCTTCCACATCAGGTACACTCCGACGGGGTAAAAGAGCACGAGCATCAGGATCACAAACCAGTTCCGCCAGCGAATGGGGTACACACGCTTGTTGCAAAAATGACAGCGCTTTTCGCCGGGGAAAAGCTGCGTTTTACAATGGGGACAGTCCATCTGCTTTCTGGCCTCCTTTTCTGCGATGCTTTTCTATAGTATATCATATTTTTCGACGGCTTGCAAGACAAAAAACAATGCGCTTTTCCCTCTGGCACGTCCTAAAATTTTCCGCCCGTAACAGTCGAATCTTGCGCATCCAAAAGCAATGTGAAATTGCTCAAAAATTCAATGAAATTTCGCAAAAAATTAGATGATCCGTTAGAAATGGCGAAAATAGGGCTTGCAATTTTTGCCGAACTGTGTTATACTATCTGTATAACCTGTAGAATTTTGGAAGATACAGGTTTGAACTAGAACAAAATACAATTGACAAAATGGAGGAGTTGAAGATGCGCCGACATTTTTCTTCAGAACTCCAGCGCAGCACCTATGCAAAAGGGCGAAATCTGCGATGGAGTTTTTTGTTTTTGATCCTAGCCTGTCTGGTGGCTTTTTTTGTGGTGCGCTGCCTGACATTTCCGGCAGATACTTTGACTGTCGAGGATGCGCAGGGAATTTTCCCTGCATCCACGGAAATTTCAGCGCCTAGATTTACCGAAAATTCCCATTTCTACAGCTACGAGGACGACCTGCTCTTCGCAACGGTCGTTCTGCCGGAGGGCGCTTCTGTGCCGGAGGATGCGGTGCTCACGGTGACACCCATCGAGGACACAGAAAATACGTATACTGCAGCAGCGGAGCGTGTGGCGACAGGGGAAATCCGGCAGGTGAAACTATATGATGTGAGCTTCTATACGGCAGATGGCACGTACCTCCCCGTATCTGACGAGGCAAAGGTGAATTTCCATTTTAAGGAAACCGTTCCTGTGGAGAGCCGGGATAATGTTGCGGTGCTCCATTTCGAGGAAGATGGGGTCAAGCTGCCCTCCATTACGGATGTGGCGGTGCAGGAGGATAACCAGCTGACCGACCTCTCTTTCGATACCGAGGGCTTCTCCGTCTACGCCATGGTGACATGGTCGGAGGAGATGAACTTGGACGGGCAGAGTTATGCAATCGTGAGTGTCAATGATGGCGCAGCTGCCGAGAAAAAGCATGCGGTATTGATGGGATATGCCTCGCCCAAAAACAGCAACCGGCTGGCGGCAGGGCTGTGCGACGTGATGAAAGTGGATAGCCAATACTATGTTTCCAGCACAGATGGAGAATTTACAGAATGGCATTTCACCAAACACGGCGATGCGTACTATATCTGGACAGGAGATGAAAGCGCTCCGCAGTATATCAACATTCCGGCAACAGATTCGAAAGATGAAACGCTTCGTGTATCCGGCGAACCGCAGGATTTGTATTTGGAAAAAGCGAAAGAGGAAATTTATCCGGGGCAAGTTCGCATTTGCAGCGAGTCCGGCAGTGCGGTCAACTGGAACGGCGGCGGAAATTTTAAGGGTAAGCCGTATTTTGGCGCTTGGAATCCGAAAGGAGCAGTGGATCCGAATGACTGCCTGATTCTCGCCACACCAGTCCGGAAGAGCATGATGCTTTTCGATATCAATCTGCCGCAGATCGTCAGATCAAACAATGCGATTACCGATGCACAGAAAAATGACAAAGATAAGATATATGTATATGGGGAAGACTGGAAAGACGGGACACCCACTCTTGCTGATTCTTTTGGAATCGGTATTGACAGGCTGCCGGATCAGCCGAATGGCTATTTTGATGAGTTGGGCGCAGCCGGAAAATTGTATCAGGAGAAATACGGCGCAGATATAGAAAATCCGTATGCAAAGCTGTATCGTGTCCGCATTCGGGATTCCTATGATTTTACATCGAGTTGGAATTCGGAACATTATCTGGAGGATTTTTCCTACTATAAGGAAGTCAAATTCGTGGGATGGTTTTATACGGATTCCAGCGGGACAAAACACATCTTCGATCCCAATGCGCCCATCACCCATCGGGAATCAGATGACATGTATCTCATGACCGACCAGGCAGGAATACAGGTGGCTGTCCCTAACGGCACAATGTTTCACGGGCAGTGGAAAATCATTTCCTCTCCGGTGGAATTCTTTATCAATTATGGCGGAACGATCCTGGACACAGAGGGGGATGTGGCAACACGGGGCACAGTTGCATTTACAAAGTGCGCATCGGTGGGAACGCTGCTGTATGGCAAAAACACCGTTGGCAAAGAAAATCTGTGGGCGAACGAACCGCATGAGGCAATCACAGCGATGATCACGCCATCGGAAAATGTAGACTTTGAAAGCGAGAATTCCCAAATCATTCTGGAAACGCTGACAGATTATGTGGACAGCGAACACAAGGTCTATTAGAGCTTGTGTTCATAGGAAATATATGCGGATTTTCGAGCAAATTTTTTTGCAGACAAGGCAAAAATTTGCCGAAAAGACGTAGATAGACGCCTATGAACACGAGCTCTTATAATAACAAACATCATGGTGCAAACTTCTCCATGCTGCAGGAAAGCCTGCTGCACTGGATTCGCAACGATAACAGCATGACGATTCGGCTGAGTACCGGTGACTGCAATGTCACCATTGACAATGCGCTTGCAACACCGGAGAACTATCAGGTGCGCTGGTATGTTCTGAAAGATCAGATGGACGGCTGGCATGTGGATGGCGTTATGACGGCAACTACAAAAGAAATGACTGTCACCAAAGCGTTTCGAAATCTGAGTGAGGCAGAAGTAAACAAGATTCTGGCAGATGGCTACGGGATTGATATGAAGGTCGGAAAGGGTGTCTATCTCTCCCTGAAACCGGAGAACACGGAAAGCACCAAAGGACAATATGTGTACACCGGCTCCTATGATGCTGCCACCAAAACCTATACTTGTGTCTGGACGGTGCGGGTTCTGAACGGCGAGCACTATGTGATACAGGAAAAGGGGTATGCGTATGATACGAACAATTACAATGTTACAGCATTCAGCACGCTCAACAATCAGCCGGATACACAGCGTTCCGGCGACACAGCCGGTTTGGCGGGAAATGTGACGGATAAGAAATACGACGTGGTCGGCGGTCCGACACGAACTGTCGCCTTTACCAACCTCTACTCGCCGATGGAAACGGCGACTTTGACCATCATGAAGACCAACGCAGACACCAACCTCACCATGCAGGGTGTACACTTTACGCTGACACCCATTGACGGGGACGGCGGCGCAACAGGGGATGCTTCGGAGGTCATCACCAACGCCAACGGCTATGCCTCCTTTACCGGTCTGAGAGCGGGAACACGCTACCGGCTGGAGGAGAAGCTGACCATGAGCTATTTCAAGCCCAATACGAATACCATGATCGTGGACGTGACCAAGACTGCCGGCAGCACCATCCCCACTATCACGGTGACAGAAACACCGGAAAACGGCGGGGAATCCAAGACGTACACCAGCTCGGACGGCAATCCGGTACTGCTCTACACCGTCAAGAATTACCTGTCCAGCACCACGGCAGTTATCACCAAGAACTTCGAGAACATCACTTCTGACGAGATCAAAAAGATCCTCAACGGCAACGGGAACAGCGGCAACTGCTACCGCATTGTGGTCAGGGCAGAAAACGGGACAGTCAAGACAACGCTCACCGCTGCCAGCGCCGTGCGCATTTCCTCGGACTGCAAGCAGCTGATCTGGTACGTGGGCGGTCTGGCGGAGGGTGAGCACTATACTCTGACGGAGGAGCACTACCAGAGCTATTCTACCGCCTATGAAAACGTGACGGTGTCTGCGGAACAGAGCACGCTGATGAGAAACCAGTCGGGGCTGGAAGTTATTGTCGCCGGAAAGGGTGAGGCGAAAACGGCATCGGTCATTGTGGAAAAGGGCGCAGAACACGAGTGGATCAGCATCACCAATTCCTATTCCAACACCTACGACCTCCGACTGCGCAAGGTGGACAGCGTCACCGGAAAGCCCCTGAGCGGCGCAGTGTTCGCCCTCTACGGCAAACACGAGGAGTCCACCGACCCCAGCCGGACGGTGCACTACACCAAGGACGGCAAGACTATCACGCTCTACTATATCAAGGACGCAGAGAAAACGGCTTCTGACGGCTTCACCACCATTCGTGGGCTGAACTTCTCCGGCACGGCAAAGGCATATCTCTATGTGTTACAGGAGACCACTGTGCCGGACGGCTATGCTGCTCCCACGGAGATTACGCCGGAGCAGGTGCTGGAGGTCACGCCGGATGATGTTGGCAACGGCGACTATGCCATCTCGGTGCACAACACCGCCAAGACAGCACCTCTCACCATCCGGAAAACCGTGTCCGACGATTTGCAAACCAGGAACAATACCTATACCATCCGTCTTATCCTTACCGACCCGAACAAACAGCAGGGAATCGGGGAATACCCGTTTTCATACCAGATTCTGAATGCTGACGGGACGGAAGCCGGAAGCGGTACGTTTGAGGCCGGTACAGAAACCGCCATCTCCCTCAGAGCAGACCAGCAGATACAGGTGCTGAAAGTGCCCGTCGGGTTCACCTACCAGATTACGGAGGAGATCACTGACGCCAGCGGCAACGCCCTGTACAAGCCCAATATCACTACTGCGGATCGCTCCGTCTGGTCGAATACCATCACCGGAACGATGCGGGAATCGGCGGTGCAGCTGTCGGAGAACTGGGTCAACATCAAGAATTACGAGGAAATGCAAGTGCCGGCGCAGAAGAACCTGACGGTGCAGAAGCAATGGTCAGACCTGACCGCAGCGGCACATCCCGCAGTCACCGTGCACCTCTACCAGATGCAGACCGACGCTGCAACTGGGGAAGTTCTGAAAACAGTGGAATACGGCACGGCAACGCTGGACGAGTCCGGCAACTGGACGCACACGTGGGAGAACGTGCCGCAGTGCAGCGGGGACAAGACGCAGAATTACAGCTACTTCGTGCGGGAAGAGGCGGTGAGCGGCTATGACACATGCTATTTCACCACAGGGGAGGAAACGACCGAACTGCTGCCTGCGAAGTGCACGGTAGACGGTGCGGAACTTCTGGCGGCACCGGTGGACTGGGAAAAGGCGAGCGTCACCATCGTGAATCGGGAATGTCCCAGACTGCCGTATACCGGCGGAACGGGTGTCACACGGTATCATGTGCTGGGACTGCTGCTGACACTCGGCGCAGGCACAGGCATCGCATTCCGGTACCGGAAGCGGAAACATTCGTAATCCAAAGGGCATCCTCATAAAATGGGGGTGCTCTTTTCAAAAATATGCTGGATTTGGCTTGTGTAAAGTCATAGTGTGACCAATAGGAGGCTCCCCTGAAAGGGGTGATTCCCCATAGAATGGGGAAATGTCACGAAGTGACAAAGGGGACCGCTCGGTAAGAGCTGGCAGTGCGCAGCACTGACTGAGGGGTTTCTGATTCTTATTGAAAACATTATGAAAAGATTTCACCAAAGGACCTCTCCACCGCCTAACGGCGGTCCCCCTCCCCTTTCAGGGGAGGCTTTCAGGAAATTGCTCTGTGCGATTCTCTGAAAAAATCCCTTGCAATTTTCGTGGATACGTGGTATAATGGAAACATTCCTGTGCAGGGAAACGCTGCACAATTGGATTTCGTTCCGGCACGACCGGAAACGGCAGAAATACGAAAGGAAAATCATCATGATGAAAACATATGGCATGCGCAGCCTTGCGCTGACACTGGGCGCTGCCCTGATGCTCGGCGCATTTGCCGGCTGCGGTTCTACAAAAGGCGAAGGAAGCGTAAAGGTGAAAAAGGATTCCTCCTCCGCACTGGAAGACGTGGCAGAGCAGGAGACCACACAGGAGCTGGGCTATTCCACAGAGCCGGGCGGCACGTTCACCATCACCCTGTATCCGGATGTCGCTCCGCTGACCTGCGAGAACTTCGAGAATCTGGTCAAGGACGGCTTCTATGACGGTCTGACATTCCACCGTGTGGTAGACGACTTCATGGCACAGGGCGGCGACCCCCACGGCGACGGCACCGGCGGAAGTGACAAGACCATCAAGGGCGAGTTCGGCTCCAACGGCGTGGAGAACAGCCTCTCCCACCAGCGTGGCGTAGTTTCCATGGCTCGTTCCTCTGATCCGGACAGCGCCTCCAGCCAGTTCTTTATCTGCTACACGGACTGCTCGTTCCTGGATCAGCAGTACGCTGCATTCGGCGAAGTCACCGAGGGTATGGACACGGTGGACTCCTTCTTGCAGGTGTCCCGTTCCATGGGTACCGATGGCGCAGTTTCCTCGCCGGATGTGCCCATTGTTATTCTGAAGGCAGAGATGGTGGACGATGACGCCGACGGCAATCCGAGAGTCCAGTTTACCATGAACGATTTCTTGAGCGAATAAGAGCCGGCGCCGAGATGCGGGGCTTTCACGGCAGGCACGGAATCAGACTCCGTGCCTGCTGTGCTGTCACGGGAGGAGAATTCTTATGAATCACAATATCACACGTTTTTTTGAACAGATGAAACAGAGCCGGGTCGCTTTTATCGGAACCGGTGTGACCAACGGCGACATCATCCGCCTATTCCGGAAAAAGGGCATTGAGGTTACTCTGCTGGATCGCAAGACCGCAGACAAGCTGGGCGCAGCCTATGACGAGTTCAAGGCGCTGGGCGTACAGTTCTGTCTGGGGGATGCCTACTTAGACCACCTGACGGATTATGACGTTGTCTTTCGTTCGCCGGGCATGTACTACCACAACGAGAAGCTCCAGCAGGCACGGGCACAGGGTGTTGTCATCACCTCGGAGATGGAGGTGTTCTTCCAGCTCTGCCCCTGTAAGATCTATGCAGTTACCGGTTCGGACGGAAAGACCACTACGACCACGCTGATCTCCGAGTTTCTCTCCCGTGCCGGCTATCGGGTGCACAAGGGCGGCAATATCGGCCGTGCCCTCCTGCCCATCATCGATGACATCCGGGAGGAAGATGTGGCTGTGGTGGAGCTGTCCAGCTTCCAGCTGCTCTCCATGCGCCAGTCGCCGGACGTTGCCGTCATCACCAACATCGCTCCCAACCATCTGGACGTGCACGGCACCATGGAGGAGTATATCTACGCCAAGACCAATCTCATCGCCCATCAGGACGCTTTCTCCCGCACCATCCTCAATCAGGACAACGAGGCAACCATGAATCTGGCATCCATGGTGCGTGGCACGCTGACCACCTTCTCCCGTAAGACGCAGCCGGCGTTCGGCACGTTCCTGCGGGAGGACGGCATGCTCTGCTATGTCAAGAACGGCGAGGTAACACCGGTGGTGCACAAGGACGACATCCGCATTCCGGGCATGCATAACGTAGAGAACTATCTGGCAGCCATCAATGCCGTTTGGGGCACCGTGTCCATTGAGGACATTGTCTATGTGGCAAAGAACTTCGGCGGCGTGGAGCACCGCATTGAATTTGTGCGGGAGCTGGACGGCGTAAAGTGGTATAACGACAGCATCGCCACCAGTCCGACCCGTGTTCTCGCCGGACTGCGCTCGTTCTCCCAGAAGCTCATCGTCATCATGGGCGGCTATGACAAGAAGATCCCCTTTGAACCCATGGCGGATACCGTCTGCCAGCAGGTGAAGCTGGTGCTGCTCATGGGCGTGACTGCCGACAAGATCGAAAAGGCGATCCGTGGCAGTCAGTATTATCAGGAGGGCGCACCGGAACTGGTGCACGTTTCCTCCATGGAGGAGGCAGTACAGGAGGCACGGAAGCGTGCCAAGGCAGGGGATATCGTCACCCTCTCGCCCGCCTGCGCAAGCTTCGACCTCTACCCGAATTTCGAGGCACGCGGCATCCACTATAAGAATCTGGTAAAGGAGCTGCACTGAGTATGGACTTGAATGCACTGCTACAAAAGCTGACGGCGCCGGCGTGTGTTTCCGGCAGCGAGTCCGCCATTGCAGAAACCGCAGCGGAGCTGCTGCGCCCGTTCTGTGACACAGTGGAGATCGTCAGCGGCAATGTCTGCGGCACACTGGGCAGCCGTCAGGCGGGAAAGCCCCACGTGCTGCTGGATGCGCATCTGGATCAGGTGGGCTTTGTGGTCACGGAGATCACGCCGGACGGCTTTGTCCGTGTGGGAAATGTGGGCGGTCTGGAATACCGCTTCATGCCGGCGCAGCGTGTGCTGCTCCACGGCAGGCAGAACATTGCCGGTGTGATCTGCTGCATTCCGCCCCATTTGCAGAGCGGCAAAAAGGAACACGTGGCAGAGGTGACAGAACTCGCCATCGACACCGGCTATTCCAGGGAGCATCTGGAACAGCTGCTTTCGGTGGGGGACAGCGTGACCTTTGATATGCCGTTTCGCACCATGGCGGGCGGCTATGTTACCAGTCCCTCGCTGGATGACCGCTGCGGCATGGCGGCAATTCTCTGCGCTATGGAGGAATTGCAGGGGCAGGCGCTGCCGTGCAGCCTGAGTGTGCTCTTCTCCACACAGGAGGAACTGGGGGAGCGTGGCGCCAAGATCGGTGCCTATACCATTGCGCCGGACATTGCGCTGGCGGTAGATGTCACATTCGGCGATGCGGGAGAAAAGGTGGGCGTCTGCGGAAAAGGCCCCCTCATCGGCATTTCGCCCTCCCTGTCCCGTGATGTGAGCGATGCACTGATCGTTGCGGCAGATGCGGCGCAGATTCCGTGGCAGCCAGAAGTCATGGCGGGAACGACCGGCACCAATGCCGACCGCTTTGCCGTCACACGGGGCGGCGTGCGTGCCGGCACCGTTTCCATTCCGCTGTGCCACATGCACACACCGGTGGAGAAGATTCGAACAGAGGACGTGGCGCTGACAGGAAAGCTGCTGGCGGCATATGTAAGGGGGTGCGCATCATGCTGAACCATTTCGAGGAACTTTGCAATTTGTGCGCCGTTTCCGGCGACGAGGGCGCTGTGCGGGACTATGTGTGCCATGCGCTGGAGGAAAACCCCACAGTTTCGTGGCAGATCGACCCGCTGGGGAATCTGCTGGTGGAGAAAAAGGGCGCACAGCGTGCCCCGCATCACCTGATGGTGAGCGCTCACATGGACGAGGTTGGCCTGATCGTCACTCACGTTCAGGACGGCGGTTTGCTGGAGATTGCAGCCGTGGGCGGTGTGGATGCCTCGGTGGTCATCGGCAGACAGTTCCTGGTGGGCAGACAGCACATTCCCGGCATTGTAGGAACGAAACCGGTGCATCTGCTCTCCAAGGAACAGCGCAGCCAGCTGCCCACCTTTGACGGACTGGTGCTGGACATCGGCGCATCCTCGGCAGAGGAGGCACGGAAGCTTGCGCCGGAGGGCACGTGCGCCTATTTCTGTCCGGACTTCCGGACGCTGGGGGACGGCAGAGTTTGCAGCAAGGCAATCGACGACCGTGCCGGCTGCGCACTGCTGCTGGGGCTGCTGGAACAGGAGCTGCCCTATGACATCACCGCTGCATTTCTGGTGCAGGAGGAGATCGGACTGCGTGGCGCAACGGCTGCTGCCTATACCGTTGCACCGGAATTTGCGCTGGTGCTGGAGGCGACCACGGCGGCGGATATCGTCGGCGCATCCGGCGGCGAACGGGTCTGCACGCTGGGCGGCGGGCCGGTGATCTCTTTCATGGACCGCAGCACCATGTACGACAAGGGCATGTATCAGGCGGCGTTTGCGCTGTGTCAGGCACAGGGGATTCCCTGCCAGACCAAGACACGCATCGCCGGCGGCAACGACAGCGGCGCCATCCATGTCAGCCGTGGCGGTGTGCGGACGCTGGCAGTTTCTCTGCCGTGCCGCTATCTGCACTCGCCGTCCTGCGTGGCAGATCTGGCAGATCTGGATGCCTTTGCTGCATTCCTGCCCCAGATGATTCAAAAACTCATGGAAGAAGACGTGTGACCGTATGATACAACAAATCGCAACATTTACGCCGGAGGAAACGGCGGTGCTGGAACAGACATGGCGTGGACGGCAGATGCTCTCTTACCAGCGGGCTTACGGCGGCGGCTACGATTTCTGCCGGTTTTTCCGGCTTCAGTATCCCGAGGGGACGGGCTGGATGTTTCTGTTTAATGCAACGCTGCTGATCTGTGCGGCGCAGCCGATTCCCAGCGAGGAGATCGTCACGTTCGTCCGGATGCATCTGCCGTTCCGCATCGAGTGCCCCCAGTTTCTGCTGCCGGCGCTGGCGGAGATTCCCAATTATCAGAAACTGCATCGGGCGACCTTTGAACTGGTGCCATCCCAGCCGTCAGCGCAGTTCTCGCCGGAGGAGGTGGCGCTTCAGCCGAAATTGCAGGATGTCTATGGCATCTTGCAGGAGGGCTTCCCCAATCTGCTGGACTATCCCATCTGGTTGACCGACGTGTCCCACCGCTGCCGGCACGGCATGAGCCACGTGCTCACCTACCGGAACAGCTCTACCCTGACGCTGGTTTTTGACTGGAAAGATCAGGTGCTGGTGGGACAGGTGGCGACCCGTGCGGCGCAGCGTGGAAGCGGCTACGCCCGTGATTTCCTGCGCTGGACGGCGCAGTGGCTGGCGCAGCAGGGCAAGCATGCCGTGCTGTTTGCGCTGGACATCCGTATCAGCTTCTATCGGGAAATCGGGTTTCGGGAAATCGCCTCGGAGTACGTGCTGGAGCGTACCGACGTCCAAAAAGAAGAACAGAAGAAGGGAGCACTGTAAATTATGACAGAGCTGCAAGACTTTTTTTCCATTGATCAGCGCCTGCTGGAGGCGGCGCAGCAGGCAGAGGATGCCTGCAAAGCAGATTTCGAGCGCATTGAAAAGAATGCCGCTTATAATAGCGCCAAGGTGCTGGCAGCATTTCAGAAGAGCCGTGTGAGCGAGCCGTGTTTCTACGGCACCACGGGCTACGGCTACGGCGATCAGGGCCGGGAAGTGCTGGATCAGGTATTCGCCGAGGCATTCGGCGCAGAGGATGCGCTGGTGCGCCATAACTTCGTGTCCGGCACCCATGCGCTGACCGTCGCCCTGTTCGGCGTGCTGCGCACAGGGGACAAGATGGTCGCCCTCACCGGCAGACCTTACGACACGCTGGAGGGCGTCATCGGTCTGACCGGTGATGCCAAGAGCGGTTCGCTGCAAAACTTCGGCGTACAGTACGGAGAGATCCCGCTGCTGGCGGACGGCACGCCAGACTATGACGCTGTGGCAGATGCCGTACAGGGGGCGAGGGTGGCGTACATCCAGCGCTCCCGTGGCTACTCGCTGCGTCCGGCGCTGACCATTGCGCAGATCCGCCGGCTGTCGGAGATCGTGCGCCGTGCCAATCCGGATGCCGTCATCATGGTGGACAACTGCTACGGAGAGTTCGTGGAGACACAGGAGCCGGTACAGGCGGACTGCGACCTGATGATCGGCTCTATGATCAAGAACGTGGGCGGCGGCATTGCCCGCACCGGCGGATACATCGCCGGCAGAAAAGATCTGGTGCAGCAGTGCGCCGAGCGTCTGACCTGCATTGGTATGGGCAAGGAAGTCGGCTGTACGCTGGACATGAACCGTGAAATGTATCTGGGCTTTTTCCATGCGCCGGAGACCACGGCACAGGCGCTGAAAACCGCCGACTTTGCAGCAGCCCTGTTCGGTAGCTTTGGCTTCGCCTGCTACCCCCGTGTGGGCGAGACCCGTGGCGACATTGTGGAGGCGATCCGGCTGGGCGACGAGGCACGCCTCACGGCGTTCTGTCAGGGCATCCAGCAGGGATCGCCGGTGGATTCCTACGTGGTGCCGGAGGCATGGGACATGCCGGGATATACCAGCAAGGTCATCATGGCAGCCGGTGCGTTCACCATGGGCGCATCCATCGAGCTGTCCGCCGATGCCCCCATTCGGGAGCCGTTTGCCGTTTGGATGCAGGGCGGTATCACCTACAACAGCGGCAAGATCGGGATTCTGCTGGCGGCGCAGAAGCTGCTGGAGCAGGGACTGATCACGCTGTAAGACCGGAAAAATACAGCCGATTTTTCGGAAAAAGCTTGACGAAAAATTATCGAAATCGTAAAAACAGTATCAGAAGTGTTACAAATGGCTACAATTTCCGTCGATTCCACGGGAATTTGCAGAAAAACAGTTGACATCCGCCAGGGTTGCTGGTACAATAAAATGAGCGGAAACTGCCCTCGCGGGCGAATCCGCAAACTGCAATGAGAATTAGGAGGTATCGCTTTGGGAGAACGGAAGTTATGCTATGGCTGTATGGAACGCACGGAATTTTCTCGTGGCGTTTGTCCGAACTGCGGATATTATGACCAGTCTCCGAGTGACCCGTCTTTTATCATCCCCGGCACCACGCTGAACAACAACCGCTATATCGTGGGTGTTGCACTCTCAGCAAACGGCGAGGGAATCACCTATCTGGCATATGACCAGTCCATTAGCTGCAAGGTACTCCTGCGGGAGTACATGCCTCGCAACCTGTGCAACCGTGTGGTCGGCTCGCCGGTCATCAGTGTCATTCCGGCACGTCTGGCACAGTACAAGGCGCTGATGGCAGAGTTCACGGAACTGCACAAATCTCTGGCACATCTGCGGGGACAGGTGCGCATCAGCACCGTGGTGGATCTGTTCGCTGAGAACAACACCACCTATGTGGTCAATGAATACGTGGACAGCATCCGCTTTGTGGACTATCTGAAAGAAAACGCCGGCGAACTGACATGGGGACAGCTTTCCCACATGCTGCCGCCGCTGCTGACAACGCTGAGTCTGCTCCACAATACCGGTGTGATCCACCGTGCCATCTCTCCAGAGACCATCTATGTGACACGCAAGGGCGAGCTGCTGCTCACCGCCTTTTCCAGTGCTGCTGTCCGCACCGCTAACACAGAGCTGGAGTGCGAGATCTATAACGGCTATGCCGCACCGGAGCAGTACTCTGTCAACAGCCGGCAGGGCACATGGACAGATGTCTACGCCATTTGTGCGGTGATCTACCGTGTCCTCACCGGCAGCATGCCACCGTCTGCCATCAGCCGGATGGAGAACGACAATCTGGTAGCGCCGAATCTGCTGAATCCCAATGTGCCCCGCCACGTTTCCAACGTGATCATGCAGGGACTGAGCCTCAATGGGAACGAGCGGATTCAGACGGTGACGGAGCTTGTGACACGGCTTTTTGATGAGCACGCCGCAGAGGCAGGCGCTGCCTATGCCGGTTATGTGCCACAGGGCGGCTACGGGCAGCCTCAGCAGAATCCGCCTTACAGGCAGCCCCAGCCCCAGCAGTACCGTCCGCAGCAGCAGATGCCGCCGCAGGAACAGCCCTACGACAACGGCTATGCCGCACCGGAGGACTACGGATATAATGAGGGCTACACCGATGACTATGCCTATGACGATTACGGCGGGGAAGAGCAGTATGAGGACGACGCTCCCCAGAAAGCCGGTGCAGTCGACCGGCTGAAAGTGCCCATTATTGTGGGAATCGTGCTGCTTCTGGCGTTTCTGATCTGTCTGTTTGTGTTCGGCGGCAATTTGTTCGGCAGTGAGGAGCCCTCCTCCGGAGCCAAGGTGACGGCGACTACTGTCAGCGTTGTTTCTGGCGAGACCACCACCGAGGCAACGGCTGCTGCCACCGGCGACAGCGTGATGCCCGACCTGCTGGGCAAGAACTACGATGCCCAGAAGGAACGCTACGCCTCCTGGATCACGTTCGACGTGGAAGAGGTCTACAGCGATGTCTACGCCAAGGGGCAGATCTGCTGGCAGGAGTTTGAGAGCGGCGATACGTTCGATTCCTCCAAGCCGGTGAAGATTCAGGTGAGCAAGGGCTCGGCAACCGTACAGATCCCCAGCTACTCCGGCTATGGGCTTCAGTCCTATAGTGCGCAGCTGGACGAGCTGAACATCTCCTATACCACCGCCGCAGAGATCAACGAGGGCTACACCAATGGCAGCGTTACCCGAATCGTTGTGACCAAGGGTGGCAAGGAAGTGGACATTTCGGCAGGCGCATCCATCAATCTGAATGATAACTACCAGATCACCGTTTACTATGCGAATAATCCGGTAGTCACCACGGAAGAACCTACAGAAGAACCCACCGAGGCAACCACTGCAGCCGCAGCGGAAACCACCGTTCCGGCAGAACAGCCCACTGAGGCACCGGCTACGGAAGCACCGCAGCAGTAAAAATATCCGGATCATACAGCAGACTCAGGCGTCATTTGGCGCTTGGGTCTGTTTTTTTGCCGGAAATCGGGAAAAATCGGGTGATTTCTGACCACGCACCCGTGTGTTTTCAGCAGAACACACCATGTTTTCTAAAACCGGAGCATCTCTTGAACGTGGTAAATAGATGTAACACCAAATGAATCAAAAGAATTGGTGACAGATACAAAAGATTATCACACTTTCACGAAAGAAAAATAAGGAAAAGGTGCCGATTTCTTTCTTTTGTGAGAAATGCGCAATTTTTCCGGAAAATATCAAAAAAACTGTTGACATTGTACCGGAAGTGTGGTATGATAATAACAACGAAAGGGAACAGCGAAGAGAAACCGGCGAGAGGGTTCAAAGCGAGTGGTTCCCGCACGATATGCTTTTCAAGGTCTGAGGGTTTCCTCTTGGAAAGCGAATCTACATCAAAAAGGAGGGCGAAATCCGATGGCAAATGAAGAGTCACAGCTGCATATGCTGTCAACGTCGGATCGAGCACCGGCTGCACAAAGATAAGAGCGTAGCGAGGGTTCAGCACAGACTGGGCGAGGGCACGAAAGTAATGATAAAGAACGATGTGAGCCGAGGAAGACCGATGGATTGACGTGAGCAACTGTTTACGTTGAAAATCTGTTATTTGCATTGGCAGCATAGAAGAACGTAATTCAGCATGATGACGATGCTGAATCTTCGACAGAAATGTCTTAGAATAGATATGCTGGAGTAATCAAGTAACGACCATTAGGTGATACCGATGCAGTAGTTTTGAGTTGATACCGCCAGAGCAGCGGTTTTTGGAAAAACGAGATCAAGTTGAAAAAGGTGAGTTCCATGGAAAGCAGCACTGATTTTTCGAAATAAAACCGAAAAGGTGAGTCCCATGGAATAAGGCGAGAGTTCATTTAAGTCCGCAAAATGGTTCGTCTGCGAAAGGGCGTGGTTCATGATGTGGCTTCGAACAAGAGTTTTTGTACCGGATAAAACGACGTGAGGAGTGAGTCCAATCGAAACTTATGCGAAGGAATGAAAGTTCTTTCTCCTTTTTATAGTGCATCAAAATCCCTGAACGGAGGTCTACCGTTCAGGGATTTTTTTGACGTTATGGTATGAAGTTTTTCCCCTGCCAGGTGTCCGTGTACTTTAGATGTCTGGCGATGGCGTTGCGGACGGCGGTCTTGTGCAGACTCCAGCGTGGGGCGAGAAGTTCCTCCGCTGCGCCGTCACCGGTGAGCCGTTCGATGACGGTTTCCGGCGGAAGCAGCGCCAGCTGTGCTGCGGTGATCTGGACGTATTCCCCCTGAGAGAGAACGGGAATCCTGCCGGCACGCCACTGCGCTGCCAGAGGTGTGCCACGGAGGATGTGCAGCAGGTGAATCTTGACGGCATCCGGCCGGAGCCGTCCCACGACACGAGCGGTTTCCAGCATGTCCGCATCCATTTCACTGGGCAGCCCGTTGATGAGGTGGACACAAATGCGGATGTGCCGCTCCCGCAGCGCCTGAAAGCTGCGCAGGAACTGGTCGAAGCCATAGCCACGGCGGAACTGTTCTGCCGTGGCGTCGTGGATGGTCTGGAGTCCCAGCTCCACGGTGAGGGCAGTCTGTTCGGCAATGTCCGACAGCACGTCCAGCACAGGCTCCGGTAGACAGTCCGGACGAGTCCCGATGGCGAGCGCCTCCACACCGTCCTGTGCCAGCGCCAGCGTGTAGCAGCGCCGCAGGTGTTCCGGCGTGCCGTAGGTGTTGGTGTGCGCCTGAAAATAGGCGATGATGCCGGCATCCGGATGGGTGTGTGCAATGCGTGTGCGCTCTGCGGCGATCTGTTCCGGAATCGTGCCGGACGGGGTGAAGTGTCCGCTGCCGCCGCTGCAAAAGGTGCAGCCGCCGTAGGAGAGCGTGCCGTCCAGATTGGGACAGGAGAAGCCGGCGTCGATGACCGCCTTCTGCATGGGCTTCCCGAAGCGCTGGAGATAGTAGGCGCCGGCGGAAAAATAGCGGGGATGATCCATAAAAAACACCTCCAGACAAATAGAACCGGTGGGGAAAGGAGAGGTAACCCACCGGTTCTTCATGTATCTTGCGAACATTTTTGGAATGTACGCTTGGAAACGCACGGAACACAGGATGCCTGCACGAGTCCGCAGCCGGCTGGAGCGGCGGTGATCTCAGAAGAAGCTGCAGGGGAATGCTGTGTTAACGCACGAAATTGTTGGTCCGCTTCTTGGAAAGAAACGGTAAGAAATTTATGCTCAGATGAAACGGTTGCTTCAAATGACGATGGTTGTATTATACCGGAGGAATGTGATTGCCTTGTGAAAATCCGTGGGAATTTTTCTGAAAAAGTGCGCCGCTGTCCGCCGCTGCGGCACAGGGGAATTTGCTTGGAAATCTCGAAAAAAAGCTTGCATTGCCGGACGAATTATGGTATAATAAAAAACGTAATGTCTTTTCCCGGACGACAGTTTTTCGTCCGGCGAAAAAGGAAGATACGGTAATTTTCAGGAAGAAATGAGGACAAAACGGGATGAAGATACAGGATACCGTGCTGGCAGAGGCGCTGCCGGAATCGCTGCTGGCGCAGCTTCGGTCGCACTTGTTCGCCGGACGGGAGGAGATTCGTGCGTATGTGCATAGCTTTGGATGTCAGCTCAACGTCTCTGACGGCGAGCGCATCCGTGGCATGCTGCGGGAGATCGGATTTACGCTCACGGAAAAACGGGAGGAGGCAGACCTGATCCTGCTGAATACCTGCGCTGTGCGGGAGAGTGCGGAGGATCATGTGTACGGCATCCTCGGCAACATCAAGCATGAAAAAGTACGCAATCCCGACCTGATCCTCGTGCTCTGCGGCTGCATGGCATCGGAGGAGCAGACCTCGGAGTATGTGCGGAAGCACTATCCCTTTGTGGATATCGTGTTCGGCACGGCATCGCTCAGCCGCTTCCCGCAGCTGCTGCTGGATCATCTGGAGGGCGTGAAGTTCGCCTGCGATACCGGCGAGTACGATGCCATGTACGAGGGCATTGTGCCGTCACGGGAACACCCGTTTAAGGCGGCAGTGCCCGTGATGTTCGGGTGCAATAACTTCTGTACGTACTGCATCGTGCCCTATGTCCGTGGCAGAGAGCGCAGCCGCCGGCCGGAACAGATCCTGCAGGAGGTACGGGAACTGGTGCGGGACGGCTATCGGGAGATCATGCTGCTGGGACAGAACGTCAACTCCTACGGCAAAGACCTGCCGGAGCCCATCACATTCGCCCAGCTGCTGCGGCAGGTGGAGGCGATTCCGGGTGACTTCGTCATCCGGTTCCTGTCCTCTCATCCCAAGGATGCCACGCCGGAGCTGCTGGACACGATTCTGGACAGCCGGAAGATCGGCAGACACCTGCACCTGCCCGTGCAGTGCGGCAGCAACCGCATTCTGAAAGCCATGAACCGCCGGTACACCGTGGAGAAGTATCTGGAAACGGTAGACTATCTGCGGCAGCGGGATCCGGACTTTTCCCTGACCACCGATCTGATCGTGGGCTTCCCCAATGAATCGGAAGAGGATTTTCAGGGCACACTGGATCTGGTGCAGCAGGTGCAGTACGACAATCTCTATACCTTCATCTATTCCAAGCGCCGTGGCACCAAGGCGGCGGAGATCGAGGACAAGACTCCCGATGCCGAAAAGCGCCAGCGCATGGAACGCCTGCTGAAGCTCCAGCGGGAGGTCGCCACAGCACACTATCAGCGCTTCCTCGGCAGAACACTTCGGGTGCTGGTTGAGGGAGAGAGCAAGCGGGAGGGCTTCCTCATGGGCAAAGATCTGGCGTTTATCATCGTAGAATTTCCCGGTGATCCAAGTCTGATCGGACAGTTCGTCTCTGTCCGTGTGACGCAGACACGAAACTGGGCAGTAGAGGGTGTCCTTGTGACACCGGAGGAGGAACAGCAATGAATGCAGTAGAATCAGCAGCCAGAGCACTGGGCAAGGCCGTTCAGGCAGATCCACGCTATCTGGCATATCACGCAGCAAAGAACGAGAACGACAGCGATGCCGCATTGCAGACGGCGATTCAGGACTTCAACCTGCTGCGGATGAACTATCAGCGGGAGACCGAGCGTGCCGCAGAGGAACAGAACACCGGGAAGATTCAGAAGCTGGAACAGAAGATTCAGGAGCGCTACCTCGAAATTCGGGAGAACCCCCACATGGCGGCGTTTGAAGCGGCAAAGCAGGAGATGGATGCCATGATGCGGGAAGTGGATCTGATTCTGACCATGTGTGCAAACGGGGAGGATCCGGATACCTGTCATCCGGATCTGAGCAGCTGCACCGGCAACTGTTCGTCCTGCGGCGGCTGTCACTGAGTATCACAGAGAGAGCGGAGGGAAACCCTATGAATCTGGCGGATGTGCCAAAGGAAAAATTGTCGCCCATGATGCAGCAGTATGCGGCAACTAAGGAAAAATACAGCGACTGCATCCTGTTTTTCCGGCTGGGAGATTTCTACGAGATGTTTTTTGAGGACGCCATTCTGGTGTCCAGAGAGCTGGAACTGACGCTGACAGGAAAGGAGTGCGGTCTGGACGAGCGTGCGCCCATGTGCGGCGTGCCCTACCACAGCGTGGACTTGTACCTGAAAAAGCTGGTGGACCGTGGTTATAAGATCGCCATCTGCGAGCAGATGACCGATCCGGCGCTGAGCAAGGGACTGGTGGAACGGGATGTCATCCGTATCGTCACCCCCGGCACGCTCATTGAAAGCAGCATGCTGGACGACAACGCCAACAACTACATTTGCAGCCTGTACTACGGGACAGACGGCAGCTGTGCCCTCTGCTTCGCTGACCTCTCCACCGGTGAGATGTCCCTCGCTGTTCCGCAGGGCACTACCGACCTGACCGTCCGCATCATGGACATGCTCTCCCGCTATACGCCGGCGGAGCTGGTGCTGAATGCGCAGGCGCTCTCCCTGAAATCTGTGATGGATTTCGTCAAGGTGCGTTTGCAATGCGCTGTGACGCTGCGGGATGATGCGTGCTTCTCGCTGGATACTGGCAGGGAGCTCATCTGCCAGCAGTTCGGTGTGGACTCGCTGGAGCTGCTGGGCATCGAGGAGGACGGCGCAGGGGCTTGCGCCGTGTGCGGGATGCTGGACTACATTCGGGAGACACAGAAGCGGAACATTGCCCGTTTTATTTCCATTGACGTGGTGGACAGCGCCGAGACTATGGGACTGGATCTGAACGCACGGCGGAATCTGGAACTGACCGAGACCATTCGCGGCAAGGAGCGCAAAGGCTCCATGCTCTGGCTGCTGGACGATGCCCGCACCGCCATGGGAAAGCGCCTGCTGAAAACGTGGATGGAACAGCCGCTGGTGCAGCCGCTGAAGATCATGGCACGTCTGGATGCTGTGGAGGCGTTCTATAAGAAGAGCGTGTCCCTCATGGAGGTGCGTGCGCTGCTGGACAATGTGTACGATTTGGAGCGTCTGATGACACGGGTGCTCTTCCAGAAAGCCACACCGCGTGACCTGAAATCCCTCTCCATGACAGCGCAGCAGCTGCCGGCGCTGAAAGCGGAGCTGAAAAAGCTCTCGTCTTCTCGTCTGCTTGCCGCACTGGAACAGCAGATCTCGCCGCTGGAACGGGTGGTGACGCTGGTGGAAAACGCCATTGTGGATGACCCGCCCATCACACTGAAGGACGGCGGTGTCATTCGGGACGGTTTCCATGAGGAACTGGATCGCCAGCGCCGCATTATGAACGGCGGAACGCAGATTGTGGACGAGATTCTCCAGCGGGAACGGGAGCGCACGGGCATCAAAGGACTGAAGATCGGTTACAATCGGGTGTTCGGCTACTATCTGGAAGTCACACGCTCGTACTACGACCTGATTCCGGCGGACTACATCCGCAAGCAGACTCTCGCCAACAGCGAACGGTTCATCACCGAGGAACTGAAACAGGTGGAGAATGAGATTCTCGGCGCAAAAGACCGGGTGCTCCGGCTGGAGGAGGGCATCTTCACCGAGGTGCGGGACTGTCTGGCTGCCATGCTGCAAAGCGTGCAGGAGACGGCGACTGCAGTGGCGCAGGTAGACGTGCTGGCATCCTTTGCCAACATCGCACTGGAAAACGACTACACTAAGCCGGAGATCGCCATGGACGGTGCGATTCAGATCACCAACGGCAGACATCCGGTGGTGGAACGCATGCTGACAGACGAGGTGTTCGTGCCCAACGACACCTATCTGGACTTGAAGTCCAACCGGATGCTGATGATTACCGGCCCGAATATGGCGGGAAAATCCACCTATATGCGTCAGGTGGCGCTAATTACCCTCATGGCGCAGATCGGTTCGTTCGTGCCGGCGGAATACGCCCGCATCTCTGTGGTGGATAAGATCTTCACCCGCATCGGCGCATCGGACGATCTGACCGCCGGACAGAGTACCTTTATGGTGGAGATGAAAGAGGTTTCCGACATTCTCAATTACGCCACACAGAACAGTCTGGTCATTCTGGACGAGGTGGGCAGAGGCACGTCCACGCTGGACGGTGTCAGCATTGCCCGTGCTGTGGCGGAGTACATCAGCAGCCGGAAGATCGGCTGTAAGACCCTGTTCGCCACCCACTACCACGAGCTTCTGGACATGGAGCAAAAGACCGACGGCGTAAAGAATTACAGCGTCGCTGTCAAGAAGCACGGGGATTCCATTCGCTTTCTGCGGAAGATTGTTCCCGGCGGTGTGGACGACAGCTACGGCATTGCCGTGGCAAAACTGGCGGGACTGCCGGATCAGGTGGTGAAGCGTGCCAAGCAGGTGCTCTCGGAACTGGAACAGCAGAGCGCATCTGCGGCATCTCCGGCGGAACACGCAGCCGGACAGATCAGCTTCGCCCAGATGCAGCAGGAACGTGTCATCGCAACCCTGCAAAAGACAAATCTGGCGGAGCTGAGCGACAAGGAGTGCCGGGAGCTTTTGACGGATCTGACAGAGATGCTGTCTTAACGGAACTGCGGCGGATGCCGCTTAGAAAGAAGGTGTTTGTCATGCCGCATATTACCGTATTGCAAAAGGAAATTTCGGAGCTGATCGCTGCCGGCGAAGTCATCGAACGGCCTGCCTCTGTCATCAAGGAACTGGTGGAAAACGCCATTGATGCCGGCGCATCGCACATCACTGTGGAGATCAAGCGTGGCGGAACGACCTACATGCGCATCGTTGACGATGGGTGCGGTATGGCACCGGAGGATGTCCCGACGGCATTCCTCCGCCATGCCACCAGTAAGATTTCCACCAAAGAGGACTTGGACCGGATCGGAACGCTGGGCTTCCGTGGCGAGGCGCTCGCCTCCATTGCGGCGGTGGCAAAAGTGACGGTGCTCACCAAACGAAAGAGCGATGCCTACGGTTCCAGCTATACCATTGCCGGCAGCAGCGAGGGCACGCTGGAACAGACTGGCTGTCCGGACGGAACAACGCTCATCATTCGGGACTTGTTTTTCAATGTGCCGGTGCGGCAGAAGTTTATGAAGCGTGACGTGACCGAGGCGAACGCCGTCAGCCAGATCGTGCAGAAGATCGCCCTCTCCCATCCGGAGATCGCCTTTCGCATGATTCGGGACAACCGGACGGAGTTCCGCACCGACGGCAGCGGCGACCTCTACGGTGCGATCTACGCCATCTGCGGCAAGGAGTTTGCCCACGACATGATTCCGGTGGAGTATGAGGACGGCATGAATCATGTCACCGGCTATGTGGGAAAGCCGCTCTACTCCCGCTCTAACCGCACGTTCCAGAACTTTTTCATCAACGGCCGTTATGTGCGCTCACGAGCGTGCAGCGTGGCGCTGGAAAACGCCTATCAGAATCTCATCATGGTGGGAAAGTTCCCAACCTGTGTGCTGATGCTGACGGTACCGCCCTCACAGGTGGACGTGAACATCCATCCTGCGAAGGCGGAGGTGCGGTTCTCCAACGAAAAGGCGGTCATGGACAGCCTGTATTTCGGGGTGAAAAACGCCCTCATGAAAAACGGGCTGATCTATGAATTCCAGATGGAGCGTGTGCCCCAGAAAGACTGGACAGCGCTAGTGGAGGAGCCGCAGCAGTTCACACAGCCCACGCTGCCGGAACTGACAGCACCGGTGTCGGCGATTCCGGAAATGCCCGCAGAACCGGAGCCGGAGGTGTTCCTCCCGCCGGAGTCCACACTGCCTGCAAAGACAGCGCCGGCAGAATCTTCACGGCAGGTGGTGGCACCGCTCGCCACGGC